>Ga0224501_10001170_pt1 | contig 20242 bp, 12 predicted proteins | sample SF_Oct11_sed_USG_4_FD_169105 | JGI IMG/M metagenome (GOLD analysis project Ga0224501, IMG submission 169105) | Sediment microbial communities from San Francisco Bay, California, United States - SF_Oct11_sed_USGS_8_1 | ecosystem: Environmental > Aquatic > Marine > Sediment | place: USA...
TAGCGGTTCGCCGTTGTCGACTCTCTCTTTCAGTTTGGCGTGGGCGATGTCGCGGGCGACGATGATCGGGCCGTTGAGCAGAAGGCGGGTCTTGATCGGATAGCGGGAGAGTTCGGCGCGAATTTCCTCCATCGGGCGATTGAGGTCTATCCGTACCACATCATCGGTTAATGCCTCACTTTCTATCTCTGGCAGATACTTTGCCGGGTCGCGCTCAAGCTCCTCCAGCCAGACACCGGTGTTGTCAATTTTTCCGAGGATGTTGCGGTCGGCCGAGCAGGAGACGCCGATGCCTACCGGACATGATGCACCGTGGCGCGGCAGGCGGATGATGCGCACGTCGTGTGCGAAATACTTGCCACCGAACTGGGCGCCGATGCCGAGCTCCTGCGTCAGCCTCAGCACCTCGGCCTCCAGCTCGCGGTCGCGGAATGCCTGACCGAATTCGTTACCGCCCTCGGGCAGGGTATCGAGGTAGCGCGCCGAGGCGAGCTTGACCATCTTCAGGTTGTTCTCCGCGCTGGTACCGCCGATGACGACGGCAAGATGGTAGGGGGGGCAGGCGGCGGTGCCGAGCAGCGGCAGTTTGTCGCGCAGGAAGCTCATCAGGCTCTGCGGGTTGAGCAGCGCCCTGGTCTCCTGGAAGAGGAAGGTCTTGTTGGCCGAGCCGCCCCCCTTGGTGATGAAGAGGAATTTGTAGCTATCACCATCCACCGCCTCAATATCGATCTGCGCCGGCAGGTTGGTGCCGGTGTTGGTCTCCTCATACATGGTGAGCGGGGCAATCTGCGAGTAGCGCAGGTTGTCCTCGGCGTAGGTGTTGAAGATGCCGCGGGAGAGGGCCTCGCGATCACCCTCGCTCCACACCTGTTGGCCCTTCTTGCCCATCACGATGGCGGTGCCGGTGTCCTGGCAGCCGGGCAATATCATGCCGGCGGCAATGTTGGCGTTCTTTAATAACTCCCTGGCGACGAAGCGATCATTTTCTGTCGCCTCAGCATCATCAAGAATATTGCGTAGCTGCTGCAGGTGTGAGGCGCGATAGAGGTGAGAGAGATCTTTAACGGCCTCTGCGGCGAGCAGGGTAAGGGCTTCGGGCGCCACTCTGACCACTGGCCTGCCGGAAAACTGTTCGACAGTGACATACTCGGTGGTCAAACGGCGATAAACGGTAGTGTCATCACCAAGGGGGCAGGGGTCAGTGTAGTGAAATTTTTTCATGATGCTCTGTCGTAGGGGCTGGTAGTTTTTGCTGCGGGACGAGCCCGTAGGCTGTCGATAATTGCCTCGTCATGAATCACCTCATAAAACACCCGCCCCTCAACAACTGGACACTCCTTATGTGTGTAGGCGGGGTCAAATACTTTTACTGGTGCACGTCGAATAACGAGGCTGCTACTGTGGCCGCTATTATCGGTGATCTTGATAGCGAAGAGGCGGCTGCCATGCATTAACGGGAGTCTGTTTACAATACGCTTGGGGCTGATCTCTTTCTGTAGCAATGCGAATATCTCGGGTTCAATGAGGATTCCGTTAAGGTTGTATACCATATCCTTCTGTGCCTTCTCGCCATGACCCAGTGCGCGAGGTGATGGCTGGTAGACCTCAACATGGGCTGCTGGAGCTTTGCCCCTCTCTCGCCAGTTTCGCACGCTCCAGGTACAGGCAGAGAGGCGATCGGCGCGGTTAATCGCTGGTGAGATGGTGATCCTGTGATCACCATCGAAGAGAAAACGGGGAGACTCATTGCAGTAGGCGATGCCTATGCCTAACTCAAGTGTTGGCAGGCCATAGCAGAGTAGCTCCTTGTTCTGTTTGGCCACTACCCGGAGTATGCCGGCTGCCAGGCCACAGGCGCGGCTGGCGATTAGATGGGAGTGGCTGCCGGCATAGTCATTGATGATAAGAATAATCGCATCGCCCTCAATAAAGACCTTCTCGGCACCATACTCCTCAATTACTTCGTTGATGGGTGTAAAAAAGTTTCGATCAAAATGGGTGGCAGGATTGAGTGACATCTTGTTGAGACGGTCCGTCACCTCAGTTGAACCCCTTAGATCGGCCTTGATAATGATATGCGATTGAATGACCTCCTGGTCATGTTGTAGCTCATCCGGTAGAAGAAATTCGTGCAGAATGAAATTTGAGCGTGAGGTATGAAGTGATTTCTCATCGTGTACGATCGCGATCTCATTGGCCGCGTACTGGTATTTGTATAGCAGCTGCAGGTCATAACGGTAGCGTGAGAAGTCACGCAAAAATGTGTGCAGATATTGTGTTAACAGTGTGTCGGTGTCTTTGTTGATGGCTGTCCAGCTTTTGGCAATTTCAGGAAGCAGAGGTTGTACTCCGGCACTTACCTTGCTCTGCCTGATGCGCAGTTCCAGCTCTTTGAGGTTCTTTGCTTCAAGAAGTTGTGCGACCAAAATAGCGGGGGGGATCTCTGGATTGTAGCGATTGAGGATTTTTCTGCTCTCGTAACTCGCGGCGATCCACTTTGCTATTCCGGCCTTATGAAATCCCGCTATCAGTTTTTCACTCAGACGTTGTTGAAAATGGAGGTGTGAACGCAGATTGGAATAACTTCTCCACTCCCTGAGGGGGTGGCGTTTGGCGAGCATCTCTCTGGTCCAGTTCTGATTGAAAAGGGCGGTGATATTGTCGGTGTGGGCCAGTACCGATGGGCGCGCCAGTGTGGCTACTGCATCGCTATTACTGGCCTCGTGGTGCCTCTCTTTCAGCTGACTATTGTTCTCTGACTCAATAAGCGGAAGATAGTCATGCAGAAGGTCGTCAAGTACACGGTCGATCTCGGTAAAGCTCATCGCATGGTATTTGTTATGCCCAAACAGAATGTAGTGGCTAAATTGTACCGCTGCACTGTCTGCACTGTTGCAGGTGACCAGAGGGGCACGAATCGCATCGAGTGCGAAGGTGCGCGAGGTGCCGAGTGCCCCCTTCATGCTCTTATAGAGGTGCTGATAGTGCTGTGTTACCAGGCCATCAAATATAACCTGATTGACACTGTTTATAATGAGATCTTTCTGACGAAACAGCTCTGCCACGTGTTGGTTATGGTGGGTTGCACTCTTTCCCCGTCGGTGGTGATCCTGCAGGGTGTCTTTGGCATCGCGAATGTGGGTGACGACGCAGTTGGTGACCTCGGCATGGGTCAGCTTTAATAGTGCGGTATAGAGCAGATCCAGCTGCTGTGGCTGGCCCTTGGTCTTGGCGCGCTTCAGGGCGTCGCGATGCAATTGCTCAAATGTTTTTGCGACATCAGAGAAGATGCCGCCGGGTGTGGCTGATGGGGGACGTCTGTTTAGTATGTTCTCAATGACCAGGTCGGTGGCGAGCTGAATAGTCATATGAAGTTTACGGATAAATGCAGGGCTAAGGTGGACATCAATATGGATATTATCGACCCCGCGCGGAAGCGATGAGAGGTTAAGGGAGGGGGGTGAGTCCTGTTTCAGGGCGATCGTATTTCTGTGTCGGATACCACCACTTAACAGGATATAGATGAGCAGAACGAAGCCTGAGATAAGTGCCAGGTCAGCAACTGATGCCTTCAGGGTAAATGCTTGCAGTAGATGTATCTCAATAGGGCTACGGAATGTCCCGCGTAGCAGATAATCGAAGGTGTATGAAATGGCGCCGCCGGTAATCAGTTGCAGGCTGAGCAGGGTACGAAAGGTAATAAAGTGAAAAAGTGCATTCCAGCGTGAGATAAGCAGAGGCAGGGTAATGAGGGCGATGAGTAGTATCCAGGAGTTACTCTCTAACAGCGCCAGGCGGAGTTGCTCAATCGTGATACTGCTGTGAGGTTTTACGCTAAGGATCAGGCTCTCACCGACAATCGATACCCGCTCTTCAAGGCTACTGAATTGAAGGGTATATTTCGATACCTGGTCGAGTAGAAAAACTGCAATGGAGACCCAGATAACTTTCATGTATCGGTTATTCTCTCTCTGTGGGTCGGCAGTGAATTGCCGCGCCTGTTTTATTTTGATTCTAACCGATTAGCAGGCGGGGAGGTAGCATTGGGGATCAGAGACCGCTCTTGTTGGCACTTGCAATGACGGCACTGGCGGTTGTCGATAGTGATTCATGCTCCGAGGTGTCGAGCGAGGCCTCGAGAATTTTTTCAACGCCCCCGGCGCCAATTACTACCGGCACACCGAGAAAGTAATCTTCTACCCCATACTCTCCCTGACAAAGGGCGGAACAGGAGATCACCCGTTTTTTGTCGCCAAGGAAGGCCTCGACCATCTCCATGATCGAGCCGGCAGAGCTGATAAAGGCGCTGCCGTTGCCGAGTAGCTGCACGATCTCGCTGCCGGCCTCCTTGGTGCGGGCCACGATCTGTTCGATCTGTTCACTGCTGAGCAGGTCGGTGATGCTGATACCGGCGACGCTGGCAGTGCTCACCAGCGGCACCATGGTGGGGCCGTGACCGCCGATCACCATGCAGGAGACATCCTTTACCGAGAGCCCGGTCGCCTCGGCGATGAAGGATTGAAAGCGCCCCGTGTCGAGTGCACCGGAGAGTCCTGCCACCTGCTGTTTGGCAAAGCCGGAGACCTTGTGGAAGACGTAGCTCATGGTGTCGACCGGATTGGTGGCGACGATGACGAAGGCGTTGGGGCAGTGGATTTTTATCTGTTCGGCCACTCCCTTGATGATGTCGATGTTAATGAAGAGCAGGTCCTCACGCGACATGTTGGGCCTGCGTGGTACCCCTGCAGTTACGATGACGACATCTGAGCCGGCGATATCGGCATAGTCGCTGCTGACGCTGATCATCACATCGCTGTTGATGTGCGGACGCAGGTGATCGATATCGAGTGCCTTGCCCTTTACCGGGTCGATAAAGTCGGGAAGGTCGATTATGGTGATGTCACCCAGCTCTTTTTGCGTCGCCATCAGGGCGATGATGGTGCCGATCTGGCCGCCGCCGATGACGGCAATTTTGTTTCTACTCATTTGTTGTTCTCTCCGGACGACCCTCCAGAACCACTGTCGGTCAGATTTACAGTCGCCACTTCCTCTCTCTTGTTACTGCTACAGCCGCTATCACTGTTTCTGCTATTGCAGCCGCCACTACTGCAGGCGCCGCAGCCGGGCTGGTACTCCCCCCTGTCCGGGTCGACTCGCCTGAGCCACTGCTGGAGGATGATCCAGCCAGCGCAGAGCAGGGTGAGTCCGATGAGGGCGATAAAATGGCTCATAATAAAACCAATATTGTGTGCAGGGGCATTACCTTACGTGGAACTGAACAGTCCGGCAAATCCCATGAAGGCCATGGAGAGGATGCCGGAGATGATGAGGTTGAAGGCGGTGCCGCGTACCAGGGCCGGGACGCTGCCGATCTCCGCCTCCTCGCGCATCCCCGCCATCAGCACCATCGCCAGAGTGAAGCCGGCCCCGGCGCCGAGGGCGAAGGTGAGCCCCTCCCACAGGCCATAGCCGCGGTTGGTGGCGAAGATGGCGAGGCCGAGGATGGCGCAGTTGGTGGTGATGAGCGGCAGGAAGATCCCCAGCGACTGGAACAGGGCGGGGCTGAGCTTCTTGATCGCCATCTCGATGAACTGCACGGTGGAGGCGATCACCACGATAAAGCTGATCAGGCGCAAATACGGTGCGTGGGTCAGTACATAGGTGTTGAGGAACCAGGAGCAGAGGGCGGTGATGATCAAGACGAAGGTGGTGGCGAGCCCCAGACGGAACGAGGTCTCCAGCTTGCTGGAGACGCCGAGGAAGGGACAGAGGCCGAGGAAGTAGGCCAGAACGAAGTTGTTGACCAGCAGGGCGCTGATGAAGATCCAGATCAAATTATCCATCAGGCTTTTCCTCGCTCGGCTTCAGCTACCTGGGCGATGAAGGCCTGCTTGCGCTCGCCCACCCAGTTAAACAGTAGCAACAGCAGCCCCAGGGTGATGAAGCCGCCGGGGGGGAGGATCATGATCACCCACGGTTCGAAGTTATCGCCGAACAGCGAGACGCCGAACAGCTTGCCCTCGCCGAGGATCTCGCGCACCGAGCCAAGGGCGAACATCGCCAGCAGGAAGCCGGTGGCCATGCCGATGGCGTCCATCACCGCCAGCTTCACCGGGTAGCGCGAGGCGAAGGCCTCCTGGCGGCCGAGGATCAGGCAGTTGGCGACGATCAGTGGGATAAAGGCCCCCAGCTCCTTGTGGATCGCCGGCACTGTTGCGAGCAGCACGTAGTCGACCACGGTGACGAAGGTGGCGATGATGACGATATAGACCGAGATCCGCACCTGCTTGGGGATCCAGCGCTTCAGTGAGGAGACCAGGAAGCTGGAGCCGACCAGCACGAAGAAGGTGGCGAGCCCCATGGCGATGGCGTTGATTGCCGAGTTGGTGACGGCGAGCATCGGGCACATCCCCAGTACCTGGACGAAGACCGGGTTGTCGCGCCACAACCCCTTCATCATCTCGTCGTAGGGGTTCATCTTTTTGCTGGAGATTGCCATCGGTTATCCCCTCACTCCGCAGCCTGTTGCAGGGCAGGCGCCGTTACCGGCAGCCGTGCATCCCATTTCTTGTGTGCCTCGTTCATGATCCGCACCACCGCCTTGGAGGAGATGGTGGCGCCGGTGATGGCGTCGATCTCGTTGGCCCTGGACTTGGTCCCCTTCTTCACCGCGACGATCTCGGGGTCGACCCCCAGGTTATCGAAGTTGGCGACGAAGGCCGCGTCCTTGTAGATCTTGTCGCCCAGGCCGGGGGTCTCGCGCGACTCGAGGATCCACATCCCCACCACCTTGCGTTCGGCGGGCCGGTAGCCGTAGATCACGCGCACCGTGTCCTGGAAGCCGGGGCCTGCGTTGACGATGGCGTAGCCGACAAATTCGCCTGCATCGTTGTAACCACCGTAGATGGTCTCCTCGTCGTCCTTGGCGTTGTCCGGCAGCACCACCAGCTCACTGCCATCGTAGCGCAGCTTCTGCATCCGGGTGACGTTGGGCAGCACGCGGAACACCGCCTCGCGCAGCTCGCGCGCCTTGTTCTCGGCGATGGTGTCGAAGGTGGCGAGGTAGACCCCGATGATGATGATGCCGGAGAGGAAACCGGCGATCGCCAGTGCCGCCACCAGGGTGGTGGAGCTCGGTTCCTTCTCCATGATGGGAAGTCCGCTACTCATGCGCTACCCCCCTTGTTGCGTCCGAACACTCGTGGCTGGGTCCAGCGGTCGATCAATGGCGTCGCCGCATTCATCAGCAGGATGGCGTACATCATCCCCTCGGGGAAGCCGCCGAAGACGCGGATCAGCACCACCAAAAAACCGACGCCGATGGCGAAGACCCACGCCCCCTTAGGTGTCACCGGCGAGGTGACCGGGTCGGTCGCCATGAACAGCGCCCCCAGCAGCATCCCGCCGGAGAGGAGGGTGAAGAGGGCGGAGGGATACCTCTCTGCATCAACTCCGTAGAGGATGGCGGAGAAGAGGGCGGCGCTGGCGAAGATGCCGACCGGGATGCGCCAGTCGAGGTCGCGGCGCAGGAAGAGGTAGATACCGCCCAGCAGCAACAGCAGCGCGCTGGTCTCGCCGATGGAACCGGCGGTGTTGCCAATGAGCAGGTCCCACAGCGGCGTGGCGCTCTGCTCGAACTTCATCTGCCCCAGCGGGGTGGCGGCGGAGAGGGTATCCATGACCGGCGCCTGCATGAAGGGGGCGGTGAGGTTGCTGGCGTGCACGGTGAAGAACTCCGCCGGCCCCTGCTGTACCGTCCAGCTGGTCATCGCGATAGGGAAGGTGGCGAGGAGGAAGGCGCGCCCCACCAGGGCCGGGTTGAAGATGTTGGCGCCGAGCCCGCCCCAGATCAGCTTGCCGATGCCGATGGCCACGGCGCCGCCGACGAAGGCCATCCACAGCGGCAGGGCCGGGGGCAGGGTGAGGCCCAGTAAAAGGCCGGTCAGCGCGGCGCTGTTGTCGCGCAGGGTGATGGCCCGCCGCTCTTTCGGGGTAAAGGCCCACTCGGTGAGGACACTGCCGGCTATCGAGGCGACAAGCACCAGCAGCGCGGCGAGGCCGAAGTACCAGAGGGCGGCGGCGGTGGCGGGCAGCAGGGCCAGCCAGACGTCGCGCATCGCCGCCGGGGTGGTCATCCCCTGGCGCAGCAGCGGGGCCGGTTGCAGGAGTAATTTAGGGTCTTGTTTACTCATGATCTCTTTCAACTCACTGCAAACCCGGTGTCATTGCGAGGAGTGGCAACGACGAAGCAATCTCGGTGTGTGGTATGAGATTGCCGCGCTGCGCTCGCAATGACGTGGTTTGAATAGAGCACGTTGGGCTTCATTGTTTTTCGCTTCTCACCTTTTGCTGCCGCAGGTCATCCTTGGCGGTGCGGATGTGCTGCACGATGGGGATGCCGGAGGGACAGGCGAAGGTGCAGGCGCCGCACTCCACGCAGTCCATCAGGTGGTAGTCGTCACGCATCTGTTCGAACAGCCGTGCCTTGCCCAGCTTCGCCAGCCGCGAGGGGTTGAGGAAGTAGGGGCACGCCTCGAGGCAGCGGCCGCAGCGGATGCAGGGGTACTCCTGGGGCCGCCCGGTCTCGCTCGCGGTAAAGGCGAGGATGCCGGAGCTGCCCTTAAGGATCGGGGCGTCGAGGTCGGCGATCGGGGTGCCCATCATCGGCCCACCCATGATCACCTCTCGGGTGGACTCCTTGAGCCCGCCGCAGAAGCGCAGCACCTCACGAATGGGGGTGCCGAGCGGCACGATGAGGTTGGCCGGCTCGGCCACGCCGGGCCCGGCGACGGTGACCACGCGCTCGATGAGCGGCATGCCGGTATCGAAGTAGTCGGCGATCGCCACCACGGTGCCGACGTTGTTCACCGCCACGCCGATGTCGCGGGGCAGGGCGCCGGCCGGCACCTCCCGGTTATAGGCGGCCTTGATCAGCATCTTCTCCGCCCCCTGCGGGTACTTCACCTCCAGGCCGAGTACCTCGATCGGCAGCTCGCCCACATGCTGTTTCAGCAGGGCGATGGCGTCAGGCTTGTTCTTCTCCACGCCGATGGTGGCGCGCTTGGCCCCCAGCTTCTGGCGCACGATCTCGGTGCCGCGGATCACCGCCTCGGGGCGCTCCACCATCAGGCGGTGGTCGGTGGTGAGGTAGGGTTCGCACTCGGCGCCGTTGACCAGCAGATCGTCGATTTGCTGCCCCTCGGGGATGGCGTACTTGACGTGGCTGGGGAAGGCGGCGCCCCCCATGCCGACGATCCCCGCCGCCTGCACCTGGGCGATGAACTCATCGATGGAGAGTCCCTGCCAGTCGATGGCCGGCCGGGGCGGCAGCTGCTGGGTGGCGTAGGGGTCGGCCTCGATCTCGATCGCCGGGCGGAAGTTGCCGTCGATGTAGCGGTGGGGGCCGATGTCGCGCACCGTGCCGGTGACCGGGGAGTGGAGGGTGGTGGAGACGAAGGCCCCCGCCTCGGCGATGAGCTGGCCGCGCTGCACCCGCTCGCCCACCTTCACCACCGGTTTGGCGGGGGCGCCGATGTGCTGGCCCAGCGGCATCACGTAGCGCGCCACGAAGGGGACGCGCTGGATCGGCAGCTCGGCGGTCTGCTCCTTATGGTGACGCGGGTGTACCCCGTGGTCGAAGCTGTTGCGCAGCGAGAAGAAGAGGCCCATCGTGCCCTGCCCCCTAACCGCGGTAACCGGCCAGCTCGACCAGCCGTGCCGTGATCTGCTCGTGGGTACGGGCCGCCATCCCCTCCTCGAGGGCGCGCAGCTTCGCCTCGTACTCGGCGCGCAGGGCCTCTAGCTCCGCCTGGTGGGCAGCGACTAGGTCGGCCTTGGCCTGCGCCTCGACGCGGGCGGTGAACGGGGTAACGATACCCGCCAGCTCCTGCAGGGTGCGCCAGGCGTGTCCAGCCCGCGCACAGGCGGCGGCCAGGGCCGGGTCCACGCCGAGGCGCCGGCTGTTGCCATCGCTGTCGATGACGGCGAGGTAGGGGCTCTTGCCCGCGCGCGCCGCCTCATCCAGCGCCAGCCAGGCGGTGAGCTCGGTGGGGGCGGGGGCATCACTCGCCAGCGGCCGCAGGCGTGGGGCGAAGCGCCGCTGTCCCAGGGCCCAGTGGGCCGGGGTGATGGCGGCGCCCTCCTGCTCGTACCACTGCGCCTTCAGTGCCGGGTTGCCCTCCAGTGACAGGCGTGAGCCGAATACCCCCTCGCCCTCGGGCGAGTAGTGGAACAGCGGCTGGAGGCGGCCGAGGATGGCGTTCTCCGCCTGTTGCAGGGTTTCGTTGGCGGCAAAGCCGTGGCGCTCGGGACTCGGTGCGTGGATCGCAATCAGGGCCGGGCCGCCGAAGCGCAGCGCACCGCGCACGCTATCTCGCAGGTGCTCGGGGGCGGCGATGGAGCTTTGGGCGACAAAGGCGTTGCGCTGCGCCAGGGCGAGCAGCCCCAGCTCGGTGCGGCTGTCGCGGCGGGGGCTGAGTTTGGTGGCGGTGTGGCGGTCACCCAGCCCCAGGTCGAGCTCGCTCAGTATCACGATCTTCACCGGCAGTTCGCTGTTGAGCAGCCAGGTGAGCTGGGCGAGCCCCTCGCCACCGAGGGACTCATCGTTGCCGATGAGGATCATCGGCGGGCAGAGCTGGCGCTCCTCGTCACTGAGGTCAGACCAGCCGAGGCGCTCGAACTTGCTGCCCTTGTGGGCCTTCGGGTCGAGCAGGGCGCGCGCCTGGCGCAGCAGGCGCACCGACTCGATCGCCTCCTGCAGCTGCCCGGCGAGCAGGCCGGCGGCGATCTGCGGGGCGTTGCCGGTCATGTCGACCACTACCGGTGCCTGGAACGGGTTGTGGGGGAAGGCGCCGGCCCAGGCAGCGACAGTACCGGGGGCGATGGTGACGCCGTAGCGGGCGCGGCCCAGGCCGTGTTCGCCCTCGGCAAGCTGCCACTGCAGCGCGTCCAGTTTGCGGGCAAGCTCCACCAGCTGTTTGAGTTCATGCGTATCGACACCGCTCCCCTCGATCGACTCCTCCCTGAGGAAGGCGCCAAGGCCGGTCTCGCGGGTGGAGACCGCCTTCAGGGCGTCGGAGAGGCGCCCCAGGTCCTCGGCGGGGAGGGCGCCGGCCAGGGTATCGCGGATGCGCAGGGTGACCCCCTGCAGGGTATCGCCAATTTCAGTGGTGAAGCGGTGCAGCAGCGGCTGCTGCTGGTATTCGGTGGCGGCCAGCAGCTGGCGTACAGCGACCTTCTCGCCGGAACCGGCCTCGGCCCCGTCGCCGCCGGAGAGGGCGAAGGCGCAGTGGCGAGAGAGCATGATCGCCGCCATCGGCCCCACCTCGGGCAGCCTGGCGACCCGCTCGATGGTGGCGGAGTCGGTATCCGGTGTCTGCTGCCACAGCTGCCACTGGGTACGGGCGGCGGCGACCAGTTCGTCGTCCTGCACCGCCATGGTGAGCGCCTGGTCGGCGCACAGGGTGCTGCAGATCCCGCATGCCTTGCAGCTGTCGGGATTGATGGCCAGCGAGAGCAGCTCGCCCGAATCCTTCTGCGCCTTCTCGGCCAGCTCGAACAGGGGCGGGGTGATGCTCAGCGGCAGGGGGGCCAGCGCCTCCTTGACCCTGGCGAGGTCCGCCTCGACCACCTGACGCCGATCCTCGGCCAACGGTGCCTTTTCATTGACCCAGTCGTAGGCCTGCTGCAGCAGCTCGTCGGTGGCAAGGCCCGCTGTCTCGCCCTTGCGTGCCATCGCAGCGATGCGCTGTGCCAGCTTGGAGCCGACCTGACTCAGGGCGTTGGCGGAGGCGATACGGATCCCGCTGTCGACGAGCCGCTTCGGGCTGAGTGCCACCGCGCCGATGGCGCTGTCGGGACAGGCGGCCCAGCACTTGCCGCAGCCGCTACAGGCGTCGGCGTCAAATACGGGCAGCGCGGAGCGCGACGGGGTGTGGTCCTGGAAGGTGGCGGAGAGCGGTGGCATCGCGCCGCTCGCCATGCACGGGTCGGCGGTGAGGGCGTCGCTCTCGCCGTTTTTATAGAGCACGCCGACCTGGTCCCAGAAGCGGGGCAGGCTGTCGTAACCGTCGCGGTCACCGCCCAGGTGACGCACCGCCAGCGGCGCCTCGTCGCTCCAGTCTGCGGCGCTGCCGCTGGTAGAAGTCAGTGAGCTGCCTTCGACACGGCGTACCGAGGTCATCCCCGCCTCGAAGGCGGCGAGCAGCGCCTGGCGCTCGGCCTCGGCAAGATGGCTGAAGCTCTCCTCACGGGCGCCAAGGATACGGCGCGGTTTGAGCTCGATGCGCCCCTGCTCCAGCAGCAGACCGACGAGGGCGCCCAGCTGCGCCTCCTGAAGCTGCTCCGTCTCAATGCTCAGGCTGTAGAGGGTGACCTGTTTCTGCTTAATGCTTTCCAGCAGCCTTGCGGGCAGCTCATCGCCAAGCAGCAACAGGCTACCGCCCTGTGCCAGGGTCGCCACAGGGTCGATATTGGGGTGGTGGGGATCGCCACTGAGGATGGCGATATTGGCCATTACCTCATCGCCCTGATCCAGCAGGGCATTCTCACTGTGGCTGAAGCGGTCGATACGGGCGGCGCCCCATCGCTCCCAGCCGAGCGCCGGGCGGCTGCGCACGCAACCGCCGAGCAGCTGGTGGAGGAAGGTGGCCGCCTCCACCGCCAGCCCCTCGCCCGGCTCGCCGGCCAGGTGGTGGATGGCGACGCTCAGCTCTCCCTCAGCAGGGGCGTTGGCGGCCCCCTTGCCGCGCAGTCCCAGCCCGGCGATCTCGGTGTAGTGGCGGCGCAGGGTGTCGAGCATCACCTGGCGCTTGGGGTGGATGGAGTCGCTGCGGTGGAAGTCGAGGCCGAGGTAGCGGCGCGGGGTCGTCGATTTCTCCATCTCCCGGCCCAGTGTAATGCCCAGGGCGATCAGGTCGACGGCGCGCAGCGGCAGGCCACCCAGGCCGTAGATGGCACTTTGCAGGCGAGGGCGTTCGCCGTCGTTGAGCCGTGATGCCGCGCCCCGCAGTTCGCGCAGCAGCGGGCCGTCGGCGGCGAGCGGCGAATCGCTACGCTCCAGCACGGTGACGCCCTGTTTGCCGCGCAGCAGCTCCGCCAGCTGTTCGCCTGGGAAGGGGCGCAGGGCGTGCAGGCCGACCACGCCCACCTTCACCTTGTGCTGCTTGCGCAGCGTCTCGCTGACGGCAATGGCGGTCTCGATGGCAGAGCCCTGCGCCACCAGCAGCAGTTTCGATTTTTCGACCTGGTGCCGGGTGATGGTGTCGTAGCGGCGACCGGTAAGGCGGGCAAACTCGTCGAGGGCCGCCTCGAGTAGTTGTGGCAACTGGGCGGCGAAGAAGGGGGCCTGGGCCGCCTGGGCGAGGGCGAAGCTTTCGCCCCCTTGCAGGGCACCGCTCAGTACCGGCTGATCCAGGTCGTGCCACTTCGGTACGCGACGGCGCTGCTCGCCGAACAGCAGCTTCTGGGCGCTATTGGTGACCTCGATGGGATCGCTGCTGTTACCCAGGTAGCCCTTCGCCAGTTTGGGGGAGGGGAGTTTCACCTCCTGCGCCGCCAGCGCGGTCTGCTCGCCATCCATCACCACGATGCCAGGGATGAGGCTCTGCTCGGCGACACGGCGGGCGATCAGGGTGAAGTCGACCGCCTGCTGTACGTTCATCGCGTGCAGCACGAAACAGCCGCTATCGCTACTCAGGTGGAGCGCCTGGTGCGCGGAGCCCAGCGCCGCCCCCTGCGCGGCGAGGGCGCGGTTGGTGAGGTGCACCACCAGCGGCAGGTGACGTCCCGCGGCGTTGACCAGCAGCTCCTGGCTTGCCGCCATTTGCTGACCGTCGAGGAAGGCGGTGGCGCGCTGGCCACTCATGGCGAGGCCGATGGCGGCGGCGAGGGCGCCGCGGCCACCCTCCGCGTCGAGCTGTCCCAGCTGGCCACCGAACATATTGCCCTGCTGACGCTCGCGCTCGGCCTGCCAGGCGCTGTTGGCACTGCTGCCGGGGAATCCGCCAGAGAGGGCGGCAGCATCGGCGATCGCCGCCTCGGTGATCGCCACGGCGCTGTTGCCGTCGAGCACGGTCTCCACGCCGTCTGGCAACTGCCCCGCCAGCTCGGGGGAGCCGAAAAAGCGGCTATAGAGTTTGATCGCGACTTCAGTGAAGTTGGGCATATCGGCTCTCGTTTTGCGATTCTTCTTCAACGAACTGACCACCCTCCAGCCACTGGATGGCGCCGGTAGGGCAGCGCGAGGTGGCCTTGGGGGTGACAGGCAGGCCGCTCTCGTAGTGGATCAGCGGCAGTTCATTCTTCATTTCAATCAGGCCCGGCGCGGCATCGGCGGCACACTTGGCGCAGCCGTCACAGCCGACCGAGCAGAGTACCGTCACCGACTCGCCGGCGAGCGGGGTGTTGCACTGCACGTAGAGCTTGCGACTGAGCGGCAGCAGCTCGAACAGGTCCTTGGGGCAGGCATCGACGCAGTCGCCGCAGGCGGTGCACTTGTCGATGTCGACGACCGGCAGGCCGTTGTCGTTCATCTGGATCGCATCGAAGTCACACACCACCCCGCAGTCGGCCAGGCCCAGGCAGCCCCAGGAGCACCCCTTGCCGCCGCCGGAGACCACCGCCGCGGCGCGGCAGCTCTCAAAGCCGTCGTACTCGGCGATCTGGAAGGCCTGCGCCTTGCCGCCGGCGCACTTGAGGCGCGCCACCCGCTTCTCCGCCTCGCCGGCATCGACCCCGAGGAAGTCGGCGATCTCGTCGATGTCGTCGCTGCTCGCCACGGTGCACTTGCTCGGCTCCACCTCGCCCACCACCAGCTTCTGCGCGAAGGGGAGGCAGCCGGGCTCGCCGCAGGCACCGCAGTTGGTGCCGGGCAGCAGCTCTTCGGTGCGGGCGATGCGCGAGTCTTCCTCGACGCGCAGCAGCTTGTAGGCGACGGCCAGGATCACCCCGAAGAAGAGTCCGAGGCCAGTCATGATCGCCGGGGCGGTGAGCAACTCGTTCATAGTTAGTTGAACTTGGCTGCGCGCTCTTTCAGCTCATCCAGGTTCGGCTCACCGGGGTTCCACGGCTGGCCGGGGTGGATGCACCTGGAGGGGCAGATCTCCGCCGCCTCGACCATCTGTTTGTAAGTGCCTGTTGTGAGATCACCCAGGAGTGCCATGTTGCTGTCATCGTAGATGAACATCAGCGGGTTGATCGCCAGGCAGTCGTTGCAGCTGGTACAGAGGGGGGTGTCGATCCAGGGATCCTCTACCAGTACCTCTTCCTCCTCTTCGACGGCGGAGGGCTCATCGGCAATGGCTTCCTCTACCACTTCGGTGCTGGGGGTGGCTGATGCTGAGCTGACGGCGAAGGTGGGACGAGGTGCGCCAGAGGAAAAATCCATCCCCAGCAACACATCGGTTAGTTTTCCCATCACCTCGCTTGCCGCCTCGGCACGCACGCGGGAAAGTTCAGCCTCGAATTCGGCGGTCAGGGCAGCCTTCTCCTCGGCGGCCTTGGCCTCCACCTCGGTGCGGGTGGCGGCGATGGCGTTGTCGATATGTTTGTTACGCACCCCGGCCATCTCCTGCAGGGTGTGCCAGAAGTTGAGACGGTCGCGGCATGCCTGAATGAGGGCACGGGAGATGACGATGCGATAGAGCACGCCACCATTTCCCACCGCCCAGATGAAGGGGACGTGCTCGTGTACTTTCTCATCGGCCATCTGCAGGAACTCGGCCACCGGCACCAGGGCGTCGGTATCGCACTCGGCGGGCACCACGGCAAAGTGGTGATGCAGGCGGGGCAGCAGCAGGGCGTAGTCGGCGAAGGTGAAGGCGAGCTGCTGCTCTACAGTTACGCCGGTATCGTCCAGGTACTTAAAGGGGTGAAGAGGCCAGTCGCGCTCCTGCTGCGGGTTGCCGCTAAAGTCCATGCGGTCGGCAAAGGCATCGCCCGCCGCCGGGTTGATGCTAAAGGCGGGGTGGACCCGCCCCTCCAGCGCGGCACCGGCCACCAGCCAGGCGTTGAGTCCGAGGTCCTGCCCGGTAGGGCGCAGGCCGATGTTGACCAGGTGGAGGCTGGTACGGGTGGCGTCGAGTGCCGCGGCAAAGCGCTTGAGCAGGTTGACGTGGCGTGCCGCCGAGGCCTGCGAGACCACCGCCTGACGGTGGGCGATACCGAGATAGCCCAGTTCGGTACGGTAGTTCTGGAACGGGTCCTCGTCGCCCGTAGCCGATGGATTGTTGTGTGCCAGCACGCGCACGAAGATCTGTACCGGACGGCCCGAGCTGAGCAGTCTGGAGAAGGCGGGCATCCCCTCATTGGCCATGTGGTTGGCCGACTCCAGGGCGATCACCGCCGGCACCAGTAGCAGCTCCTCGCGGGAGAAGGCCTCCCAGTTGAAGTTGGCGAAGAAGGGGTCGTGGATCGCCGCATCGTAGATGCGATTGATCTCCAGTCTGGCGATGCGGTTGGCGGCAAAGACCTTCGCCAGACGCACCGCCTCCTCGTCGAACAGGCGGGTGGCGGTGCCACAGGGGTCGTTGTTGTCGTGGGTCTGAAAACCCTCACTGCTAGATAGCCACTCCCCCTCCAGCGGTCCGTTGTGGATAAAGTGGACCAGAGTATTGCTCTGCTGATAGGTCTGAAGTGTCTGCAGCGCAGACTCGATGCGTGCACGACGCTCGGCAGACATGGAGACGGAGCCCTGTGACTTCTGCCCCATCACCTTCGACAGGGCGCTGGTGTCGATGAGGCTGGAGCCGCCGCCCATGCTGCCGGAGAGGGTCTCCGGCCTTTTCGAATCTGCCGACTTGCTACGATCCACATCGAGCAGGTTCTTCAGCTCGCGTATATGCTCCTCGATCTCGCCACGGAAGGCGACATGGCGCGGGATCACCCGGCTACGGATGCTGTGCACCAGCAGGTGGATCGCCGGATAGCGACCATAGGCCAGCAGGTGGCCGTTGGCGGGCAGGGCGGCCAGCAGTCTGTCGATATCCTCCCGCAGCTTGGCGATGTTCTTCTCATCCAGCTTGAGAAATGCAACCAGTGCCTCGGTCGCGCCCTTTACCAGTCCGGCAGCATCGACCGGACCTTCTACATCGGTAAGTTTCTGGCGCAGCTCGCGCTCCAGCCAGGGGAGGTTGTCCTTGAGGATGCGTGCCGACTCATCGCCCGGGGCGAAGCTGGCGACGGTTTCACTGAGCACCTCGGCAACCGGTCTGGCCAACTGCTCCGGTGTGGGGTTGGCCTCCTCTGAGGCGGCATCAAAGAGGAACAACGGGTAGTCGTAACGCAGGCGTGAGGCATCACGATAGGGCTCAAGCAGGGCAGGGAGGTAGTCACTACCGACACGCTGCACCTGCTGCTGTACGCTCGGGTTACCGAGGTGGAAGTGACGCAGGGTATGCATGATCTGCTTGGTGGCGTCGGAATCCTTCACCGCAGGCGGGATCACCGGCAGGGTGGGGTCGCCTTGCATCTTCTTGGCTGATCTGGCTGTCATGATGCTCTTTTCTTGGTCGGTTGGATAACGGCTCACCACCCGCACTGGACGGATAGCGAGACCCCTGTCAATTTAGATGGCGAAGGCATCCATCGCCTTGTTAATCGCCGCGATCTTCTCTTCGTCACTCTTGCCCAGGTCTTTGGCAGAGATATCCTCGTAGACCACCGCATCGGGGTCCTGATAGAGGATGCCGAGGGGCAGGCGCTCCTCATCCCTGGCGAACTTCATCGCACCGAGCCAGTCACGCGGGTCGTGCTGCTCCACATCCTTAAAGACGCGCTTTACCGAATCATCAAAGATGATGCCGTTCTCGTGCTCCAGCAGGACGAATTTGTCCGGGTTGTCCTGCAGCGGTTTGCAGAACTCGTTGGAGAAGACCGGGCAGCGCTGCAGGATGCGTACATGGCTTGTGCCGCGGTGCTGGTGTGCCTTCTTGATCACCTCGTAGAGCATCGGCGGATTCCAGTCGACCACCTGCGCCACAAAGGAGCAGTTGGTGACGCCCAGGGTGGTGGTCAGCGGGTTGAGCGCCGGCAGTGGCGCCCCCTTAGGGTGGGTGTTGGTGCCCATGCCGGTGGGGGTGGTGGGGGAGGTCTGCTTTTTGGTCAGACCGTAGATGGCGTTATCGAATACCAGTACCACCATGTCCATGTTGAGACGGGTGGAGTGGATCCAGGGGCCGGCACCGATGGAGTAGCAGTCGCCGTCGCCGGTGGCGACCCACACATCGAGCTCGGGGCGGTGCGCCTTGATACCGTTGGCCAGCGGCAGGGCACGACCATGCAGACCGTGCAGACCGTAGGTGCCCATGTAGTGGGGAAGGCGGCTGGAGCAGCCGATGCCGGAGACCGCCACGCTCTTCTCGGGCGGCAGTTGTGCATCGCGCAGTACGCGGTGCACGGTGTTGAGTACGGCAAAGTCACCGCAGCCGGGGCACCAGCGCGCCTCGCCACCGGAGTAGTCGCCAAGGGTAAAGTAGCGCTCGAAGACGTCGAGCGACCAGTCAGCTTTAATACCAAACATTCGTCTCTCCTTATGCCTTCAGGGTTTCGAGGTTTTCGCCGATCACCTCGACCAGCTCACCGGGTTGCAGCGGGTGACCGTAGACGACTGACCAGCAGTCGACGTCGACCAGGGTCTGCATCCGCAACACGTTGGCCAGCTGGGCGCGGCGGCGGTTTTCGTCGTTAATCTGCGGCGCATCGGGCGCATCGGAGTAGTTGACCTCGATGGTCATTACCTTCTTGAAGCGGGAGAAGATCTCCTTCAGCCCCGGCTCCAGTGGTGAGAGGAAACGCAGATGGATACTCGATACCTTCGCACCGTTGGCGCGGTGGATATCGACCGCCTCCTCAATGGCGCCCATGGTGGAGCCCCAGCCGACGATCAGCAGGTCGCCCGACTCATCACCGTGGATCTTCGGTGGCCTGAGAGTGCTCTGCAGCGTCGCCAGCTTGCGGCTGCGGTGCTGCATGGTGGTCTGGTTGGTTTCAGAGTCGTAGGCCACCTTGGAGCGGTTGGTGTGACTCAGACCGGTCAGTACATACATGCCGCCGGGCTGGCCCGGGATCGGGCGCTGGGAGAGGCCGGTCTGCTCATCCCAGTCGTAGGGGGGGATCGACCTGTCCCACTCGGACTGGTCGACGGGGTCGGCGAGCCACTCCTCCTGCAGCTCGGGGCGCGGCCAGGGCTGCACGCCGGTGGCGAGGTTGGCGTCGGTCAGCACTACCACCGGGCCGCGAAACGCCTCGGCCAGCTTGCGCGCGGTGATAACGAAGTGGAAGCACTCCTCGATGGTGGCCGCGGCCATGATGATCTTGGGGGCGTCACCCGGCATACCAAACAGGGTGGAGAGCAGGTCACCCTGCTCGATCTTGGTCGGCAGACCGGTGGAGGGGCCGCCACGCTGTACGTCGACGATGACCAGCGGGATCTCACCCATCACCGCCAGGCCCATCAGCTCGGTCTTCAGCGCCATACCGGGGCCGGAGGTGATAGTACAGGCGGTCTTGCCGGCGTAGGAGGCGCCGATGGCAAAGCCCATCGCGGCGATCTCATCCTCCGCCTGATGGACGAAACCGCCCACCTGGTCGTAGACCTCGGCAATGTAGTGAGAGGCAGAGGTGGCGGGGGTGATAGGGTACATCGAGACCATGTCCATCCCCGAGGCCATCACGCCAAGCCCCAGCGCGGTGTTGCCGTTGCACACCATCATTTTGGTGTCGTCACCCTCTTCTTTATAAGGCGGGATCTCGTAGAGGTACTCCACGTTGTCGGCGGCGAACTGGTAACCGGCATTGAATAGCTCCTGATTCGGCTTGATCACCTTCTCACCCTTGTAGGCGAAGGTGTTGTAGATCTCGGCGAGGCCCTTCTCCTTGTCACGGCTATAGATGCGGCTCAGCATCCCCAGCACGAACATGTTCTTACCCTTGCGGGCGTTGTCGACAATCTTCAGACACTCGCGCTCGAAGTTGAGCTCGTGCACGATGAGGCCGTTCTCGCGAAACTCCTTCACAGCCCTGGCGTAGGCCTCGCGGATCTCCTCCTGCGGGTCGTCGGCCCACTTGCTCTCCAGCAACACGATGGTGCCATCCTTGTAGGCGCCGTTGGCGATGCGTGAGTAGAGCACCTGTTCGTTGAAGGCGATCACAAGGTCGGCCTCATTGCCCATGTTGGTGATGTATCTGGAGCCAACGCGGATGCGGTTGCCGGAGGCCCCGGCCGGAGAGCGGGCGGGGGGCTGTA
>Ga0224501_10001171_pt1 | contig 20239 bp, 16 predicted proteins | sample SF_Oct11_sed_USG_4_FD_169105 | JGI IMG/M metagenome (GOLD analysis project Ga0224501, IMG submission 169105) | Sediment microbial communities from San Francisco Bay, California, United States - SF_Oct11_sed_USGS_8_1 | ecosystem: Environmental > Aquatic > Marine > Sediment | place: USA...
AACACAGGGCGGCTATCGGAGAAAACCCCCAATGCCGCATCAAAACGTAAATACCGCCAATCAGAACTCCGTGGTGGAATACCTGGCTCAGGTTGAAAGCCAGAGTGAAATCGTTCATAAAGAAAAACACACTGGGCGGATAAAAAACGGAGGATTGCCAGGTGCTCATAAAGGGAATCCCGGTAAACATATCCGGATTCCAGAAGGGGATAAAGCCCTCTTGGTAGGCTCGATGTAAGAAATGATACATTGGAAAATTGAAAACAAGGGTGTCGCTGGTGAAAACTGTTTTGTTTCCAAAGATCACGGGAAAGTAGAATAACAACAGGGCGGTATAGAGTAATGCGATAGCCCCAGCGTCACGATAGAGAGCGCTCTTGTGGTTTGGGGAAGGTTCCATAGTAGGCTCCGTGGCGGGTTTATTTTTTCAGAAGGTAGATCATTGCGCCGGTGCGTTTGTAGTGTCCCGCCGCCGCACCCGCGGGTTCGCCGACGCCGAAATATAAGTCCACCCGTCCCGGTCCTTTGATGGCCGCCCCGGTATCCTGATCCACTACAAACCGTGACACCTTTTGCCATCCGGTGATTTCCAGTTCGTCGTTCAATATCGGTTTTTCTACAGTGATGTAAGCCAGGCCGCCGGCCGGATACAAGGATTTGTCTGTGGCGATGGAGCGTCCCGCAATCAGCTCCGCTCCGCCGGAACCTCGTGGCCCACTGTCCGACATTTTGAAAAAGATGTAACGGTTGTTGCGGAACAGGTATTTGTCGATATCCTCCGGGTGCTCGCGAAAATATTGTTTCATGCCCTGCATCGATCCCTGGGCGGGTTCGATGGCTCCGTCCTGAATCATCTGCCTGCCGACGCTGTGGTAGGGATAATGGTTGGAACCCATATACTGAACCGCTTGCAGGCTTCCGTCCGGAAAGGCCAGATAGCCCGATCCCTGAATATGTAGAAAATAGCGCTCGAGGTCGTCCTTGAGCCAGGCCAGTTCCAGCTGTTGATTGCTGAGAGCGTGATGGCCATCGATATCCTCCCGCGTGAGCAGAACCCGGTTTCGAACCTGCGTTAAATGATACCCAGGGTCTGGATTGGAAGCATTTTGTGGGCCTGGAGATCCCTTCGTTTGAGGATACCAATCCGGTTTTTGGTACAGGGGATAGACATATTCTCCGGTCATTTCCCTGCGTGCGGGAATGATCGGCGTGTAATAACCTGTGAACACAACAGGACGTCCGGCTTTGGGATAACCGGCGGTGATTACTTCGAAATCCTCATTGAGGCGTCGGTTGAACTCCTCATCGGATAAACCTTGATCCAGCAAATCCATAAACGCGTGTAAAGTGTCCACCAACCGTTGGCGGGTGACTTTATGCTTGCCGAACCGGACCTTTTGGGTCAGGTCAGTATTCTCCATCACCTGCAGCTGCTTCCGGATTGCTTGTCGGAGCGAACCTCGGCTCATGTCATCCATCAAAACCTGATCGCCAGCCATTTCGCTCAGTGCGGCGCTATCCTGCCCAGTTACCGGGGGTGACACGAGCGGCATTTTCCCATGATCGGGTGGAGGCAGGTTTTCCGGAGTTCGCATCCATTTCGGGGCGGTTTCAAGCCGGTCCACCCAATGGCGGTTTTTTTCTTGTAAATATTCGCCTGCTTCCGGCAGATCAATGACAGAGTTCCTGTAGGGGGAGTTGCGGTAAGAGACTGGTGTGGTTTGAACGGAAAGCTGAGAATCCAATGGAACGGTTTCCAGGTTGGCCGATGTCTGATTCCAAGGGGATGCTTTGTGGTCTGTTTTAGAATTTAACCCGGTTGTGGAGCAGGCTCCCAGGGCGAGGCAGAAAAAACCGCAGATCGCCCAGCGTCCGGCGCGGCTCAAGCTTTTGACAAAAAAAGAAGCGGATTTGTGCATGATCTAAGCTTGGTTGATGCCCTGATTGGCGAGAACGTCGGCACGCTCGTTTTCCGGATGACCATTATGACCCCGCACCCAGATCCATTTGATTTTGTGGCGTTCATTCAACTTTTTGAGTTCCAGCCATAACTCCTTGTTCTTGACCGGCTGTTTGGCGGAATTGATCCAGTTTTTTCGGATCCAGCCAGACATCCATTCAGTCATTCCCTTAACCAGATATTGGGAATCGGTGGTCAAGTCCACCATCGAGGGTTCCTTCAGTTGTTTCAGGGCGACGATAGCGGCCGTCATTTCCATGATGTTATTGGTGGTGTTTTTCTGCCCACCTTTTAGCTCCTGGGTTTTTCCGTCCCGAACGATCAGGCAACCATAACCTCCCGGCCCTGGATTCCCTTTGCACGCTCCGTCGGTATAAATTTTTACTTTTTCCATAGTGAATAGGAACCCGAGTTGTTGGCAATTTATTGATTTTTAAAAACTTAACAGGAATATCAATATAGCATACTCCAGTCCAAATGTAGAAGCAGGTTAATTGTTCGTTGCCTTAAAAAATGCATTTTGAGGATAGGGGAGAAAATAATTACAAACCACAAAGTCTATAGATTGGGGAGCCCAATTGTCAGCGACCAGCAGGAATGATTGCCGCTGGGCAAGGGCGAGGTATTGGTCCCTCCCGATGCATACTTAGTTGCAGGAATAATGTTGCATATTAGGGATTCCAAAAAACCAAAAAAAATCTGAAACACGGGCGCGGATGGTCATAATTCTTGATACCCCTTGTTTTTTAAGGGTTTATTTTACTGAGATGGACTGTTGAGTTACGGTTCTCAAATGTTCACATTTACATGGAAACCAGAGCTGTTTTGGAAAAATGGGTAGCATCGAATATTTAGTTGGAACGGAGGAAAAAGCAGGTACAATCAACATTAATTAATTGAATGGAAAAGGTTTGACAAGGCTATTAAGAGTGTTTTATAGTTGTGCCTCACAAAATACCCATAAGGTAAGTTAAACCTTTAAAATAAAAGGATTAAAGGGATGGAACAATATGTAGTGAAGCCGGGGCCGGAAGCGTTTTTGCCCCCCGCCGCAGCCAGCATGGGAATCGTACTGCCCGATCCAGGGGAAGCTCATTATGAGGGCAGGATTATTGACGAGGAAGACGCATACGAGCAAATTGCACGCAAATTGTTGGGTGCCAAGGTGCCGACGATTTTCCCGGGTCCGTTGGTCCTGTGGAAATGGAATGAGAAAGCCGGTAAAAAAGCGGAAGCCATCCGCGAATTGGCCAATGCCCTTCCTGCACGATTGATTCCCATGGCGGACTATCGCCCCAAATATCCCAAAATCGATCCTGAAGTGGAGATCAACCCGAACCATCCCAATCTGACGATCTGGCATAACAAGATTGACGCATGCATTTTTGTGGGTGTGCACTGCCATCAGGCGAACCTGGCGCTGAAAATTATTCGCGGCGGGACTGACTGCTTTACCATCGCCCTATGTGCTCAGGCGGGTCATGAGGATGCCTGCGCGTCGTTTCGGGATATTAACGTGGAAAAGATCAAAAAGCTGACGGAAACCGTAAAACGGTTGAAAAGCGAAGGCGTGGAAAGCCAGGCGCTTCCTTTCACGCAAATCAAGATGACCCGGGCTGGACGAGTAGCGTAAAAATTGAAAACTACCCCGCCTGAGTTTGGCGGGTTTAATGTTTGCTATAACTTTTAAAATTTACATAACCCATATTTCCAAAATCTCTGGATAAGGGAGAGCTTTTTATGAATAAAAAAGTGGAGCCTAAGAGCAATAAAATACTGGTTTCCGAAAGCGTTAACCTGGGTGAAGAGGGCCTCAAGGGCCAGAAGGTTACCGACCCGAATGTAATGATGTTCGAATCCGAACGCGAGCCAAACTTTTTGACCGGTTCGGAGGTCATTAAGGCGGCCATTAAGCGCGCCAACCTGGATGTCATGATCGCATATCCGATTACTCCGCAAAGTGAAGCGGCGGCGCTGATCGGGGAATTGTTCGCTGAAGGTTACGTGCGGGAATATTTCCGCGGTGAAAGTGAGTTCGCAGTTATGAGTCAGTGTGCCGGCGCCGCCTTTGGCGGAGCGCGGGTGTTCACCACCACGGCCGGACCCGGAACCCTTCGTGCCATGGAAAACTTCCCCATGTGGGCCGGATCGCGTCTGCCAATTCAGGTATGCGTGACCTGCCGGGGCATTAACTCGCCGCTCAGCATTCAGCCGGACACCCTGGAGATGGCCTATCTTTTGGAAACCGGGATGCTGGTATGGCATGCCGAAACCGCACAGGATCTATACGACTGGATTCTTGGTGGGTTTATGGTATCCGAGCAGCCGGACGTGCATTTGCCGCTGGCCTTGTGTTGCGATGGATTCTTTGTGACGCACACCAAGGACACCGTTATGTTGCAGGGCGAAGAAATGTGTCTGCCGCGCTACGATCCGTACCGTTCACCGGTACCCTGTATGGATATGGAATGTCCCCCCATCCGGATGATGCGCGATCCGTTTATTATGAAATCCAACTACATCAGCTATATGACGCACGCTTCCTGGCAGCAGGAGATCCATGCGGCAGTTGAGCGTTCACGCAAGCACACCCTGCCGATCATGAACGGTTCCCTGATTGACACGGAAAATGTCGATCGGGAAATCCTGATCGTGGCTTCGGGTACTGCGGTTTCTCAGGGACGTGAGGCGATTCGTCTGCTGGAAGAAGAGGGTATTAAGGTAGGTCTGGTGAAAATCAAATCAATTCGCCCCTTCCCGACCGAAGAAGTTCGGGAGGCTACCGCTAATGCCAAAACGATCTTCGTGCCGGAATTCAATATTCGGGGATGGCTGGCACGTGAAATCAAAGCGATTCTCCCGAACAATGAGCGGGTGATTGCCGGTCCTCACGTGGCAGGCGGCATGACTATGCCGTCAGAAGTCATTGTCGAGGAAATCAAAAAAGGGCTGGGAATTAAAAGTGCGACCATGGACCGCCGCGGTTAGTTCGGCGGATCTGTTTTAATAAGTGGAATCACTCAATGTTTATATAAGCATCTTTCGAGAGGAAGTTATATATGAGTAAAGAAAAAATACAACTCAGCGAAGCGCTTGAAGATATCATGCCTTCGGAATATCAGGAGATGGTGGCGACGGCAACCTTCGGTAATGAGGACCGCAGCTGGAAAGACATCGGATCTTCCAAGGAACTGATCGAACAGCATTCACTCTGTGCCGGATGTCCTGAGTCGATTGCTTTTCGGTATATTCTGTCCAGTATCCCCGCGCCGGAAGATACAGTATTTGTCGGTTCTACCGGCTGTACCAGTCTCGTGTTTCCCATGGTTGGGGTTCAAAATATTCATTCCCTGTTCGGCAATCAGAACGCCGTTGCCTCCGGTCTCAAACGGGCGCTGAAGGTCCGCTTCCCGGATGTAAACAAGGACGTGATTGTTCTGGCGGGTGATGGTGCGACCGTGGATATTGGCCTGGATATGACCATGCAGTCCTGGTTCCGCCAGGAGAACTTCACCACCATTTGTTTCGATAACGAGCTGTACGCCAACACCGGCGGGCAGGAAAGCGGGCTGATGCAGAAAGGGTTCGTTTCCAAAATGGCTCCGATGGGTAAAAAATTCGAAAAAGTCCGCCTGCCGGAAATTGCTTTCGAAGCCGGGTGTCACTATGTCGCCTGTTTGACGGTAAGCAAGCCCAACCGGGTTGAAAAAGCAATTCGCAACGCAGTGTATGTCGCTCGCGAATTTGGTCCGACCTATGTTCAGCTGTATACCCCCTGTATTCTGGAAATCGGAAAACAGAGCATGGAAGGTTTGGATGAAATGAAGGACGCCGAAGCCATCGGCGGACGGTTTGTCATGAAAGAATTCATGACCGACGAAGTTAAGGAATTTTTGAAGGAAAAAGATGCCGAGCAAAAAGCCCGGAAAAAAGCGGCCAAAGCGGCTGTGTCGGCGTAATCCATAGAGGAGAAAGAAAAGATGTCAGAACCAGTAATGAAACGGATGAATATCCGCATCTCCGGGCTGGGAGGCCAGGGGGCAGTTACAGCGGCGCATCTGTTGGCCATGGCGGCCAACAAGATGGGTAAATATTCTATTTCCAATCCATTTTTCGGTGCGGAAAAGCGAATGGCTCCCGCTGAGAGTTACGCGCGTATCGGTCCGGAAAAAATTTACGATCGCGGGGAATTGGTGTTCCCGGATGTCATCATGATATTTCATCCCCAGGTTATCACCATGCAGAAGAGTTATACCGCTCCCTTTTATTCCGGGATCAAAAAGGGCGGACTGGTTATCATAAATTCCGATGCCGATCTGTTGACGGCAGAAGATCATAAGCGTTTGGAAGATGATAATGTGTCGGTGTACTGTATCGACGCAACGACCCTGGCGCTTGAAATCGGTAAAACCGAATTGTCGACGAATATGGCCATGATCGGTGCCTGTATGGGAGCGACTAAAGTAGTCGATCTGCCCTCAATGGAGGAAGCACTGCAGGATCGGTTTGGCAAGAAGTATGTCGCTTCCGGTGGTACAGCGACTCTCGATGAAGCGATTAAAAAGAAATACGCAAAAAAGGAGCAGTTGCTTCAGGCGAATAACGACGCCATTAAAAGAGCCTATGCCATGAGCGATGAATGGGTGAAAGGCTCGTCCTATGCCCCCGCAGTCTATGAAACGGCGTAAAGTTTGAGGGTTGGCGCGGCTGGCCAAATGTGAAATTTTTTAAAACTAGAAGGAGCTATCCAGAGTGTACAACGTAGCGTACGTCCATGACGACAAATGTGTTGCCGAAAAGGGGTGTCGGCTCTGTATTATGTATTGCCCCGAGGCGGATTGCATCATGCTCAACCCGGAAAAAATGAAAGCGGAAGTGGTGATCAGTCGTTGCAAGGGTTGCGATCTCTGTAAAGTGGTCTGCAGTACCCATAACGCCATCAGCATGCATCCGGTCAATCAAAGTACCGGTGAAATCATTTTAGGTGAAAAAGAAGCTGAAGCCGCCGGGTTGGGGCAGGCATATGCCGGTTAAGCTCCCTTATGAAAAAATCAACTCATGGCGCACGCTATGGGCTATTTTTTCCCACCTGAAACGGGTATGCCGGGATACATATCCCTGGCTTCTCCGCGACTCCAAGGGCTAGGATCATGGTCGATACCTTTGCTAAAGAAATAGATTGTGTCTTGTGCCAGGAAAGGTTCAGTCCTGTTATTGAGCCGGGAGAGGACAAGCCATCCTACGATATCTACTGTACCTCCTGCGTTAAATGGGTGCGGGTCGGGAAATCCGATCCGGTGCGAATTACCCTTCGGAATATCCTGAAGCTGGAAGGCGAACCTCTGGCGCTGGCGGTTCAGAATTACCTCGCTCCGTGTCCCTGTGGTAACGAATTCAGCCACGATGCCGGCAAGAGATGCCCGGTTTGCATACGCAAAATCAAAAATCAAACCCATGGCAGTCCGGCTCCCAACGAATACCACTGTATCTGGAACATTCCCAAACTTAAAGAGATTGAAGGAAAAATATTTGAATACATTTTGGGCCGGCTGAATTCCGAAGAGGAAAACCTCAATCAGCTGATCGAGCGATTTGAAAGCGGCGAGCTGGATCCCGGTACCTACATGGAAGGCGTAGAAAATATTCAAATCCGTGATGCAACAGATGTTGCGGTCATAAAAACCTGGTCGATGCTCGCCGGACCAGAAATGGCCTTCCGCGCCGCCGAGGAACACGGGCTGTCGGTTCGTTACGGTTCCCGCATTTTGGTGAGTATCGCCTCCGGACTGGAAATAGGGTACGGCACATCGATTCTTACCACGCTCTCCAAGGAAGAAAAGAATTTGGATGGTCCGGAGAGAAGGGAAATTCAGACCTTTATCAAGAAAATCGCGGGCGGCTTCTAGCGCTGCTGACATTTTTTTTGAAACTTTTCAGGATCAGGAGTATCTAAATCTTGAAACTGTCATAGTTTTCTCCCTGTTTAGCTCAACGCCCCGGAAACGGGGCGTTTTTTTTATCTACTCCCCTGTTTTATCACTGACCCTAATTCCAATTTCTGCCCCGTTGGCCCGGATTTCGGGAATGTACATGGCATGACCCATCACCGGCAGGGCATGGAATCGCCCCGGCACTTCGGCACGCAGGGTGTAGCGGATCTGCCAGACTCCCTGAGGCAGTTTGTCGACAAACAAAGCCACTTTGCGGTCGCGTAGTTCCTGATACACCCAGCGGGTTCGACCCGTGTAATCTGAATTGGGGGCGTCCGGCACAGGGCCTGGTATGCTTATGGAAGATCTTAATCCCTCCGGTGAAGACTTGCCCTGAGGTGGGACCAAGCTCGAAGATTGTTTGAATTTTTGATCTACCGCAGACTGTTTCAATTCCTGCGCAAATAGTAGTTCACCGCTTTGGATCTGCACCGCCTCCAGTCCTGCCGGTTTTAAATCTTCAAACACCAGATATTCATAATGATTCTTGGTTTCAATCGTCAGGACCGTTTCGATGCGTTCGCCGCTGGTAACCGTATCCCCATCATTCAGGGGGATTCTGTCGTAAATATAGCCTTTAAGCAGAGTCGGACGTCCTACCAATTTGAAATACTCCCGACGGACGAAGATTTCACTGCCCGCTGCGGGAATCGGTTCCTCCAGACTGAAAAATTGGGCGTTGGCAGAAAAGTACAGGGACCCCTCACCGTTTTTCCGGATTAGACGGATAGAATTGGTGCCGTCCTTAATCCATTTGGGATCGATGACAAACCGGCTGGGGGCGCGTAACACGTCTTCCACTTTTTGGCGGGTGATGGTATTGCCGTTGACCTGAAGCTCGTATTCGATTCCTCCTTCAAGCTCACCGCTGGTTTTAAGGTAATCGTTCATCGCCAGCACCACGATGGCGGTGTCGCGCGTGTTGCTCCAGTTGGAGCCACGCCGGTTTTTGATCAGCCAGTTCATCACCGGCTCCACAAGTTTGTTTTTGGGATCGATCGTGAGCAGAGCGCGCAGGGCAAAGGCCGTTGCTTCCACCCCGCCGTTCGACCAACGGTAGAAAATACCATCTTCACCCCAGTGGGCTGTTGCCATCACCCCTTCCTGTGATTGTTTAGAACCGCGCTGAATGATCGATGTGTCCGGCGATTTATCGAAAATAACCCCGTTCTCAAGATTCTCAATCAAGGTCCGGGCGCGCTCCCTGTCTCCATAATGATGAGCGGACAGCGCCAGCAGGGAACGTGTGTAGGCGTTGAGGCGGCTTTTGTTTTTCCACAGATTGGCAAACGCTCTGCTTTGGAATTCGTTGATCCGCGTAAGTTTGGCCAAAGAATGATAGGTGGATAATGCATGAAGCATCCACGCCTGCAGATCGTACTGCTCTTCCGATTCCACCAGTTCCTTATTGAGAAACCGGTAGGCGCGTTCCAGTACATTGCGGTCGACTTTAATCCCGGACTGCTGAGCGAGGCTCAGTCCCCACAGCACGTACGCCGTCATGAAATGATCGCTGTCTCCCTTCTTCCACCATCCCCAGCCGCCGTCGCTGTGCTGAAAATCATAGAGGCGCTCAAGACCCTGTAGGGTCATGGCATCCAGTTCGGCGATATTCCTTTTTCCCTTCGGGTGCGTTGCTCCAGTGTGTTGGGTTTCGATACCGCCGAACACCTTGTCTTTAATGGATTCCGCTTGCAGTCCCTGATCCATCAAGGTTTTCGCCACGATCACCGCCGGTAGAAACCGGCTCAGGGTCTGCTCGGTGCAACCGTAGGGATAATCGATCAGGTAAGGCAGGGCGTCGAGCATCGTCACCGCCAGGCTGGGCGTGACCTGTACCGAAAGGAGTGTCGAGTTCTTTTTACGTTCTTTAGGGATGTCGAGCTGGATCGACACCTCATCGCCGTGCATTTTTCCGGAGGCGGAGAGAAATTTTTCAATGCCGTGTTCGTGGATGACAAAATCTTTTTCCATGGCATCGCCATGTTTGGATGATTTTGCAGTCACGCGTATTTTTGCGTGACCCGCCTGCGCCACGGCTACCAGCCAGTCGATGCGCCGCTCGCCATGGGCTGAAACCTTGGTCGGCCCGATTTCTCCCTTCACGGCTTTTCCGGACCGATCGACGTAACCGAGATTGATCAACCCTTGGGCATCCAGCGATGGCCGGACAATCATTTCCTCATCGGTGTTGTTATTGATGATGGCGGAGAGGGTGAGCTGATCCCCCACCACAAAGAAGCGCGGCGCCTGCAGGCGGACGATCAACGGGTTCTGGGTGCGCACGTTAGCGGTAGCGATCCCGAACTGGTTGGTTGTCGTAACCGCCCGGGCCGTAGCGCGCCACTGGGTCAACGAGTCGGCAAATTTGACTTTCACCATAGCCGTTCCGTCCTTACCGGTTTTGACATTCGGTTTCCACAAAATGGTACTGCGAAAATCCGACCGCACCTGCACCGCCGGTTCTGCCTGACCCGGTCCTGGTTTTTGCGCTTTCATTTCGCGTTTGGAAAAGCCCTCCTTATCATCGGCAAAGGATTCTTCGGCCAGCATTTCAGAGGCAGGCATAGGCGCATTGGCGCTCAGGGATTTTTTGGCGCGGGCTTTATATTGAACGGCACCTCCCAGGGAATCCATTTCACCATAATCGCCTTTTTCTCCCAGGCGTTCACCTCCCAGAATTCCGTCCTGTCTTTTTTCAAGCAGTGCCAGTCGTTTCATTTGGAATGAACTTTGCGTCTGAATATGCTGGGAGCGCTTTTGACCGTAGAAGAACTGACGCGGATCCGGAGCCAGGTCCTGTTGGATGTAATATACGGCTTCGTCCACCAGCCCCACCGCCACCTCGGCGGATACGGGCTCCCCTTTGTGATTTCTGGTAGACACCGTCAACAGGCCTTCTTCGCGCGGCTGGTATTGGTCGCGGTCGAGTTTTACCGAAACGTCGAGAAAATTTTTAACCGGCGGCACCACCACCTGCTTGCTGTCGCTGAATATCTGGTGATCACTCACCATCACGCCGTTAAGAAAAACGTTGGGGACATGCTTTTCTCCAATGTCGAGTTGGATCAGTTTTACCGTACCCGTCAGATGCACCAGTTGATAACTGTACAGGTCGTCCCCCTCCAGGCTGAACAGGACATAACGGTCACTGGTGGGAGCCACCAGCATCACCGGCGCTGTTTGCCCGGCACGGAAGGTGTCCTTGTCCACGATGATCTCGAGCCCACCGTGACGGTATCCCAGTTCCGTCGTGGCGTCGTCGGCGACCCAGACCGTGGTCTCGCCTTTAACGGGCAGGGATTTCTTATTCCTTTGAGACGTCCAGGCGATGCGGTAATAGCCCTGCAGTGCCGGCGTAAAGGTCAGCTCCGCTTCGCCCTGAGTATCGGTCTTTATCGTGCGGGTCAGTATGTCGTCGTGCCGGTAACCTTTGAATTTAAGTTGCCAGCCGGGACCGCCGGGTTGTGCCGGTGGCGGCGGGAAAATGGCGTGCTCGCGGCGCAGGTGTTCAAGGGCCTGGCCCTGCACTTCCTTGCCGTTGGGATCGATCCAGATTTCGTACCAGATATCGCGCGTGACGTGCACGGTCCCCTCGGTTTGCACCGGCTGGTTATTGGCATCCAGCGCCTTGATGTTGACGCGCACCTTGTCCTGCGGCCGGTACAGGTTGTGCTCGTTGTTGAGGTACACGTAATACGGCTGGCGCGTCACCTGCACCGTTCCCCGGGAGATGACCTCCCGGCGGGACTGGTCGGTCACTCGCGCTTCGATGGTGTACTGCAGGTCCTGATTCTGCCTGGCGGTTTGAAAAGTGAGACGGGCATGGCCCTCCTCATCGGTTTTGATGACCTCGCGTTTCACCTGCTGGCCCTGACCCCAATAGTGTCCGGGCTTTGAAATCATATCTTCGTAATACCAGGGAAACTCAGGTTGCGGATGCCAACTGTGATAAAAAGGCCGCTGGTACACCACGACCTCGACGTTGGCGTTGGCCACCGGCCCGCCGAAATAATACTCGGCGCGGATATCCACTTCGACTTCGTCACCCAGTTGAAAGGTTTCCTTTTTGCCGTTCTTTTCCGGGGTCTGAACCGATACCTTAAACTCCGGCAGTTTGTATTCCTCAAGGCGAAACAGGGCGGCATTGCCAATATATTTTTTGCGACCCTGGGTCCAGAAAGTGATCCGGTATTCCCCCAGCGGGATGTCTTCGGACAGCTCGAGCGAGTCCCACGCGCTTCCGAATTCGTTGAGCTTGAGATTGCCTTTTTTCAACTTGGAACCGCGGGGATCTGTGATTTCGTATTCCAGTGTTGCGTTGGCGGGCGTTTGATACACCGAGTCGTCATAGGTGCGGGCGGTCAGTTTCCATTGCGCGGTTTCGTTGGGTCGGTAAGCGGGACGGTCGGTGGCGACATACAGTTTCCATGAATCCCTTTCGGAATAATACCGGTGATTGTATCCGGTGACGAACGCCTGCCGGTCCTGGAGTGCGGCGCCTATAAATAATTCCGAGTTATGACGGTCTCCTTCCAGGTCGAACACTGCCAGGCCGTCTTTATCGGTGGTGGCGGTTCGATCGTCCCATACCCATTTGCGTCCGGTGTAGTGCCTCTCGTGCAGGTGAACCCGGGCTTTGGCCAAAGGCGCTCCGTTGGCGGAGTCTGCGAAATAGACCAGCGCCTGCTTGCCGGAGGTTTTGAGGACCAGAGACGATTCCGTGACCAGAATGATTTCACGCGCCTTTTCCCCACCTCCGGAGGCCTCCAGAATGTACGCACCCGGCGGCAATTTTTTGTCGAGCTCCAGAACTTTCGATCCGGGATAATATTCCTTTTTGTTTTCCAGATCCTCATGCCACGATTCAACCTTTTTATCCTTAAACAGATTGACCCGTTTCAGCCAGTCGTGAGAGCTGTCCTTATTTTTAAAATCGACATCCTTTGCCAGGTTTACCCTGTATAAAGACAGTTGCACCTTCTCTATATTTCGCCAGTCGAGATTCACCTGAATCAGTGAATCCGGCAGAAAGAAGCTGGAAGCGTTTAAGTTGAGAGTCGACCGGGTAATGTTCTTAACATTATTCAAGGCGTTGTCGTAGTGCCGGGTTTCGCCTTTTTTGAAATCGTTGAGGATGCGGCGGTAATATTTCAGGGCTTTTTTATAGTTCGGTTCCCGCCGTTGTTGCCCGTTTTCCATAATGATGATTTCTCCGGACCCGGACAGCCATTCGGCGTAATAGTAAAGTGCGTCGTCGTACCACTCGGAGGACTTCCCGGCCTTGATCACCGCTTCGAACGATTCCGGGACGCGTTGCTGTTGGTAGACGTTACCCTGCTGCCGAAGGGCCATGGCGATCAGGTAATGGGCGTGGACGCGATCGGTTTTGTTTTGGGCTATTTTGAGTGCGTTCTCCAGGAATTCAATGGGGATATAATTGCCGTAGTACCCATAATAAAAATAGGGCTCCCGGTTGGGTGGGGTGGCGGCATTCCAGATGATACTGAGATAGCGCTTGCGGGCCAGGTCGATATCCGCCGCGCCGCCCCACCAGTCGAGCGCGTTCTGGTAATGCCTCCAGGCCGCGCTCCAGTTGCGGGCATTGCGCGGGAACCACCACGAGTCGCCCAGCGATTCCTGAATCTCCACCCACAGTCGGTCCTGCTGTTCGGTTCTCACCTGGTCGCGGATCATTTTCTGGAGTTGTCCCCGTGCCTGCTCCAGCTTGGAAGGATCGGGGTTGTTGGTTTCCGCCTGCGACCGCCATTGGGTGTCCGATACCCGGAAATCGACCCACCGCTGATCTGGCGGCGACAGGTTTAATTCCTGAGCTTTCAGGTAAACCTCGTGAGCTTTGGCGTACGACCCTTCCTGCACATACGATTCCCCCTGTTTTTTGAGGAGGCCGTAAGCGCCTTCTTCGACCGTGGTCGCGGGCGCATCGGACCAGCCGATGACCGATAGCACAAGGGATACCAGTAACAGCTTGAGAAGAGTGGGAAGTCGGAAAGTCATTATAGTCTCCAGTGCCGGGTTAACGGACGAAATGGTTGACCGTGGATTCCACGGATGCCAGGTACGAACCTCCGAACAGATTGAGATGGTTGAGCAGGTGGTAGAGGTTGTACAGTTGCTTTCTCTCCTCATAGCCGGGATTTTGGGGAAACGCTTCCCGGTAGGCGTCGTAGAAGGATTGCGGAAGGCGGCCGAACAGCTCGGTCATTGCCAGGTCAGTTTCGCGCAGGCCGTAATGAACAGCCGGGTCTACCAGACATGGCCGTCCGGCCTTGTCGGCAAAGGTGTTGCCCGACCATAAATCGCCGTGGACCAGCGCCGGTTGTTCGCCGGACAGGTCGAGATGTTGGTCCAGTTGATCGCGCAGTCGGTCGATTTTTTTATCGGTGGCTATCGGCAACAGTCCCCGGTCGCACGCCAGTTTCTGCTGGAAGCCCAGCCGGTGATCGCGAAAAAATACCAGGCCGTCTGTTTCCGGCGTGTTTTTTTGAATGGTGGAACCGATGAAATTATCGTGATCCAGTCCGTAGTGATCCTGCGTGGTGCGGTGCATAGCGGCAAGGGCCTGACCAAAACGCTCGTAGTAACCGCTATCGGGGTTTCCTTCTTCAATGTATTCGATAATGAGAAATTGCGGATTGGGATCTTCCGGCAGGGCGATCACTTTTGGGATGCGCGGACCTTTTTTGACCTTCCTCATCAAATTCAACCCCCGCGCTTCTTTATCAAACATGCCGTCGGGCGGATGGTCGTTGTGCTTCAGAAAAACCGTATCGCCATTGGAAAGGGTCAGCGCCAGAGTCTGGTTGATGCACCCGCCGCCGATGGACCGGCTGGATGAGATGTCGACGGAGGATGCGTACGCAGTGGCCAGCAGATCCCGGATTTGGTTTTTCATGGATTATTCCATTTGCGATTTAACGAAATCGAGGATTGGCGGGCAGGTCCGGTGCACGATTTGAAACACGTGCTCGAATCCGGCGTCGCCTCCGTAATAGGGATCGGGAACATCCAGGTCGCCATCGGCTTCCGGATCGAACGACCGGAACAACCGGAGTTTTTTCCCGGCCATTTCCGGTGACACCAGATATTCCATCGCTTGCAGATTGGACTGGTCCATGGCGAGAACGAGGTCGAATCGGCGGATATCCCCCGCCTGGATCTGCTGGGCGCGGGAGGTCAGTTGAATCCCTTTTTTGCGGGCGGTGGCCTGCATGCGGGCGTCCGGGGGTGCGCCGACATGCCAGTGCCCGGTTCCGGCGGAGTGAATAATTATCTGATTTTCAAGGCCTTTATCGATCACCAGGGACTGAAACACTCCCTCCGCCAGAGGGGAGCGGCAGATGTTGCCGAGACAGACAAAACAGATTTCAAAGGGTTTAGAAGGTGCCATAGATAGTATGAATTGATTTAAGTGAATTGATTTAGGAATGATTTCCGTTTAAGATTGCCCCTGCTGATTAACGCAGGGCAGTGTGAGCCGTTTGTCTCGCAACTGGACTCGCTCTGTGTTTCAATTATTCTATGATACCGTCCCGCCCACTATCAACCTGCAATTTTGGGCATAATTTCTCAAAAAAGAGAGTGACCGTTGATCGAACGTTATACACTTCCCGAAATGGCGGCCATCTGGTCGCCTGAAAACAAGTTTAGAATCTGGCTGGATATCGAAGTGGCCGCCTGTGAAGCCCTGGCCAAGCGCAAGGAGATTCCCCAGTCGGCGGTGAACACCATTAAAAAGAAGGCCGGATTCAATATCAAACGCATCGACGCCATCGAGAAAGAAGTGAAGCACGATGTGATCGCTTTCCTGACTTCAGTGGCGGAGCATGTAGGTGACGCGGCCCGTTACATGCATCTCGGCATGACCTCTTCCGACGTACTCGACACCGCGCTGGCGGTGCAGTTACAGGAAGCGGCTGACTTGATCCTCGATCAGTTGAAAAAATTCCGCGCGGTGCTGAAGAGGCAGGCCAAGCGATACAAGAATACACCGACGGTCGGACGTTCGCACGGGATCCATGCCGAGCCGACCAGCTTCGGCCTGAAACTGGCCAACTGGTACGAGGAAGTCGGTAGAAACATCGAGCGGATGCAACAGGCGCGGGAACGGATCAGCGTCGGCCAAATCTCCGGCGCGGTAGGGGTGTTCGCCAGTATCGATCCTGCGGTCGAAGCCTATGTCTGTAAAAAACTGAAACTGAAACCCGCTCCGGTGTCCAGCCAGGTGATTCAGCGGGACCGGCACGCGGAGTACTTCACTACGCTGGCGATCATCGCAGGCACGTTGGATAAATTCGCAGTGGAAATCCGGCACCTGCAACGCACGGAAGTTCTGGAGGCGGAGGAGTTTTTCTCGAAAGGACAGAAAGGATCCTCGGCCATGCCGCACAAGCGCAATCCGGTGGTTTCCGAGCAGATGTCGGGTCTGGCGCGGGTGGTGCGCGGCAACGCTCTGGCGGCGATGGAGAACATGCCGTTGTGGCACGAGCGCGATATTAGTCACTCATCTGTGGAGCGTGTGATCGGACCGGACAGCACCATTCTCGTCCATTACATGCTGACCAAGATGACGCGGCTGATGGATCAACTGCTGGTTTACCCGAAGAACATGAAGAAGAATCTGGAGCAGACCGGTGGCCTGATTTTTTCCGAACACGTTCTGCTGGCGCTGACACGCAAGGGCGTGGTGCGGGACCAGGCGTACCGCATGGTTCAGCGCAACGCCATGCAGGTGTGGGAGCAGGGCGGCGATTTCCCGGCCCTGCTGAAACAGGATGCGGACATTAAAAAACATCTGACTGACAAGGAAATAGATAAAGCGTTCGACATGAAAAATCATCTAAAGAATGTGGATAAAATTTTTAAACGCGTATTTAAATAATCTCATAACTTAACGATGGAACGACTCGAAATGAAACGACTCGAACAACTCTACGAAGGTAAAGCGAAGATCATATATGCTACCGAGGATCCGGACCTGGTGATCCAGTACTTCAAGGACGACGCCTCGGCGTTCAACGGTATCAAAAAGGGCACTATCGTCGACAAGGGCGTGGTGAATAACCACGTCTCCACCACCATTTTCAAGTATCTGGAGGATAAGGGTATCCGAACCCACATGGTGGAAGAACTGAACGATCGCGAAATGCTGGTGAAACGGCTGGAGATCATCCCGGTGGAAGTGGTCCTGCGCAATGTGGTGGCGGGAAGCCTGGCCAAGCGCATGGGGCTGGAAGAGGGCACCACGATGAAGGCGCCGATCCTGGAGTTTTATTACAAGGATGATGACTTGGGCGACCCGATGATCAACGAGTACCACATCAAGGAATTCGGACTCGCCACGGCGGAGGAAATCGAAATTCTGCGGGAGCAGGGCTTCAAAATCAACGAGCTGTTGTTTGAATATTTCAAGCAGAGGAACATTCGCCTGATCGACTTCAAGCTGGAGTTCGGGCGTCACAAGGGCGAGGTGTTACTGGGCGACGAGATCAGCCCCGACGGCTGCCGGTTGTGGCACTGGGAAACCGGCGAAAAGATGGACAAGGATCGCTTCCGCTTCAACCTCGGTCAGGTCGAGGAAAAGTACCAGGAAGTTTATCACCTCATCTGCGACCCGGCCCTCTAACGAGGGAGGAAATTTAAAACCCAGATTCTTCGTTGGCGTTGCCTCTTCAGAATGACAAGACACATCCAATTTGTCATCCTGAGCGGTCAGCGAAGGATCTGGGTTTTGGTTTTTTAAAGGAAGTGAATCATCAACTACCCCAAGCCCCTACTTTGGAAGGAGGGGAGGCGGGCCATGCCCGATTGTAACTTTCTATTGCGCCCTAAGTTCATCGCTTACCGTTAACAGTCAGGCAACTCCCTCCCTCGTAGAGGGCGCTTATAATTCCTCACAAACCACTTTGGTGGGGGGAGTCATGCCGCAGTCCATGGATTCGGTGCGTCCGCTGGCGGCACCGGCGCAGGCGGTGCTGACGCCATTCTGGATCACGTCATTCTTCTCCATTCCCTCCACGTCCTGACAGATTTCTATCCCGTTATAAGTGATGCACACGTTGCATCGGAATTTATTGCCGGTCAAAATCATGGTGACGGACAGGTAGCCGATCACTCCCAGAAAGGCAATGGTCAGGATGGTGCCCTTTTTCATGATTTACCTGCCGCGTTAGGATTGAATGCGGGGATCATGGAAGTCGGTTCGATAAAAAAATGATCCCGGTAAAAAATCAGTTCCTCAATGGATTCCTGAATATCGATCAACGCTTTGTGCTCGTCGCTTTTCTTGGGCATTTTGCGTCCGTTGGGATACCAGCGCCGTACCACTTCCTTTACGGAGGTGACGTCGATGTTGCGATAGTGCAGGTATTCGCTCAGGTTCGGCATGAATTTGTATAGAAACCGCCGATCCTGACCTACCGAGTTGCCGCACAGGGGCGATGTTTTGTAGGGGACATATTTTTTGATGAAGTCGACGGTGATCTGGTCCGCCTCTTCGATGGTCATCTTGGAGTCCTTCACCTTTTGGATCAGACCCGATGCGTGATGGGTTTTCTGGTTCCATTCATCCATCCGGCTCAGGATGTCGTCGTCCTGGTGAATGACCAGTACCGGACCTTCTTCGATGATATTCAAATGACTGTCGGTAATGATGGTGGCGATTTCGATGATCACCTCGATATCGGGCTCCAGGCCGGTCATTTCGAGGTCCATCCATACCAGGTTGCTTGGGTCTTGCTGGCTCATTTAAGTTCCATTCTAGGGTCTCGCTCCGTTTAAGAAGCATTCACGACCCGGTTATTGCATTAGAGTAACCATGACGGCTTTCTGCAGGTGGAGGCGGTTTTCCGCCTGGTCGAAAACGATGGATGCCGGACCGTCGATGACAGACGCGCTGACTTCCTCTCCGCGGTGGGCAGGCAGGCAGTGCATGAACAGGGCTTTCGGACCGGCCCATTGCATCACCTGATCGTTGACGGTGTAACCTTTCAAATCGTTCAAACGTTTCTGTTGCTCCTGTTCCTGTCCCATGCTGGTCCAGACATCGGTATAAATGATATCCGCATCGGTCACACCCTCCTGGACATTTTCGGTCAAGACGACGCTCAGGTTTTTGGATTCCGCTTCCTCGCGGCTCATCTCCAGCGCTTCCTTGGTGAGCGTGTAGCCCTGGGGACTCACCAGGGATATGTGGAGACCGAGTTTGACACACGCGAACAAGAGGGAAACGGCCACGTTGTTGCTGTCTCCTACATATGCCAGCTTGAGGCCGTCGAGCTTGCCGAATTTTTCGCGGATGGTCATCATGTCCGCCAGTGCCTGGCAGGGATGATTGAAATCCGTGAGCCCGTTGATAACGGGTACGGAGGAATATCCGGCGAGATCCAACACGTCGCTGTGGGAATAAGTGCGGATCATGATACCGTCCAGAAACCGAGAGAGTACCTTGCCGGTATCGCTGATGGATTCGCCCCTCGCCAACTGCAAATCCTCGGGACCGAGGAACAATCCCCTGCCGCCCAGTTGGAAGATGCCCACTTCAAACGAAATCCGGGTGCGCGTGGATTTTTTGTTGAAGATCATGCCCAGGGTTTTCCCCTTGAGCGCGCCATCAAACTCCTGCGGAGACTGCTTTATGCGATCAGCCAGGTCCAGCATGGCTGACAACTCTGCCGAGGAAAAATCCGTCAATGCGATGAAATCTTTTTTCATTGAAAATATCGGGCAAGGAGCCCGCCAAGTGTTCACCAAAAAAGTTATTTTACACGATAACACCGTTCAGGGCCATCCCGCGGAGAGGAAAAACTATGGTAATTCAGGAGGTTGCCGGATTTCAGGAAAGGGGCAGAGTGAGGCGCGTGCTGGCGCCGCCGGCTTTCAGGAACTCCGAGACGGGCCGGATGGCAGGTATATAGCCTTTTTATTCAATCGGTTATATGGATTTCGGTAGAGTGTGGTGCTGAGGCAGGCCCGGTCTGCCAATGGGTACGACTTTAAAGGTTTAATTGTTTTTGGAGGACGGTCAAAACCGAGGACTCGTAAGTATCGCGCACTTTCTTGAGATTGTTGGCTCGCCACAATTCGGAAAAATCGGGGGGATACACCGCAAAGCCTTTGATCTGGCCGATCATGATGCGCACATCCTGGTACCAGTTGATGTTCTTTTGAGACTTGAACAGCTTGCGCACTTTGCGCAATACCTCGATGGCTTTCTCAGGCTTTTGATCGCCGAACAGGCAGATACCGTAGCCGACGTAAGCCAGTCCCT
>Ga0224501_10001172_pt1 | contig 20236 bp, 21 predicted proteins | sample SF_Oct11_sed_USG_4_FD_169105 | JGI IMG/M metagenome (GOLD analysis project Ga0224501, IMG submission 169105) | Sediment microbial communities from San Francisco Bay, California, United States - SF_Oct11_sed_USGS_8_1 | ecosystem: Environmental > Aquatic > Marine > Sediment | place: USA...
GGGAAAATTCAAGAGGCTTTACTCTCTTTCCAAGGAACTCGCGTCTTCAAAAAATCAAAGCTCTGTAGCAGAGAATATTGTAAGTTTGTCGGCGCACAATCCGCAGTGGATAATGCTGGTTACGCAGGTATACAGCCTGATGTCGATTATACTGCTCATAAGCAAATTCTTGCTCTAACAGTACATTCTGCATAGCGCGCGTCATTTGGTCTAAAGAAAAAAGAGAATGCGAGAGGTCGCCACGCGTGTGGAGTGTAAATCTCCTTGTGCCATAGCATGACCAGAACTTCCACTCTAGACAAAATTCCGAGAATTTAAACCGAGATTTAAACCTAGCCCCCGCACTTTGTCTACAACCCAGAACGTTTTTGATATTTTTGTGTCCAGTTCCTATCCATTCCAAGACTTCCTTCTGCCCGGTCTTAGCTAGTTGTCCACGCGAGTTGAGCAACCCTTGACAAAGGGATTTCCGAACTCTTCGCGTGCGGAGCAGATTTAATAAGTCGCTAGCGTTGGTTAGAGACCAATGGGGATGCTCCGATGATCACCAAAGAAAAAATCGTGAAATGCGCTGAATCGATTGTGACTGGCATGAACCTCAAGAGAGGAGAAGCCGTTGTAATACGTGGAGGAACCCACACCCAAAGACTCCTCGAAGAGATCGGTATCCTATGCTACAAGAAAGGCGCTCAACCAATGATCATGGCAACCACGGACAACTACTCAGCAAGGATATACGACGAAATTCCGAAAGAAACTCTGGAAACAACTCCAAAGCATTACTTGGGAGCAATCAAAGAAGCTGATGCCTACATCGTAGTTGAACCATTCAAAGATCCGAAAATTCAGACAAAGTTCCCACAAGAAAAGATTGCCGCAAGGACAAAAGCGAACGTGCCTATCCGAAAAGAGCTCTATGGAGAAGAAACGGGCAAAGGCAAAAAATGGACTTACGCAGGCTGGCCGACAAAACAGGCTGCAAAGTTCTACCGCATTGACTACAACGATCTGGAACGCTTAATTATCGAAGGCATGATGGTTCCTCCGTCGACTCTCAAAGAGAAGACCTCGAAACTTGCCAAACATCTGAAGGAAAAAGACGCACTTCGCATCACTGATGGAAAGGGCACAAACTTCACATGCAAGATCAAAGGGCGTCGAATCAACGAGGATGACGGCATCGTCGACGATCACGACATCAAAATCAACGACCTAGGCAACAACTTACCAGCCGGGGAGCTGTTCATCGCACCTCACGAAACTTTCGGCGAAGGAACCCTATACTGCCCCGTCACCATAGATAGGTTCACCAACAAAATCATTAAGGATATCACACTTCACTTCGAACACGGAAAGCTGCTTCTCGACGAATGCACAGCAAGAGCCAATCAAGACCAGATGATCGACACCTTCAAACGATGCCTAGAGATCGACAAGAAAGAAAAAGAGGTCAGAACCACACATATCGCTGAGCTAGGAATAGGATGCAACCCAGCAATCGACATGGCAATCGGCTACATACTCACAGACGAAAAATTGAGTGGCTCAGTTCACGTCGCTTTCGGTTCAAACCTCAGCTACGGAGGAACCTCAAAGTCAAGCATGCACTGGGACTTCGTAACTCACCCCAGCGCAACAATTGAAATCGTCGACACAAAAGAGGTAATCATGAAAGACGGAGAGCTCCTCTAGAATCTGAGAGACTTTTGAGCGTTTTCAATATGGAATAGTCTTACTCTCGCCGTGCTATTGCGCGCGCAGAAAGTAGTCTTGAATGCATGCGTAAGTTCACATTAGAGGACCATACAATCGCACATCCGTTATGCAAACCACAATATGTCAGTCTTCTTGAATACTTTAGTTTACTCACCGTTTTTCCGCACGAAACTTTCTTTTTAAGATCTGCTTTCCATAATTTACAAAAGGTTAAGAACATGCACCCCTTGTTTTGCGATTGCTGCGGCGATATCGTTAAGGTCGTGTATCCATGCAAGTTTATTTTTCACGATGGTTCAGCATACGATTTTAATATATGCCCAGATTGCATGGACAAAGGAACACTCGAAATAAATCTTAAGCGGAAAAGGCTCGTTGCTCAAATCCTTTTGCATACATGCATCCTGAAACCAAAGGCCTAGAATAAGCTGTTTCCTCTTCCTCCTTTTCGCCTATTGCATACTGCATAGTTTTTCAGGAGTCGGAATCGTAGAGGAACAAGTTCGTTAACGAATGAATATAATTATTCTAAAAAGTAGAACGCCTTGTTCTAATCCTTGGTATTATAAGGGAAGAAAACTAAGAACTGAAAGGGGATATAATTGCAGAAATTTCGGTTCACCTGCATAGTTGCATTCTTCTTGGCGGTTTCCATGTGTTTTTCTTCTGTTTATGCTGACAGAGGGATGATTCCCGTTGACCCCGAGGTTTCGGTTTACGAGCCTGGACAGAAAGCCATCCTTGCATGGAACGGACATGAGGAGATACTGATACTTTCAACAGACGTAACTTCCAGCCAAGAAACCTTGGTTCTAGAGATTCTTCCGCTTCCGTCAAAACCCGATGTAGAGGCTGCAAGCTTTCAATCCTTCGAGGAAATTCAAAGCCTGATTTGGAATGAAGGTCTAAGCCTGTTCATGTTTGACAGCAAAAATGAAGCTCGCTCTGGAAGCGTTGAAATTGTCTTCCACGAGGAGATCGGAGCCCACAACATCACAGTCGTTAAAGCAAGCGACACCTCCGAACTAAGCATCTGGATGGGTGACTTTCTAGAAAACAGTGGTTTTGATGATGTGGTGTCTCTAGGGAGCTTTGAGCCAGTTGTTGAAGACTATATGAAAAGAGGATTCCGCTATTACGTTTTAGACTTGATAACTGTTTCCTTGGAGGAAAGAAGCGTAGATCCGATACTTTACAGATTCAACTCAGATTTCCTTTACTATCCCCTGGTCATTACAAGCCCGGTAGGTGGAGACACGGAAATAACGCTGTTTGTCCTCACTGAGGACAAGGTAGACGGAGATTATTTTCCCTTCCAAAAGGCAAATTACAGAGTTCCCAACGGAAGTTGGAAGCCAATCGAATTCGTGCTTTCAAAAGGTGACCTGTCTAAAATAGACCTACGAATAGGAGAAATCTTCCAGTACAAAGCCTGGCTAACAGTCCTCAAATACGACGGAGAGGTAAGTTCCCTAAACAAGGATTTGATGATTTCAGGCTACACGCCGACCGAACCGACAATAAACGTTGAATTGTCCCTGTCACCCATAACAATTGCCCTTTCCATTCTCCTCGGAGCAGCATCCACCTTAGCCGGAGTTGTTTCAACTCTTCTACTCACTAGTTTAAAGCCTAGAAAAGAGAACTGATGTGCACGTGCACATGAATTGTAAGTTCATAAATCATATAACAAAGTTTGGACCCAACACTTGTCGGGTGCCCAACATGGCAAAATACGGTTATTTTCTTCTGGTCCCAATTGACCCGGATAAACTAAACAAAATTTTCAAAGATTGCCACTTTGACGAAGAAAGGATAGAGGCGGCGATAGATTACGTTGTTCCGATACTTCGAGAGATATGGGAAAAAACCAAAAAACTACCTATGATACAGGCCGAACTACCTGAAAACAAGCAGAAAAAAGGAAAGTAAGGCTTCAATAGAAAAAGGATTCGATTACATGGCTGCAACACATGAAGGTTTAATGCTGCTCAGAAAAAGAAAGTAGCCGCACAAGGCGCGCATCAAGGGAGGCCGTTTGGGGGTTCAAACCCCACCTTTTGCACCACCCACAACAAGAGTCAGCGTCAAGGTGGAAAGACAAAATTTTTCTTTGTCTTATTCATAACAAAGTCTGGTGAGAAATAACTTGTCAAGTTATGATGAGGCTTCAGTTCTAGAAGTGCTAGACAAAGTAAGCCACAGCGTAGTCAACGTAAGCACCATCAAGCTTCTCCAACACATCTTCTACAGAGCAGTCCCAGTTAAAGGAATGGGATCAGGAACCATCATCGATCCAGAAGGACAGATTCTAACAAACAACCACGTCGTTGCAGGTGCAAGGAAAATCGGAGTAACATTAGCTGACGGACGCGTGCTAGAAGGCAGAGTCATAGGAACATGCGCAACCCACGATGTGGCCATTATCAAAGTAAAGGAGGAAAAACTCCCAGCCGCAGAACTAGGCGACTCCGACAAACTAAAGGTAGGTCAAAGGGTCTTCGCCATCGGCAACCCCTTCGGATTAACGGGCGGTCCAACCGTCACCGCCGGAGTGATAAGTGCCCTAAACAGGTCTATAGAATCCGAAAGAGGCACGATAGAGAACCTTGTTCAAACCGACGCCGCCATAAACCCTGGAAATAGTGGCGGACCGCTTGTGGATATACAGGGAAGAATAGTCGCCATCAACACAGCAATCATTCCCTACGCCCAAGGGATAGGCTTCGCCATCCCCATAAATTCAGCTAGGAAATGCACCAACGAAATCATTGCTCACGGAAGTATGATTAGACCTTGGCTTGGCGTATCCGGATTAACAGTCACCAGAGAAGTGTCGGCATACTACGGTTTACCTATTGATAGGGGAGCTCTCGTTACAAGAGTAATACCCGATAGCCCCGCAGACAACTCTGGAATAGTTGCTGGTGACATAATCCTCGAATTCGCTGGTGAAACCACAAATAACATAGAAGAACTGGTGAAGGAAATTCAAAAAAGAAAGGCTGGAGAAAAAGTGGAAATACTGATTCTTAGAAACTCTAAGAAGTGGATTGTCGAAGCGATCTTGGAGAAAACTCCGTGAATAAAGGCTCTGGTGCGTCTGCGATTTGTTTGGAACGCTCTAACAGAAAGGCTGAAGCCTCTGAGGCGTCTAAGACAAGATTTGCCGTTTCTTCAAGGAAGCGGGCAAGTTCCATTCCAGAAGGCGTCAATTCGTAGGTTCGAGGTTTCTTTCGAGTAAAAACAAGACGCCTTTTCCTCAGTTTTCGTAAATACTTGTAGGTTCTTCTAAGGCTTATACCAACTTCCTTAGAAAGCTCGCGGGCAGATACACCAACCTCTGGAATAGTTTCATAGACCTTTTTCTCTGTTGGTGAAAACGCCTTCTTCGGCACCTTCTTTGTCCTGAAATAAAACACATATTCCGGAGACTTGCTCTTTGTCACCAACCCATTCTCTATAAGCCTTTTCAGAGACCTTGACAAACTTTTCTGAGATACGGATTCAACAAGATCCGCATAGGATTTGGGTCCATTCTTCAACTTTTTCAACAATATTTCTTCATTACAACGGGAACGGGGTGGTAGCGGGTTTCCAACATTAAATCCGTTCAATACGTCACGAAACTTCTGACCATATAGCGTTAATCTATACTTGTTGCCCTCTTTTTTAGCAAGACCCACTTTTATTAATGGTTTAACATACTCCTTGGCGATGGTGTACTGACTGTGATAGTATCCCCTACTTTTCAAGTATTCCTGTAACCCCTTTATGTTGCGAGGGCGTTCAGAAAGTGCCGCGATAACCTTTTGCCGCCGATCATTTTTCACAGCATTAAGCAGGCTATGGACGTGATCCCTCTTGCATAACATTCCGTTCATCTCTAAAATTTCGTTTTTTGCTCTCCATATTTCACATCGCTCAACGCAGATCATAGGAGAAATAGGTTCGCAGTGCAAACAAATATCGTCTGCTTGTTTCATAATCTCGGGTAGTTTTGCACTATTATTTACTATCTTGGACAACCATTGGCGTGAGTTTATTTCAAGAATCATGTCTAGAACCCTCTGAAACCTCTACTGACGTATGTCATAGAAGAGCCGCGATGGGTCATCGCTCTGGCCCCGCTGAAAGAGAGAAAGGAGAAGTAAAAAGGGGGCAAGAACATTGTTCCTCTCAAGCTCTTTATGACATACGTCATATAAAAATGACATACGTCATCCTTATATATCTTTCGACAGCAATAATACAGTTCAGTGAGCTAGTATGTTGTTGCCATGCGAAGTCGCGGTTAGATCCTTGGTTCCGTCCATTCGATCCGCCATAGCACGAGAATTAATACAAACGTATGGATTAAAGCAAAAGGATGTGGCGAATCTCTTAGGGGTCACCCAAACGGCTGTGAGCAAATATACGCGACACGTCAGAGGCATAGTCCTCGAAATTGAAGAGGTAGAAGAAGTACAGCCGACGATTAGGGAAATTGTTGTCTTACTTGCTAATGGGCATATGTCCAAATACGAACTTGTGGCAAAGTTTTGCGTAGTCTGCCAAATCGTCAGACGAAAAAGGTTAATGTGCGAGCTGTGTAAAATCTCCGATCCATCAATCGAAATCCAACAGTGTTTTCTTTGCCATTCAGATAATCATTGTGTGCAGAAAGCATCAAAAAATAAAAGATAAGTTGCAGATGGTTTCATGTTGCTTAGAGCAGAAAACGTTTTAATCAGAACAAGAGAGATTTTAGTCTGGTGACTTTGTTATGGTTGAAATTGTTTGCAGTCCCCCCAAGCAACTGGTTATCTTAGAGTGTACGCAATATCCTTCAATAGAAGCTCTGTCAAACACTATAGCCACCATCATTAGAGTCGGGCGACCACTCGTCCTCAAATGGGCTGAAGGCGTGACATTCTCATATTCATTTTTACCGCCCACAACCGACGGTTTGATGAAAGAACTTTTAGAAGGGCGCGTCTACTGGACAGACGTAGTATTCGCCCTGATGCCTGAATACGAATCTTCTATCAAAGTAGGCACATTGGACATTCCGGTGATAGATGTCACTCCCAACCCTATTTTGCGCGAAGCAGCTAAATGGATGAAAGCCGGCGCGCAAGGTTCTATTGCCCCATGACGAAACTTGAGCGGAGACGCCACAAGATTCATTAAGACTCTAAGGTTAGGCGAGTCGAGGAGATTGGCAGAAATGCCCAAAGTAAGAATCGATCTAGAGACCTGCGATGGTTGCGGAGTATGCGTCTCTGTTTGTCCAGCATTCGTCTTAGAACTCCATGATAGAAAAGCGAGAGCAGTGAACCCTGACGCCTGTTTAGGAATCAAGGCAAAACAGCTCTGCTCAGAATGCATCGAGACGCAAGAAACATGCAGAGGCTGCGTTGCCTGTGTTAGAAGCTGCCCGACCGCCGCCATCGAAACGCTTGAGACATAGGTTTCCTCAATAACTTCGCGCTCTACGTACCAACTTGTGCCCTGACTTGGGTTTCATGGTAGCCCGGTCTGATAGTCTCAGCCGTTATGCTGCGTAGCAATATCTTCAGCAAAATGGTCGCTTATTCGGGAATCCTGGGAAATGCACTCGGATTAGCCTTTTTTGTGCCGGCGGTAGGTATCTTCTTCTTACCATTTCTGCCTTGGTATTGCAGATATGGTTAATCCTCATTGACCGAAGGCTCTACCAGCTAAGCAAGAGCATCTCGAAAGAAGAGGCAAAGCCGAATTGAAAAAAGAAAAAGCCGTGTTAGCAATAGGAGCGCTTAATGTATATATCCTCAGGCTTGCCTTTTGTAGGCGTGCGTTTCGCTTGAATTTTTACTAGGAAAATCAATTCGATGGGAAGAATGTTTTTTCAGAAGAAAGGTTGCTCGGCTTATGACTGAAGCCGCGGAAAATGCCACAACACCCACCGTTACCACATCATAAAACAGCTTTCCAGAAAAAATAAACCTTAAGCCTATCGCTCCATAAAGCAGGCTACCGTAGTATTTTCCCACAGGGTCATAAATCTTGCTTGAAAAACGACTCGTCAACACGAACTCTGCGAACACTGCCGTGACCAGGATTAGAACCCAATCAGCACAAAACCCCATAGAGCCGAAAACTAGGAGCATACAGAAAACAAGAATGAAGTCCGCAGTTGCATCAAAATAGATTCCAAACTTCGAAGAAACCCCGAGTTTCCTCGCCAAATAGCCATCCAAAAAGTCTGTGAAAAGCAAGAAAAGAAACAAAACAGCACCATAAAACAGCATTCCACGGCTAACTAGAAAAACAAGAAGAGGAGCAAAACCAAGGCGCACGGCGGTAACTGCAGAAGGAACGCGGCTATCGATGGCAGGATTCCTCCTTTTAAGGAATAATATCGCCTCCAGCTTGTCGGGCACTTTCTATCGCAGAGCTGTCTCCAGTAGACAAAGACAGTCCCTTATAGAATGTGCCGTTAGCAGCTTGCACTTTTTGCTTTAAAGTATCCACGCTGCTGCTGGAAGATCCACCTGCGCAAGAAATTATCACCGTGTCAATTCCACCAAAATCACTTATTCTGTTGACGTAGTTCACGATGGCTGTTCCAGGACCGCCATATACTGGAAATACAAGTGCAAGCAGACTGTAATTCGAAAAGTCAGAGGGCGCTTGAGGACTAGCAGTGGTAATTTCTAAGCGCCACCCACTCGAAGCGAGACCATCTACAAAAGCATAAGAAACATCCCTTGGAAAACTGCTGAAACCAGGCTGATACACGACTAACGCCGCCTTGTTACCATCCGCATTAATAACGTCAATTCCGCTGACAACCTCCCTACTAATAATCCCAGTTATCAACAAACCCGCAAACACCGCAAATGCAACAAACGCCACAATTAGGATAAGGACAAAAACAAGAATGATCTTTTTCCATTTTTTCTGAGGCAAAAGTTTCAAGGCGAACGCCAATAGTCAATATCAAAGAAGTAACTATTAAATTCTCAGGCGAGGATCTGAAACGTATTGCAGACGCTTGCTAGCTCTTAGCCGTTGAATGGAAACCAGTTTGACAACTTGAAGCAGAAGAAGGCTGTTTAAGTGAAAAAGAGTAAAGAATGAGCCTTAAAAGTGCAGGGAGTGGGTGGGATTTGAACCCACGAAATTTGAAAGCAGAAGGTTTTGAGAGATGCCATATTTGGACATAACATGCTGACCAAAATCTCGAGCTCTCGCCTGCATAGCGAAAATACGAGTAAGAAATAGTCGTTTCAATCGCAATTAACCCATTTCTTACTCTTAAATTGATAATGCTTAGAAAAAGTTTGAAAGAAAGCTTGAAGCTATCCCGGGCTACCATAAAACCGTAGTCAGGACACTTTAAATTCTCGGTTTTTTATTTCGCAGGTTACTCTGCAATGACCAGCAATGTCTTTCAATCATGTTAGTCAGCTTAGAACGTTTATTAGCGAAAAAGCTGCATTCTTGATTTACGCTATCTAACATTGTTATAGCAACATTTTTGATGTTGAGTTTAGCTTTGGCTTTCGGCAGAAGCTTGTATGAATCGAAGAAATCCAGAAGCATCAGATACTTCGCAAACTAATCTAGAAACAGACATGCGCGCTATGAGTTTAGGCTTTTATCGCTCCCATGCCCAAACGGCTTCAAGTCTATACAATGCCAAGTTCTCAGAATTCAGGGAATGGTGAAAATCTTCCGGATTTTTCGCAAAGCGGAGGGTGAAACATGGTGGATGCAATAATCCTTATTGGTGGAGTTTGTTTGCCAGGTCCTCCGCATATTTCTTCGCTTTCTCTAATTCTCCCTCTTTCAGGTGCATTTCAATCATCTTGCCTTCCACGTAGGCAATCAGTGGAGCCGTAACCAGCTTGAAACCCAGATCCTTAAGTTTGCTTTCTATGCCCTTAACTGCGCTCCCACTGAACCTTGATTGCACTTGCGTGTCAAAAGTAGCTGCCAGCTTTCCAGAAAACTCCTTGCTTGGCAAATCATCAAGGAACTGCATTATCCCCTTCGATGCTCTAAAATTCATCGTTGGCGCACCAGCAACCAAGCAATCATAATCCTTCACAATAGCTTTGTCAACGTCCTTCACGAAGAAGGAGACAACTTCGATTCCCCTATCCTTCAATACTCCGCCAATCGTCTCAGCAACCTTTGCCGTCAACCTCATAGGAGAGACAGTATCGTAAACAATCAAGACTTTCATTCAACCAAACCTCACTGCAATATCAACTCAACTCATATCAATATCAACTTTACCGGTAAAAAAGCATATGAAATGCTTGGCGAAAGTTCGAATCTCTCCCGGGCAACGGCCCCGAGGATATTAAATACGTATTCTCTCCTTGGCAATGTTTAAAGCCACATCCCTCAGTCCTATGTCTTTTTCCTCGGCGTGTTCTAAAACAGTTCTAGTGTTTCTTCGAATTTTCCTCTGGACAAGCTTCAACATTTTCTTCGGGTTGTAACCCACGTATTCAGCGTAAGAAGATATGACGCCGCCAGCGTTTGCAATGATATCAGGCACGACCAAGACCCCTCTCTTCCGTAAAACTTCCTCAATTTCCGGGCTCACAGGAATGTTGGCAGCCTCAACCACCATTTTCGCTTTGACACGGTCCACGTTGTCCTTTCTAATCACATCAGGGAGAGCAGCCGGAATAAGAATATCTACTGGAAGCTCAAAGATTTCCTCGTTGTCTAACACTTTCCCAAGCCTGTAGTTTATGACCGACCGAGTTTCCCCCTTAACCTTGTATAGTTCTTCGTACTCCAGCCCTTCCGGGTTGTATATGCAACCCTTAGAGTCGGAAACTGCTACAACTTTTACGCCAATCTGGGTCAAGTATTTGAACACATAGGAGCCGACGTTTCCGAAGCCCTCTATCGCTGCTGTTGCGCCTTCAATGTCCAAACCTAAGTAATTTGCTGCCGTAAGTGTGGCTTGTACCACTCCAAAGCCCGTGGATCCATACTCATGGGGGATGCCACATTTCACGCCAGGTTTGACGCACATGTGGGCGGGTTTTCCGGTGCAAGCTTTCATGGAGCCGTTTTCCTTAGCAAAAACAGCCATTTCTTCCTCACCTGTGTTTATGTCTGGTGCGGCTACGTAGAGTTTCGGACATACGGGTTTCAGGGCTCTGGAGAAGGCACGTATTATTTCCATCTTCTTGTCCTTGGATATCTGCTTTGGATCAGCGATTATCCCGGATTTTGCTCCGCCGAAAGGCAACTCTGCGAGGGCGCATTTCCATGTCATTGTTCTGGCTAGACGAAAGACTTCCTCTGTTGTGATGGTGGGTAGCATTCTAATTCCGCCTTTACCTGGGCCAAGAATTGTGTTGTCAATGACCAGAATGCCTTTCATTTCAACCTTGGGATCATAGACGTGCAGTATTTTCTCTGGGCCCCACTCGTCAGTGAACTTTTCCATTTCGATGCTTAATTTTGTTTCCTCAGAGAATTTTATGACAACTGCCTATTTGATTGTTGCTAGAAGATTTCGAGGAGCGGACTCTGTGGCATGCCTGTTTTGGATTTTTATCTAGCGAGTTAAAAAAAGGGGGAATGAAATTCTGAACTGTCTTCAACGGTTATTTTCTCTTTTTCTCCAGCAGATTTTCAAAGGCTTCTTCGTGTTGTATCTCTTCTGATAGTATGTGTTCTATTAGATGGAAGGTTCTTACATCCTTGTCGTAGCAAGCAGATACTTTCTTGAGAAGTTTGTTGTATACTTCGATTGCGCATCCTTCTGCCTCGGCAACCGCGTTGAGTACGCTTTCAAGGTCTCTTTCGTTCTTGGGGAATACGACTTTCTTGCAGTTTGCTATTCTCTGCAAATCTTCTAGATCTCTTTCTGGTTCCCCGCCCAATTCGAGGATTCTGTCAGCTAGTTCTGACAGGTGTTCGAACTCGTCTTTTGCGATTCTGTCTAGTTCGCTGGCCACTGTTGGGTAATCTGGTCCCTCAATGAAGTCTGCTGCCCAGGTGTAGTGGAAAAAGGCTATCCATTCGTCAGCGTAGGCATTGTTCAGATCCTTCAGCAATTCTTTAATGTCGACTTCCACTATTTCTCTACCTTTCTTTCCCATAATTAACACCTCTAGTAAGTTTGTTGGTGTGAATAAAAAATTTTCTAGTTCGCACGTACACTTGTTGACACCGCTTACTTCTCAAATTTGGATGCTATCTTCTCGAAGTTTTCGTTGATTCTTTCCCAGTTTACGTTCCTGAAAAAAGCTTCAAAGTATGATCCTTTTTTTGGTCCCTGATCGTAATAGAAGGCGTGTTCCCAAACGTCAAGAGCCATTATAGGGATTGAGCCCCAGACAGCGCCTTGATCGTGAAAATCTACCGAGTAGACGTGGAGTCTATTGTCACTGAGGTCGTAGCACAGCAGAACCCAGCCTCTTGCACTGTCGGCGACAGCCATGAATTCCTTCTTCCAAGTCTCGAAGGAGCCAAAGTCCTGTCTGATTTTTTCAGCCAACTTACCCGTTGGCCAGCCACCCTTCCCTCCGAGGGTTTGCCAGTATACCTCATGAAGTATCATTCCGCTGGCGTTATGGCTCTCACTCAACTTCAGTCCTCTTAGGTTTGGGAAGTCGCCTTTCCTCCGCATGTCTGCAAGCTGATCTTCTATCTTGTTTCTGTTTCTGACGTACGCTGCATAATGCACGTCGTGATGATACTTGAGTTGTTGTTCCGATATGCCATCTAAGGCAGTGTATGCAAAGGGCAGAGGCTTCACCTTATACATTTCTCCCATTCATTCACCTCCTCTTTTTTCTTACAAAATAAAACTCGATTTTTTTTTATGTCAAATCTTCCATTAAGGCTTTTATGTCTACACCTTCCACTTTCTGCCTCACCAAAGGCTTTCCTGCCAAGTGGGGCAAGCCATCTAGATAAGTAGGGCGTTCTTCTTGGTAGAAAACACCTATGGGTATTTTATCTCCCCATTCAAAGCTCTTTTCCAGAGCCTTCATTTTATCGGTTACGTCGTGGCCCTCATCCTCCAGTTTGTAGACCCTATCCTTGAACCAGTCGTAGGTGTTCAGGTAGTTGAAGGTCACGCAGGGCTGTAACACATCAAGAAAGGCAAAGCCTCTGTGCTTAACGGCTTCCACGATTAAGCTAGTTAGGTGTCTCATATCTCCTGAGTATCCCCTAGCCACAAAGGTGCCATTGCTAACCAGCGCGTGAGCCACGGGGTTTAACGCGGGAGGTATGGAACCGAAGGGAGTTGATTTTGTTTTGAACCCTTTTTGGCTGGTGGCGGTTGTTTGTCCCGTAGTCAAGCCGAGAACCATGTTGTTGTGCACGATTAGGGTTATGTCGATGTTCCTTCTGATGGCATGGCTGAAGTGGCCCCAGCCCTCATCGTAGCAATCAGCATCTCCAGCAAAGCCCACCACAGTCAAGTTGGGATTCGCCAGTTTAACGCCCGTTGCCAAGGGCAATACCCTACCGTGGATGCCGTGAAATCCGTTTACGTTCACGTAGTTAACCATCTTTCCATGGCAGCCTATGCCCGACACGAGCACAACTTGATCTCTCTCGATGCCCAGCTGCACCAGAGCCCCTTTGAAGCCCATCAATATTCCGAAGTTTCCGCATCCTGGGCACCAAGTATTCTTTGTCGGGGTCTTCAAGTCTTCGAGAGTTACCATTTCAGAGCACCCTCTTTATCTTTCGCGAAAGCTCTCTTGGGTTGAAGGGCCTCCCGTTGTACTTCAAAATCTTGTTGTCGACAGGCATGAGAAGGTGTTCCCTTATGAGGCTGGACAGCTGAGAGGTTTTGTTGTTTTCCACTACAACCGTCTTTTTAGCTGATTTCAAGATCCTCTGAACATTAGCAACTGGAAAAGGGTTCAGATACACGATTTGGAGATAGTTAACGTTCAGTCCTTCCTTACCAAGAAGTTTCGTGGCCTCTCTTATTGCTCCCTTTGTGGATCCCCATCCCAAAATGGTCACGTCTGCTTCCACGGGGCCGTAAACCTTGGTTGTTTCATAGTTTTCCAGTTCTTTGATGAGGGCATCCAGTTTCTTAAACCGCTTGTCGACCATCTTGGTAGTCAACTCAGGATCATCAGTTGTGTACCCGACTTCATCGTGTTCATCGGCGTTGGTCCTCACGATGGCTCCCCTCATTCCGGGCAGGGCTCTTGGTGAGACGCCGTCTTCCGTGAACTTGTGCCTCTTGTATTCTCCATCACCCATATACTCATCCTCGGTCAGTAGAAGCCCACGGTCGATGCCAATTCTGTTCTGGTCAAAAAGCTCTGCAGCCCCGTGGCTCTCCACGAGGTACTTGTCCGCGATGAGGATGACAGGTATCTGGAACTTCTCCGCTAGGTTGAAGGCCTCCATGGTCTTGTAGAAGCACTCCTCCACATCCCCTGGAGCTACGACCACTCTAGGGAACTCTCCCTGAGAGGCGTGAATTGCGAATCTAAGGTCTTCCTGCCCCGAATAGGTGGGGAGACCAGTGCTTGGCCCAGGTCTTTGAGCCAGCAATATTACCGCAGGGGTCTCGGTCATGCCCGTCATGCCCACGCCCTCGCTCATGAGGCAGAAACCTCCCCCAGAGGTGGCTGTCATAGACCTAACTCCGGCGAAGAAAGCGCCGGCAACCATGTTGATTGCCGCTATCTCGTTTTCTGCTTGTATCACGATCAAGCCGTATTCTTTGTCAAGGGGTGCCATGAAGTGGAGTAGCGGGGTGGCCGGGGTCATTGGATAGGCGGCATAGAACTTGCAGCCTGCCCTGATGGCACCGAGGCCCACCGCCTCACTCCCGGTGAGAAGCATCTCTCGTTTTCCAGTTGAACTCGTTCTCTCCAGTCGATATTCGAAGTTCCCCGCGTAGTGTTGTCGAGCATAGTCGTATCCCATTTTTGCGGCCTTTACGTTTAGTTCCGCCACCTTTGGCTTAAACGCGTCTCTTATTACGCCACTCAGAATCTCTAGATCATAGTCTACAAGGGCCACCGCGGCTCCCAGAGCCACGGTGTTCCTCATTATCAATGGACCCTCCAGTTCCTTGACGACTCCCTTCAAAGGCACCGAGTAGAGTTTTAGGTCGTTTCTGTTTAGTTCTTCAGCTCTTAGAGTGATCTCTTCTTCATCGTACACTATTCCTCCGCCCGGGACAAGCCCGTCTTTGTGGAGACGAATGGTCTCTTTGTTTAGCGCCAGAAGCAGATCGATAGTGTCGGCTTGAGAATAAATCTTTTCAGCATCTGCCCTCGCGACGTAGAAGTTGTGTCCTCCTCTTATTAGAGATTGGTAGTCGTTGGTGCCGAAGACGTGGAGTCCTCCCCTCAAGCAGGCCTTGGCAAAGAGGAAGCCAGAACGGGTTATTCCAGCTCCTGCCTCTCCCCCAACCATCACTGAGATCTTATTTACAATCATGCTAGCCACCACAAGCCTAGACGAGTTTCTCCCCGGTCACCAAGTTTACGATGTGTATGGCGTTAAAGGGACAGGCTTCAGCTGCTTCTCTGACGCACTCAAGTTCGTCGAGTTCCAACGTTTCCGCAACAACTTCATTTTCTTTCATGACTTTCTTAGCTCTTTCAACGCTGGACTTGCCATCGACATCCGAGAGCTGGAAGAACTGTGGACATAATTCAACGCATGCTCCGAAGCCTTGACAGGCGTTTTTGTCTAATTCCACTTTGAATTTACTCATGCAATTCACCTTTTTGTCTTCGTTGCATTACATCATTTGTCATTTTCCAGCTATCTTTTTTGCTATCTCAGCAACTCTTCTTCCTAGGGTTTTGGCTATTTCCAGATCGTTTTCTGTGGGAGGCATGTCTGCGTTGAGTCCTGAAACAGAGGAGGCTCCATAGGGACTTCCTCCTCCTGTTTCTAAGGAAAATAGTCGTTGTTCTGAATAGGGTACTCCCACAATTATCATGCCAAGATGAAACAAGGGTATCATCGTTGTTATTATGGTTGTCTCCTGCCCGCCGTGAAGGGTGCCTGTGCTGGTGAAGACCCCTGCAACCTTGTTGATGAGTTTTCCTTCTGCCCACAACTTTCCAGTTTTGTCAATGAATTGTTTCATTTGCGCACTCATGTTTCCGTATCTCGTTGGGGTGCCAAATACGATGCCGTTGGCTTTCCCCAAGTCTTCATTTGTTGCGATAGGGATGTCAGCTAACTCTTCTTTAACTTGTTTCATCCTTTCATTGGCTTCGACAGCTTCTTTAGGCACTAGTTCCTCGACTTGTCTGAGAGAAACCTCTACGTTTTCTACTTGTCTTGCGCCTTCTGCGACTGCTTTCGCGAGTTTAGCCGTGTTTCCATACATGCTATAGAAGACAACTAGTACTTTGGTGCTCATTTTCAATTTCCTCTAATTGCCTTTAAAGCCCTCTATACACACAGCCCGTACATTTTTCTTCATCAATCCTGACTATGCTTCTTATAATCACTCATAATTCACCTTACATTTGCTTCCTTAGATGCGAGAAAAGTACCAAGGCCCTGTTGCATCTTCCCTGGCAACCGAAGTCGTGTTCGCTTCTTGCTTTCGTTTACACGTAATGAAAACTGATTCTCCCTGTTTAACACGGTTTTCGACTTCTATAAAATTGATCTTCTCAACCTCTTCGACCTCAATACTTTGTTCCTCATCGTCTTTCAAGAAGAATAGTTGAAAAAGTGGCTTCTCTTCATTGGATTCAATCACTTTTCTCAACACCATTCTTTTCACCTCCCATCAACTATTCAGGTATTTCCTCTTTTTGGGGCAAAAATAGAGGAATTGTTTCAGGTCCTGTAGATTTGTCTACCAGAACACTGCGGCTGCTAGGGTACATTTCCATCTCCTCTTCTAATTATATGCGGGCGCAGTGTTCTAGTTTGGAACAGTGGAAGCTTTTAAATGTGTGTGACTGTGATATAACAGCAACAGTAGCTTCCTGATTGGAGGGATTTATCTTGATGTCTTTAGAAGAGAACGCTAAGATGTTATCTAGTTTCGGGCTCACTCATAACCAGGCAAAGGTGTACATAGCCATAGCTCAACTGGGCATAGCTTCAGTGAGCCAAGTTTCAAAAGCGTCAAAAGTGCGTCGAGAAGACGTCTACAGAATAATGCCGAAGCTTGAAAAAATGGGCTTGATAGAAAAAATATTAGGCAACCCAACCAAAATCAGGGCTATGCCCGTGGAAGAGGGGCTCTCTATTCTGATCAAACGTGAACAAGACATCGCCAACAAAAGAGCAAGTGCACTAATGGCTAAAAAGGACGATTTTTTGAAACATTTCAAGGCATACAAAATGAAACCAATATGCGAAGAAGCCCATTTCGCCCTGATCCCACAGAGAGAAGGGACAATCAATAGGGAACTGACCATGGTTAAAAATGCTGAGAAAGAGATCGACATCATCACGTCCAGAGGCAAGTTCATCCAAATCTTCACTAATTTCGCTGAGCCATTTAAGAAAGCCGTAAGGAAAGGAGTAAGGGTTCGCATAATTTTAGACATTTCAGAGCATGATGACTCGATTCTGAGATTTGTAGAAGAATACAAATCATTTGGAACCTCTTTTGACCTGAAGTATAAGGATCAACCATCAAGTCATTACCTAATCGTTGACTACAAGCAAGCGTTGGTTTCGACTTCAACGGAAGTACTCATTGGAGAAAATCCGTGTCTATGGACAGACGACAACAACCTCGTCGGACGTGCAAAAAAATTTCGAAGGCACATGGCACGCTTCCGTGGACATGAAAAATATTGAAACTAGTGCCGTTGCCGAAAAGGTGATACGCTACGTTAGGCACTTGAGACCCACTAACCACGTAATATTTTTGTACAAGTCTCTGGAAGCCAAGCACAATGTTCTTTTTAACTACGTTAAAGCCGGATTGGAGAAAGGCGAGGCTGCAGTGTATATAGCCTCAGAGGAAAACCCAAGCGAAATAAGAGATGCTATGAAACGATTCGGCATTGAGGTAGAGAAGCACGAGAAAACAGGTGCCCTGCGCATCCTTGGATACAATGATCATTACATTATAGAAGGAAAATTTAATGTACAAACCACCATGGGCTTGTGGAACAAAATATACAACGAAGTCATGACAAAAGGATTCAAGGGATGCAGAGTCACTGGGGAAATGGCATGCTTCTTCAAGCACAACTTAATCCAAGAGTTGATAGAATACGAGAGAGCTTTGCACAGCGTCTTAAGCATCCCAATCATCGGCGTATGCGCCTACAACGCCAACATGGTAATCAAAGCTAGCAATCCACTAGATCTATACAACGAATTACTCAAGGCTCACGGCACAGTCCTATTCACAGGAGTAGACAACAAACTAGGAAGAATCGAGATTCGAAAGGCCTAGACTCTTTCGCGTGCACGCACACAAATATTAAGGAAAATGAAGTGAAGACTAAAACACAACCTTTTCTTTTTTTTGGGCGCGCGCATCGCATAGTGCAATCATTGGGAATACTGAGCGTAAAACTTATACACAAACCCTTGGACTTATTATTTCCATGATTGAAGTTGAAGTGTAAAAACTGCATATTCTGCGACTACTTCCTATTTGAGGGCAAGTATTGGTGTTATGAAAAGAAAATGTATGTAGACCGTGAACAGTCTCAATGTGACAAGTTTAGACCACAAACAAGAAAACCTTTAGACAAACACGTTTAGAATAGGCGCGCGCAAACTTTTTGAACCTTTAAGTGAGGCTATGCCTATTCCAGAGAGATGAGAGACTTAAAATGAAAGAAGCAATGTTTTACGAAAAGTTAGACGATAACGTGGTTAATTGCAATTTGTGTAGTCACAGATGCAAAATAACCGATTCAAAGAGGGGAATCTGTGGAGTTAGAGAGAACAGAAACGGAACACTTTACAGCATGGTCTACGGGAAAGTTATAGCCCGTGCTGTGGATCCTATAGAGAAAAAACCTTTCTTCCATTTTCTTCCTGGTTCGCGGGCCTATTCCATCGCTACGGTGGGATGCAACTTCAGGTGTGGGAACTGTCAGAATTTTGAGATTTCTCAGATGCCTAAAGACCGCAATATAATACTGGGACAAGATGTGTCCCCTGAAGAAATTGTTATGGCGGCTAAGCAGAACAACTGCGAAAGCATAGCCTACACGTATACTGAACCCACTATCTTCTTCGAATACGCCTATGACACAGCCAAACTAGCGAGTAAAGAGGGAATAAAAAACGTTTTCGTGACAAACGGATACATCACTGAAGAGGCTTTGACCGAGATAAAGCCATATCTGGACGCAGCCAACATTGACCTAAAGAGCTTCAGCGAAGACTTCTACCGCAAGAACTGTGGCGCCCGCTTGAATCCCGTATTGGAGTCTATAAGACTTCACAAGAGCTTGGGAATCTGGATTGAAATAACAACCCTGATTATTCCAACTCTGAACGATTCAAAAGAGGAACTGCGGAAAATTGCAGAGTTCATCAAAGAGGTGGGTGAGGGAATACCTTGGCACATCAGCCAATTCTATCCCATGTACAAACTCCTAGACTTGCCTCGTACACCCATTGCAACTCTCCGTAGGGCAAGGGAGATTGGCTTGGAAGTGGGGTTAAGATACGTTTATGAAGGAAATGTGCCTGGCGAAGCTGGAGAAAACACCTACTGCCATAAATGTGGGAAACTGCTGATTCGTCGGTACGGCTACCAAATCCTGGAAAATAGAGTCAAAAACTCTGCGTGTTCCTATTGTGGCGCCAAAATTGACGGCGTAAACATGTAAACTACACATGCTTCTCAGGACAGAACTACATTGTGAACGTGCGCGCAAGCGCGTTTTAACTTTCCAACTTCCGCAACCGTATGTTGGCTATATTTGTCTTTGCGCACTTGTCCAACTTTCTCAAAGCGGTCATCTTGCAATGCGACTTTTACGGCTTTAAGCGCGCTTTTCTCCTTATCTTTTATCTCTAGCATGATATCAAAATCAAGAGGTCTTGTTTCATCTAGAAATCTTCTAAAATGTTCCAAATCAATCGAATCAGCGTGTTTACCTTTTAGTTCATCTATCTGTTGAGAACTGTAATCAACCATCGGTATGCCGTCTTTTTCTTTCCAGGTTTTGGTACATAGCTCAAAAGCTTCCCTTGTTGTTTCACCGGAATTATTGACCTCATGATGGAAAACATCAAATAATACTGGAATTTCTGTTTCTGCGTTTATCTGAAGGCAATCTTCCAGCCTATAACGCTTATCATCATTTTCGATTACAAGCCGTCTTTTTACGATCTCATCAAGCTTTTCAAACCTTTCCACAAACTTTTTCATGCTTTTTTCTTTGTCTCCGTAAACCCCACCAACATGTATCTGTATCTTAGCAGAAGCATCAAGTTTCATCAAATCTAAAACCTGTGCGTGATAAGCAAGTTCTCTAAGACTATTTTCAAGCACCCTACTGTCCAAAGAATTAATTAGAACAAATTGATCAGGATGCATGGATATTCTTATATCGTAGCTTTCAAT
>Ga0224501_10001173_pt1 | contig 20219 bp, 13 predicted proteins | sample SF_Oct11_sed_USG_4_FD_169105 | JGI IMG/M metagenome (GOLD analysis project Ga0224501, IMG submission 169105) | Sediment microbial communities from San Francisco Bay, California, United States - SF_Oct11_sed_USGS_8_1 | ecosystem: Environmental > Aquatic > Marine > Sediment | place: USA...
ATTTATAAATAATAATAATTAATAAATAATAATAATTAAGGTGTTGGAATGTCTCCTGCAGGCAGAGTCATCATGTAAGAAAATACTGATTGCAAGCATGGCTACTACATGTGTAACCTGACTGCTGAGTGTTAAGCCATGTGACTCCAATATACAGTTTCTGCATACCTGGGAAGTGTCTGTATCTCACCTTTAATGTGAGATACAGATATATATCATTAGATTATATATAGATTATATATCATATACATATATATATTATTCATGCCTTATAGTCACTGTATGAGGGTTGGCGTGTATTGAGATGTGGGGGTGGTGTGACGAACTCTCTACAAAGGTTGGGATCTGAAAGTATGTTTAAACACCATATATATTATTCCTCCCACACCACGGCATGCTTTCTTGTGATTGGCATGCAGATAATATTTACACTTACACACTTACTGTAGACACTGATATGTGTATTTCTCCTGATCCAAGGGGTAGGTGGCCCAATGTCTTATCATAGACACGGATTTTACAAAACACTTGAAAGGTTAATAACACATTGAGCCATCGTCCTACCATCCACTCCACCCTTACTGTAAGTAGTGGGAAAAGCTGTATCTAGATAATTCTGGAAATATTCGGTATTATTGTATAACATGCCACTCGTTATATGCTCCTTGATCACCGCAAGTTTTTTCACAGTCTATGCCCATTTGACTGGTCATGCGTAAAATGGAACTTTCTAGACATAGTTCAGCATTAACAAAAATAATAGCGATCACTAGATCCGGATGATACATCACGGTACTCTCGATCATACATGGTGATGCACAACACAATGGCCATTCTTAGACCATCATCTTTGGATATGCTCTCTTTTGTTAAGACCTCTATCAGTGACGCCCCGCCCTCTGCTCATAGTTATATAGTTTATGCCTATGACCTTATGCCCATTACTCAGCTGGCCAGCTCATCCGTAGCTTTCCCCAGAGGACTGAATGCGGAGATGTGCTACCATTACTGCGCCTCAGGCTTTCGCCATTCTCATATTGATATACAGCCACACACAGCTATTATAATTGAGTAGTCACATGAAACCCATGGTGGAAATGATATGACATCATAGAGATAATATGAATAGCTCTATACTGAAGTGTCGCCTTCAGCATAAAAACTCATTGAGATTGACTTATATTTCTGTAATTCGCCACATACAAAAAAGCAGAAACTTGACTCTGAGATTGTCTCACAAGCTAGTTACAACATATTAACATTCTATTTCAATCTAACTATTAATAAGTGATCAGATAATAGGCAACTCCTTTGGGTTCGTCTGGCTTTATATTCAGTGACCCTTTATAAATCTGTGCACACTGTGGCACTACGGTAGCGTCCACACACTGTGGCACTACGGTAGCATCGGCACACTGTGGCGCTCTGGTAGCACGCACACACTGTGGCACTCAGGTAGCAAGCACACACTGTGGCACTATGGTAGCGTGCACACACTGTGGCACTATGGTAACATGACAACACTGTGGCACTATGGTAGCGTGCACACACTGTGGCACTATGGTAACATGCACACACTGTGGCACTCTGGTAGCATCGCAGTAAAGCACACTCATGCTGTGTAATGTACAAATAGATCTTAACTCCGGATATGATTAAATAATAATGTGTTTGCCCGAACTATGATAACCAAAAAGGCCACACACCAAACATGTTTGCATGACTTTAATTTGAGAATATGATAGTTCATGTTTTTTCGTTGCCACATATGCGGGCAGACAGTCTATGACGACAGTACAAGATAATGTAAGCAGTGTGGATTGATCTTTTGTTTTCATGGTGGTATGCAGTCTGTCTCCACTTTTACTCCTTTAGTTGTCTCATTAATAAAATGTGTACTGATACCAGCTGGTGGTACCCAGAACCAGACACTATAACCCATAACAGAAGATTAATTCACTGAAAATGGCTTCACTCACTGGCGGTAATGCCGTGAAGCTACGCATGGCTGGAAACCTTAAACAAAAAAGCGTTTACGCAATTCACACCCATGACGCTTTATTCTATTTTCTGGCTATGCCCATATATCAGAATGTGTTTGAGACCGAATAATTTATCCTGAGCTGTGCACCCTGACTCTTTAGTTTTTCATTTTGCAACCATTAAGATGCACCAGACATTTTCGATAAGAAACAATTCGTCCAGACACACAACCCATAACTTTCGGTATGATTTCAACTGGACCAACAGAATTACCCCACCACTTCTCTCATTCTGATGTTTTCAGATAGTGTAGCACAGAACTGGTGATATAACTGTGCCCTGTCACACCAGGTCATCATGCAGGCCTCAAACATACCCTGCAGTAACTATACATGCAGAATACCGGCTACCCGGCATGTGTTTTGAATTAGGAACAGCAGGTTGGAGGAGGCTCCATCATATACATCCTGCGACTTGAAGGTATACCCTGGCTAGGTATACCCTCTCATGGCTAGCTATACCCTGGACAGATTATGTGTAATGATTTGGTCTCCCATCCGGATCATCACATTCCTCAGTGATAAAGCAAACTATAACACTGGCCAATGCTCAGCGCTGGAGTAAGGAATCTGTATAGACGCATGTACGTATGTGCTGCGATGGAATGTGACTGTGTTGTCTTGATATAAGTTCGGCTTAATGCCATTTCAGTGTCGATTGATCTCCTTGGTTTCTTATGGTTGGAATGCAAAAAATGATATGCGAACTTCACACCAAATAACTTCCGCAACACACCAGGCATACTGTACTACTGTTACCACCGATCACACTGAGTTCTGAATCTAGACTCTTTAATCCTCACAAGAAGATCAGGGTTTAACTTCATTTACATTTTATTACCATTGACCAATGATCATAGCTAATAAAATCATAGACACCATCTTCAGTAACCAAAACATTCATCATATTATTTACTCAAGGTTCCAACGACACATGAAAAAATGAGATATGATTCCTCTACACTGTTCTCATACAGACGGAAGCACTGTTGAGGGCTTCATCGAATGTCCACATGAGTGGCGTGTCCCTGTGAATGGAGACACATCTTGTTGTGCCTCTTTCTGTCTAGAGGCATGCAGCCTATCGGTAACTTTGTATCTGCTCCACCCGACTATTCGCAGAATGACAGCATCTCTGACAGAACGGCAGAGCTCCTAGGATTCGCCAGCTGACTCCATCTTTAGTTGTGCGATCATCGTGAGTATTTAGCTGAGATGCTCTGCACTAGTTCTTTATGCCTGCGCCGTGACTCCTCCACAGATCTCAGTGAACTGGACAGTCTACCAGCCTGTCTCCTCAGTCTGTGCTTAACCACTGCTCTCTCAGATACACTGGCTAACTGCAATAAGAGACAGGGGCATTATATGGAGTGTTTATACACAGAGTTTGGTAACTATGAGAGGTATAATTATCATAGGTATAATAATACATGAAATATAAAGTCCTCGTGTACTGTGTTAGTAATTCAGCTTACCTCAGCTATTCTCTTATTGCTCTCCTTAGACTTTACTGATGAAACGATATCGTGTAACATTCTCCTTATATTCATGCTGATGTATGGGTCACAGGACTGAACAACGAATGCGGTGAGGTTCGTATGAGCTTCCAGTACCACCACCCGGATTTTATATCCCCAATTCCTAAAATCTGATTGGCCAACCATTTGCTCCACTCTGATTGGATAAAAATCTATCATTGACTGGGAATAAAGACGTGGGTGTCCTAATCAATTGGCACCGCAGTTCTAGCCAGACAAGTGATTATGAAACCTGGCCATCCTGATAAAATCAATATTGGTATTCAGGATTTTCACTTTCTTTACACTACAATACCCTAATCAAAAGATAAAGGGTTGAATTGCTGAGTTAACCATTCAGAACCGCCGGAAGTGCTACTTTCCCTGTTTCACCGCTTCCGTTGCCATAAAGGCATTAATAGCTGCGCTCCTGTCTGTTCATTATGTGATGGAATTTATTGAATATACCATGCCACACGGACAGCGCGGATTTAACTAATCAAGAAACTTCCGTTTTATATCACACATATTTTTAAAAACTATGTGCATGTATACAGCTAGAATATCTGCTTGATGACTATCCAGGCCGATGGGAGGTCATGCGTGCATGTGTATGTGAATTTCACATGTATTTTGAAGTTATAACGTTTTGTTCTGTTTTCTAGTGTCAGAAGTTGTGGACTGCAAGAACAGTCTGCATAGAGCAGGCCCATTATATCACACAATGACACGCATTAAAACAAAATGAGAAATGCCTACAATAAGTTCTTAGATTGGTAAATAATAATATCTATTTAACATTGATGTCTTTATGTCTATGGTGAATTAGGCAGCTGTGATATCACATCACTTAACTTTCTCAGTTTTGGTTGGTGTGACCAGTGCTATGGTCTCTTGACTGTTGTGTTGGACTCAATATTTGAGAACCAAACGATATGGTGTGCTTATATCCTAAATGTGTAATCAGGAAGTGGGTGGGCAAGGTCAATTGTTTTTCTGGGGTCAGATAAAATATATTCAGTTATTCTATTAAGCCGGTCTCTGGTAAAGCCTAGTCTCCATCCTGAATTGCCACAATGTACTTTGTAGACACTTAATTGTCTCAAATATCAATACTCCCACTGTCCATGCAGCACGGTGATCCATATCAGCCAATGGAGATAAGGTCTAAAGCTGAGCCGCACTAGCTCGATAGCATATTCTCCGTGTTTACTCCGAGAGCATATTTACCCAACATTTCCATTAGTTTGTGTGGGCAATCTCTGCTGAATTGAGTAGTGATACCGCGGGTCTTACGGATGTGCATAAAAGCTGAGACAAGGAAAACAACGCCGGTGTAGGAGGATCTCGAGGGTTTAATGATTGCTTACTTAGCTGATACTATCGGGACAGGAAAAGTCAGTATGTCACGTAATACGCTGCTTCGTCTCGCGTATGTCACGTAGTGCGCTGCAATCACTTGTCTTGTGCGTGTTGACATTATACCTACACCAGAAAATTGTTTATGAAACATTATCCATCCAATATATGGGTAATACCAGTCCAATCAAAGACGTTTATGTATACGTTTATGTATACGTAACAGATAAGTCTGTATTTGTCTCGTTTGACGCATTCGGTAGTGAAAAGGATTAGGGAAGCTTTAAAGGGCGGAGGATACCACAGAATGATTTTATTCTGACATAATAATTTATTGTGATAATGATTGTGAAACTCGGCAAAAACAGTGTGTAATCCTCCTACCTAATGACATGATAAATCCATTTATCCCCACATGTTAAAATGCAGTGCTAATATTTACCACAACGAATGCAGTAAAATTAAGCATGATGGCCGTCGGGTAGAGACTCTGTCGGCGCTAATATCGAATCGGGATATGCTGCCAATATTGAATCGGGATATGCTGGATATGATCTCTAGTGTGTGTGGTGAGAGTGTGTATAATCGTCATCTGGAATATTCCACAATATGGAATGAGATGGAAATCAACAAATCATCTGAGACTGACTGCTTCAATCTTCATCCAAGTGAAAACCATTTTAATATGTGCATGAGCTCTCTGACATGGATTCGCTGAGCAATATGCTCACTGGGTTCACTGAACGGTATGCTCACTGGGTTCACTGAATGGTATGCTCGCCGAGTGTTTGGGAGGGAAGAGTTACGTATAGCTAGCATTAATAGACTGAATGGTGACGATGACTGCACATTTTTACCAGCGGACTAACGCACACTGGATTAGTTAAATACCATCGCGGGCTCGTAGCAGATAGCATAACTAATGTCCCTAATCCTAAAGACAGAGAGAGATTAACTCTGATGGTAATTAACCCAAAGAGTTAATATCCACTTCCCCTCCGCTATCCCCATAGCAGGACGTCTTGTGGCGGACGAAGAGCCAGTGGATGAACAGCCAACAGACATCAAGCCGATGGACATCAAGCCGATGGACGTCAAGCCGATGGACGTCAAGCCGATGGACGTCAAGCCGATGGATGTCAAGCCGATGGATGTCAAGCTGACAGACATCAAGCCGATGGACGGTGGGCTGGTGCGCCGATGGACGGTGGGATGGTGCGCCGATGGACGGTGGGCTGGTACGCCGATAGACGGTGGGATGGTGCGCCGATGGACGGTGGGCTGGTGCGCTGATGGACGGTGGGCTGGTGCGTCGATGAACGGTGGGCTGGGGCGTCGATGGACGGTGGGCTGGTGCGCCGATGGACGGTGGGCTGGCGCGCCAATGGGCGGTGGGCTGGTGTGCCAATGGACGGTGGGCTGGTGTGCCGGCAGAATGCGTGCTGCTTGATGTGGCAGATGAATGATTGGGGGATTCATCGACATTCCCGTGGGGTGGATAGAAGTCTTATATAGCCATACGTCATCATAACCTAAGACTGGTGTGGCTTCTTGGTAACCATTATAAATTACTAGTAAGAGTTTATAAAGGAGCCAGTATGACATATTATCTGACCTGTCTCTGGTCACTGAGCCTCACTAGCTCCCAGTGGGTTGGCTCTATCGCTATAAATATCGGAATAAACTTAGCAGGGCAGTTACTTCCTCTGGTACCTCAGTGAAGTGAACCACCAACCTTTCAATTAAAATATTACCTTCGGTCCACAACCTCCGCATGGGATGCTATGACAGTGAGCTATAGAGTGATTTGCTTCTCATTGAGTGTATAAAGGTGGCTGCATAGAATCACAGCTATAACCCGATCTGGTACCATATAATATGTTAGGATGGAAACTGGTTGCCAAAGGTCCCCAGTGACAGCTTAGTGGTGACCGAGCCTTTAACCCTTTTCTGACAGCTGTATAGCCATGGTACTCCACCCAGACACCCACTCCCAATACCCTCAGCAGACATTTGAACGCAAAGATCATCATTGGAATAGGTCTGCACTGGACTGTGTGTATCACCTGAAGTTGTTACTCATTAATTGTTGGCTATTTAAATTTATTTTATGTCATTTAAACTAGAAAAGAGGTTGGTATGAACATGTATAGCATTACAAATAACAAATGTTGAGGGGGCCATGTGATAAAAATAACAAACGTATGATATAAATCCTGGTGATGTCCTTAACCCCGGACACATTAATCAGCTCTCCTCCGAATTGTGACCTAAAGATTATATCAGTATAAGAATAGCCTGTTATAATGGGTTGGGTCGCATCTGACCCCATTGTGTTTTGTGTCCAGATGATTGATACCAAAATTCCTTTCTATATTCAGCTCGTGGAAGAGATTTGTAGGGCATGTGAATGGGTTTACTACATTCCTCATTTTTATCTTGAGATAAATAATGACGGGTTCTGTTCCATTGAGCACAGAAACATGTTTCTATAAGGTCAACGCGTACTCCACTCACTGAGACAAGGCAAGGTCAGCGTTTCTATGAGTGCTGTCGTCAGGGGAATTCTGGGACTTGCGTCAGCTGCATAGTAATATGCATCAGACAGATTTCAGCTGACCCACAGGACATATCTTGTGTGTGTAGCAGGATCTCTGTACATCATCTCGGTATAAAGGCAACATATGCACAGATTTGTGTTCCGGTGAAGCCGAGCTGTCACATCTACAGTGATGATGATGATAATAAGTAAAATCTTCATTACACAGCTTGCGGTTGGGTTTATCAAGTACCCAAGAGACTCGGCTGGATTGCTAACCCAACCGGAACTAGCTGTTAACATTTAATATTCCCATTTCCTTACCTTGCAGTGAAAGGCAGAACCAAGGGCTTCTGTAAGCATACATTACTCACCCAGACAGCCCAGGGTCATGCGCTGATCACCGCCCCTGTTATATCACTGTGAGATGCATTCTCGGTTATTCTGCCCGGTACTGGTTATGACTCACTGTCTCTGAACACGGCTCATTATCTGATTTCCGGTTTTATTTTCTTATCATCGCAGCCCATCAATTGTTTTTCTGCTCGTTGACATCAGTATGACGCGTGAGGAGCAGAATCCTTATCTCGCTGCACCCATTCAATTCCTTTATCAGTGAGCTTAGCTTTTCCTTTCGTAGAACTCTCAAATGGCCTGTCTATGTGAGCAAAGTACTCAATTGAGTTCATCTCCGAAAACACCCATCATTCCTATCTATTATAGTTAACTACCCAGTGGGAGTCCATCCGTCTGAGGAGAGACACCAAGCAAAAATATGTGTAGCATTCATGTCAGATTTATTTACATACTTTGCATTGGCACGAGTTTTGGCTTTAGAAATTACAGCTGCAGTGATCGCTAAAATCCGTGTACTCACAATGTAAATTAGGTATTAAACATGTACCATACACTTGAATCTGTTGAATCTGCACTCTATCCAGCTCCGTATTCTTTATATAATTTCTGCATGGAGCGGTACCGATATTACATCATGCATGACGTAGATAACCATTAGTGTCTCTGAATAAACCTGGAGACCTGGAACATCGGGTCTTGGATATGAAGAATGTAATGACGACTCCTTTAGGACACCGTGATATAAATATAAAGAGTAAATCTCTCTCACCTGTTGATGAGTCAGGGTTGGTGTGGGTGTCCAATTACACACCGGAACCTATTTATATATAACTCCATTTTCAATCCAATGAATCGCATCCATCCATGGAATGGCCTATAGTAGATACAAGTTATCTTTCCTTTTATTTGAGCTCCATTGGGTTTTTTCCTGCGTATGCCAAAGGAAGTGTTTGAGTATTTTGAGAGGCCTTATTTAATTCAGTTAATTCATATGAAAGACTGTCTTTGGTATACAACTGACATACTACCATGGAGGGTTTGGGGAAATGACTGTATGGATTTATATGTAAGGATATCAAGATTTTTGTTACCGTTTTTACGATGTTATATTATGATGGTTAATTGAAGTCAGACATACCACAGATACTGATGGATTATAAAGCCTGTGTTGTTGAGTTTGCTGATCCATCATATTGTCAGGATATTGAGCTAATTATGTCACTGAGGTGATATTGATGACGATGCGATACGTACATACTTCTACCACGTCATGATACCTACAGACGCAATATCTACAGAACGTCATAACGGACGGGAGAACTGGATGTGTCCGGATTCCACTGGTGGCCACATCACACCATACCACAGTAAAGCACAGAGCTCTTATCATGCTGTGTGCACATACAGGGCTGATGAGCTAGTTATTATGAATGAATAGCTCGGTGGTGAGCCTACATGCATACACAGAATATCAGATAATGGTCCCTAACAGATGACATACGAACTCCTGATTTCTCTCACCATACAGGGACCAATTGTATACAGCAATAAAGATATTCTTATCTTACAGGGACAAAACATTGCAGCCTGAAAAATGGTTAAAATAAAAAAATTATCCGCATCAAAATGTGGCAAAGCATGAGAATTGGGCTGTTTGAGAAAACCTCAACTGTCTCAGACGTATCTCAAGTCGATATGACACAGCTACTGGATCAGATCAAACCTCACTCCAACAAAGAAGCTCGGGGTAATGATGGTCACTCATTACAGCATTGTATAAGTGAAATATTTCTTTATACCTAGAATTGTAGTCGGCAGAAAAGCATTCAGCGTGACTTCTCAGGCGTCTGTTCTACGTAGTGAAAGCTTCAATTATTGGATGAATGATTAACGATTTGGGACTGCTCCGATAGTGTATAGCCATAATCATCACCCCTGGTGATCTATCTTGATTACCCTCGAATGACGGGAATCCCAAGCCTGAAGGCTGAACCCAACTCCTCAGGTAGATATGTAACGATGCGGGCAGTAATAGTGTGTAGATTATATATTTTTAGTGAAGCCCCAGGTGATCGGAATGTTTTTGCTCTAAATAAGCAGATGTGACAGTGGCACAGTAGGAAGGATGAGGCAAATGTTTTGATGACCTTGTACACACTGCCTTGGATCCTATTCATCACATGCTATATACATATAGATTAGGTGTCCCTGTATGAACGAGGTAGTTCATATGAAATACCAGTGGCAAATACCAGATACCTAATGGCATGACTCAGGAATGATCGAATTCTCAATTCGTTCCCAAGTCAGAAGATTCACTGAAACTTTTCGTTGAGTGAAGGAGCTGAGAAGGTTATGTAGGATGGAGGGGGTGATAGTGAACTGAGACTGTGTTGAGACCATTATAGACATATGCACGTAGTCAGTTGGCTGCTGAGTGCTGACGTCCTCTCACTGAAATAGAATGGATGTGGTGAACCGAGGCAGGAAATGTTGGTCTCTCAGCTCTCTACAAGTTGATGCAGTACAAACGTAATACCAGGTGAAACGACATAAATGGCGAGGGATTCTGTGGTCAGGAAAGCATGGCTGTAGCGTTACCGACCACGTTTCAATCATGCGTCAGACAGCTGACCGTAAAGAAACAACACGGATAAGGCTGCACTCTTTGGTCTTGTATAATAAAGGCGAGTTAGGCTATTGCGTTGTAATCTGGAATTAAAGTGCATTGGGTGCTTATATCGATGCGGAACTTCGGTTAAAAAATTTAAGGGCAGGACTGCCAGACAGCCGCGCACAAATTCCAGTCACAGCGCTGACTCAACAAAACCAGAGTTTGGTCACCCTCATCTGTTAGGTAATACTCTATACCGTTAGTGTGGGTAGATCGAGACCATACATACAGTATGGCCAGTAAATGTCACCTCCAGGCTGTACATAAGCCATGCAGTCCATGCAGACCTCTGATAAGGCAAGAGTGGTGCTATGCTCCCAATAATTATATTATGAATGGTTTAATAATGATATAAAAAACTTATAAGGCCAGTCCGATCAGATTTAAGAACTACCAATGTTTTATGAATACCAAACAAAACAGAAATGTTCTTAGTCCAAAACACAAATATGAAATGTCCATGAATGAAATTATGTGATGGAAAACAGGTAACCATAGTGTTATATGAGGCATGAGCAACTGAACTTATTCCAACTTTTAGATTATGATTTGGAGGATCGAACGCAATAGAACTATATGCTCATGCATCACTAAGAGCCGGGATTGATGTATGGAATCTTTGATTGCTAAATTCGTCTCGAGAGTTAAATCTGTATTCAAGTGGGCCTTCTCTTTCTATGTAATGTAGCAACTAGCAACTCAGCGGCTGAGTGACTCAATGCGATTGGGTTGGGCAAGCAGTGTTTGCCTTTATGCAGTTGGTTTTCATGACTTGTTGTGTCCACTGGAAGTTGGTATTTTGCAGGGAGAACGAACGCCAGTAGTTGTCAGCTAGAAAAATGACCGGTACCCAGCCCCGCTTGATACCAGAGAGCCGTATCACCCAATTATCCGACTATCGACGCAAAGGGATTTTTGTCTCCTCTTTTCGCCTCGCATTCTGGTCTAGAGCCAACCTAGGGCTCTAATAGGAAGTCGCCATTTTACCGCGTCCGCTCGAAAGCTCTAAAGTTTCTTTCTTTGATCTAGCTTGTTTTGCATATCTCATACATCAGTTTTAGTAATGTCGAGAGATCACGGAGAACGACGAGAGAGAGATTCCAGGCTTGTCCGGCCACCGAATACGTCTCTGTTTGTTAGAAATGTACCTGATTACGCCAGGTGAGAATCTGGAGGCGTCTCGGTCACACTCACAGTCACAGTCACTCACTGTGTGACTCAGTGACTCACGGTCACAATGATCAATCTCATGCCGTGAGTCACACTGGCAGTAGCACTCACTAGTCACCGTATCAGTAGCAGGTGAATCATTCAGTGTCAATTAAACTACGTGGACGTCGCCCCTAGCGTCACATTCACAAGTCAAAACTGAAAATGTATGTTATATTAATATTTATTTTATATAAACTACTTAACTAGTGTTTTTAATTTTATTCTGTATTCTATTCTAGTATTCGATTTCAAATGATCAATGGAATGTTCAATATGAAAATCAAATCAATTCAAACTTCAATCATTGCCAAGTGCCAAATATTAAACCAAGCATAGCCACGAGTGATTTGTGAATGTTGTAATCCTGATTTTAGAACAGAGGAACTGCGGGAATTATTTGGTAAATATGGTCCTCTGAAGGATGTATATGTGCCACTGGACTACTACACTAGAAGACCGCGAGGATTCTGTTATGTCCAATATCCTTTCAGTGCAGGTTTCTTCATTCTTTCTTATGTAAATTCCTGCTTTGTTTTGGCAGCACAAAGACCCAAGTGCACAGGCAGTGACAAGGTCAAAGGTTCGCAAGTTCAAAGGCTCACCCGTGACAAGGCCAAGTAAAAGATGCTCAAGGTGCAAGAGCCAGTGATTGAAAGATCAGAGAGTGAACAAGCAAAGAACAGCGTATCTACGCTAACTATCCAGTTATTCACAGGGCTGTTTACTGACAAGATGCACACACGCTCTTGACAGACTCATCTGTGTGATAGAGCTACCATTCAAAACCAATGCTTTTTGCTTCACTTCTCTTAGTTCGGCTCCCCTCCCCTGGCGTGATCCCAGCGCTTTCTGTTCTGGTAAGAATGGTGTTTAGGGCGACCAGGGTTGTCTACTTAACTGTAGTATAAGTTTGAAGACGAGCGAGACGCAGATGATGCCCATCACTACCTCGACCGTACAAAGTTCATGGGCCGTGAACTGGAGATAGAGTTTGCCCGAGGTGATAGAAAGAGTAAGTATCCATGAGGACATGCAGTCAATCTGATGAGAATGCAATCCCGTCATCTCAACACTACCAACGCCATTTCTTCCATTAGCATTGATGTTCGAAGCCATTTGTGCTGTCCCATTTCCGTTGATGTATAAAATTATTCTTTTCGGTAGCATCCAATCAGATGCGAACACGTGACCGATACCCAGGAGGGGGACGATTTGGTGGTGGAGGAGGAGGAGGAAGCCGATCATACAGACCTCGTGGCAAGTAAGTGATAGTCTTAAAATAAATCTTGACAACTCCGTGAGGGCGGTGCCAAATCAAGGCGTGTAATATATGCGGGGCGGAGTTATCTCGCACCGGGTTTCATTGCTATCTGTCCAGCTCCGATGTGTATTCCTCTTGTTGGTTCTGTTAGTAGAAGGAGTCGCAGTCCACGCAGACGATCACCTAGTCGTTCCCGCAGTCGATCCAGGGGGCGCCGCTCGCGCTCATTCTCGCCTCGTCGCTCCGTTTCCAAAGAGAGACGATCTCGTTCCGATGACAGGAGAATGAAGTTGGCTTCTCCAGAGAGACAGCCTCATACTCGTTCCCGCAGTCCCCGGCGATCGTGAGTTTCATGCCTCACTCACTCACTTGATAATATACAGGTCTTTGTTAATTGGTTTAGTAAGGAGTTGCAGATATATTACTCACTTGATGTGGTGGATTTCCATTGTGATGATATTTTTGGTATGTATTGCAGGAGATCGCCATCCGACAGAAGTCATGACAGTCCAGGAAGAAGTCCAGTAACTAATGGTCGATCCCGAAGTGTTTCACCGGGACCATAGAGACTGTGATTCTAGGATCTATCCTTTATCTCCTATATCTGTACATTTCCTACTTTGCAATCCGTAATACAAAACTCTGTACATCTACCTAAAAGTTAGAGTTATACATATACTGATTTAGTGCCAGTCAATTAAAGAGTCTGTGTGAGTGCATTATACTCTAGCGTTATACATGACAGGTTATCGATGATATGGGACTTCTAGTGGGGTTTGAGCGACTAGCCATTACCCATACCTGCGGTTAACAGATATAAAGGAATCGGTGCGTTCAGCCATTTCTACATGTTCGAGTATTCATCCCGAGTGCTGAATATACTGGAATGCATATGAGTCAATCATGGTGCACATAGATAAACCAGACATTGTAGTCTTTCGCCAAACAGAGATAAATGTTGAGTAGTGGGGTTTCCTTTGGGATGTTTTGTCGTCCTCACTGCTGTACAAGTGCGCATGCGCCACATTGATAGGGAGGGGACAACTCGGCAAAGCGGAATCCAGAGATCGGCCCTACAAAACGAAGGCTCTACGTCTGTCTGTGCTGTCCGCAACTAGTTTGCTCTGCATGCTGAATCGGTATAGTGATAGTCATATAGTCATATAGTAATAGTAAATGACATGTAATACAAGTTGCAACGACAGTATAAGTATGGCAACTACACAATCTCATGCGTCCCCATCGGCAGTTCTGTCATTTATGATGACCGTTAGCCGTCTCAAGGTAACCGAACGGAGATGTTGAACTTGAAGTGAACATACTACATAGACTCATAGTTTAACTTTAAATTAAACTTTAAAGTTAAAGCTAAACTGATATTTGATAAAAACTCATATTATGTTTTAAATTAGTCATAACTAAAGTGATAAACTGAATTGTCACACATACTCATAGTCAGATCCTAGTCTAGTCATAGCAATAGATCATAGTGATACTGGCAGTGAAGCTCTCACGATCAGTGACTGAGTGAGTGACTTACCACGTTAACTCTTAGACTTAGAGTTAAGTTACTAACTCTAGTCTAAGCAACTACTTACTTAGTAACTTACACTTCCAGTTAGTAAGTTACACACACCGGCATTGAGTGTGACGCAACACATTGATTCAGATTTACACCTACAGTTACATTTACTAACTCAGTCAGTGACTGAGTGAGTTACACTCTACAGTCACTAGTCAGCCGTAACACCATACTGATACTACAGTTAGTTACTTGACTTGGTAAGTCACTGATCGTGGCACTCAAGTCAATCACTCAGACTCACTGAGTCTGACTCAGTCAGTCATCTAATGATCAATAACCCAATCTTTAACTTGGTTTGGAAATGATTGAATCCGAGGAGCAAATAATTTAGTACGCAAGAAATGAATTGAATGAACTTGAACTTCAAGCTCATTTGCTGCCTGTGTCTGTCAGTATCTCTCGAATCCGTAAGTAGCTGAGTAAGTCGTAGCTCACTGAGGGGTCAATTCAGTCATTGGACATTCGGTCCTGACCTATCATCCCACTGGCATAAGTTAGTACTTGCTCAAATCTCCAATCCAACCCTAATTACTTACGTATATATTGTCTCGTAAACTGCTATTGGTTGCTACGGTTACTGGCTGGAGTGGTCCTTGAATTGGATGTATACCCTTTTAAGTCTGTGGATACTTTACTGTAAACTTAATTTGGCTATTGTATAACAGTAGCTCCCTGTTTTGATTCACAAGGGGTTGTCGTCTTTTACTTGGGGATGCATATCAGCGAAACAAATCGTCTACTTTACTGTCAATGACCTCAGTGTGATTGATATTGTAGCATTTAAAAAGAACAGGGTGGGTACACAGAAATGTCAATGACCCAGAGACAGTAGCGGGCCACATGTACCGAATGGCAATTATGAGCTTCCTGATACCAGACGACTGCGTACTGAATAAAACCAGGTCAGTGAGTACGTCAAGACCGATAAAGGAAAGGGCTAATGGTGTATCATCATCCCATGGTATTTTATATTCACATGTACGTCTTTCCCTCTATGTCAATTGTTTTGTTCTCGTTGCAGAGTTATGAAAATAGCTGTAGTGCATGATTTGGCAGAGGCAATAGCGGGAGACATAACTCCTCATTGTGGGGTCTCTGATGAGGATAAATTCAAAATGGAACAGGTTAATTAATCTTGCTGCAATGAAAGTGAAGTCCCTACACGCCATATGCGTGTGACCTTACAATCACCGTGGATATATGATATCCCGCCCACCACAGATTAATGAGATTGAGTGATTCTATGAAATTATTCAGTTATCTGTTGCTGCCGAAAGCTTTACATTTTCTCTACTGGTGACTTTACAGACAGCTTTGATGGACATGACTAAAGATTTAGACAAAAACGTAGCCATGGAATTGATGGACCTTTGGTTGGTAAGCTTATATCTACTTTCTATTTCTGTACAAGAGACAGTCCACCTTAAATTAACTTTCAGCATGCCCCTTGCTAAGTATCTGAGCTGATGGAGCAAACTCAATTGCCTAGAATAAGCTTCAGGTCGAGCGCGCCGCCTGACATCAACTCCAACAGCAGGCCTGGTTTCTTATGGATGAAACGTAAACTTGGGGCTCGTCCCGATACCCTCTATGGAGGTTTTGCTATTTTTCGCGCTGCATTTCCTTTTTTCAATAAATGTTGAACGTACCCTCCAGGTAATTATGCAAAATTGAGTTTCTCAACAGATTGAGGAAGAAATTCTAATCATTTTTTGCAGAATCCTTTGGCTGTTTAGAAAGTGTTGCTGCTGCTCGTAGTAAGATGAATCAGATTACAATTTGTCGCAATGAGACTAGTGCTAGTAGTGACCAGAATAGTGAAACACTTGAGTTGTGAGGGTTCTACTTCTTGTCCCAGTGTCGTTCCGTTTGTGATTTCCAGCGTAGCTCACGAAACTTCTACTTCTGCCTCTCACCCAGTCACGGAGAGTGTTACTGAGAGCGAGATCCAGTCACGCAGAGTGTTACTGAGAGCGAGATCATGTCAAATTGACCAAGTTACAACCAAGTTGGTGACTGAATCATGAACGATTTCATATGTCTCGATAGTGATCAGTTTCCGCTGGCTGTCCAGTCTAGAAATAACTGCTCCGTGCTCTTTATTGGATGCAGTCTGTGAATCATCCTCCGCAGTCGACACTGCATACTATTCGTTTCGCAAAATGCATCTGATCTGCCTCGACCTCCCGCTCATCAACCAGTTAAATTGCTCACTCGGAAATTACCTGCAAGGTTCACGCGTTTCCGATTTCGTACTAGAATTGTTGAAAGCTTTAATTCATTTGGTCTCGTTTCAATATAAACTCAAAAGGCAAGACAAAGTTGCACTAACAATAAAGGCAACTTGCAGTGAAAGAATTCAAGAGCGGATCAACTTTCTTTTGAAATTATGGTCGAAAATAGGTACAGCTTCCGGAAACACGGCTTCGGTACCATTTATTGCCTCACAAATTAAAAAAAGCAAAAAAATGTCTGTAAAAGCAACTCGGATGCTCGGATCCCTTGGGCATCCAGTCCGAGTCAGACAAGATGTAGTGTGACTGTGAAAGCACCTTTCGGCATAGCTAGAGTTAGGATCTAATGATTTCTGTAATTATTGTGATAGCAATAGAAACTTTCACCTCCGTATACAATGCTATATTTATGCCTCTGTCATTGAGGTGCTGAAAACTTGAACCCTGTAAATCAGTGCTCCGTTTTAAGTTATTGTGGTGTTGGTGTAGTGTTTCTGCTGATGTTTATGAAATTAAGTGTCTAAGAAAGCTTCGACATTGAATGCGCCCCTCTTTCTGTTATATGTATTTCTATCAAGTATTGGAGTTGGTTTTGCTACCATTTTCAGGAATATGAGGGACAGAAAACTGCCGAGTCACAGATGGTGAAAGACTTTGATAAGTTTGACATGGTTCTGCAGGCATATGAATACGAGAAGCAGCCCCATATAGGTCAACATGGACTTCAGGAGTTTTTTACTGGGGTTAAAGGTGAGCTATCTCTTATTGCGCGAGAGATATAAGTTTTTTCTTAGGTTAGCTAGGTGTATCCCGCCCTTAAAGTTAGCAAAATCACTGCTGCATGTAACTGCATTAGTTGCAATCAGCCGTCCGTTAACCTCGATGTGTATTGCTGGTTAATGTTATATTTTGTTGCACCATGATATAATGATGCAGTCACACGGTTCAACTGCAGGCAAGCTGACAACAGACCTGGTCAAATCATGGAACCAACAGTTGGACAAGATGAGGCAGTCATCTTCAAATACTGAGAAAAAAAGCTAAACTGTGCTTACTGATAAAATCAAGAAACCCATTGGGTATGTACAGATTTATGTCTAGAAAAGCATCTCCGCATAAGCGGTACATATTAGGTGCATTAGCGTGCTCGGCTTTTTCGCGAAATGGATTTTGGTCACGAAATCTGCTAAACTGCTCAAGAGCGCGACCGAAAAGTGCAATCCAAAAAAGCATCTTTCACTTTCGGTAGCGATCTGCGATCGAAAGCACGCGAACAGAATTCTACGACCGGATATCAAATATCAAATATCAAGGTTACCGCAAAGAAGCTTGATTACTAAGTTGGGATAACGAATCGCAAACGACCATTCGGCTCTAATCGGAGTTAAAGTTGGGAGAGGACAACTCTGATCAATCAAAATCCATCCGGAACTCAACTGCCCTTCTTTACCGCGACCATGTGTTCGCGTACTCGCGACCAAAATCTTTTTTTAAATTTTGGTCGTGAACACGCAAATGCACCTAATCTAAACTGATAGATAGGTACACATATAGGCTATGTGTGTATGGTCAGGTAGACAGACAGACAGACAGAGTATATATTCTCTTCACATACCTGACTAGTGATAGCTGACATGTTTCTCATACAGAGATCATTATCTACATAACCACTTCACCATAAATCTCATTATCAATTCACTTCATTGGTGTTACAGTACAGTTCGCTGACAGGTGATGATGGTGGGTAAACCCCAGACAGCCTCCTGATATCCCTGATGTTCATATTGGACTGAAGCTCCCTATCCACCTCCACTGCAGTCTCTCTCCCTCCCGGAAATACATCTACAAGATGCAGGAAACGTAAACACTTGTACAATCTCTGTGTTACATGTACGGTATGCTGGGTCACTTGCGATTGAATTAGCAGCATGATGACAATTACGATAAAACAGTGCTAATATCGGCCATATGAGTAGGCATGAGTTGTCTATTTGCATGCATGTACGCTTGTATTTAATTTTAAACAGGCATTTAAAATTGTTTGCAAAATTTGTCAATACATGGAGATACATCGTATAAAGGTGCATTCAGACTAGACCGATTATCTGGTCGGTATGGCTTACTGATTCTGACTAGAAAACTAGCCGATGCAATGTCCCGATTGTCTTTCCGCGGGCTTTTACATCGTAGCTTATCCGCATTACAATTGGTCAAACATTGACCAATAGGGTTGCGGTAGGTCAATTGTGCGGAGCACCGCGTTTCCGGTTTGACATCTGTAAGTTACAACGATTGTTCTTTGTTATGACGCCCCAGAAACGAGGCAGGATAATGGGTGTGTGATGATTAGTCCTTGTCAAGTCGCAGATTGGTCGCTGCATTTACTTGATTTTGATTGGCTAGAACTATACGGATCATCGGCAGGTTTTGATTGATCGCCAAAGAGTTCAAATCTTACCGATTGGCCCTTACCGATGGGCTACCGATGGTGTTTGATTCGGTGCCGGACCTTAGGTCTGAGGCCCCTTTTCACCAAACAGATCTGTCGGACGTGCGATCCCGGTCGAGCCAATCAATGGTGCCGAACCTGTGTTTCCGAAAACGACAACCATTCTTTGCTCATAACTTCAAAGAAAGTCAACTCGCTATTCAATTGAGACAAATGGTCGGTCGTCTGAGGTCGAGCATCTGGTCCTAGGCGGACCGGACGTCCGATGGAGTGAAAAAGCACCTTAACTGGGAGCCCAGCGAGCCATGGGTGGTAAAAAAGGACTACTCCGCTACTAAATCAGCCAAACTTCATATGAGCAGGATGCTATACTTACCTAATCCATGAAATAGGGATCTATACGTTTCAGATTATTCACTGATTAATTGTAATATTGTTAATTAGTTTTTGAATGGGTTCGATTACCTCTGTATAATAGAAGTGAGAACAGTAATGAAGATAACCAGGGGCAGTGCTGCGCTGCCCACGGTCATGTCAATAGTTACTCTCGTTGAGAAGCTACATAGAGACTGGTATGACCCATGAGCTGTAGGAGAGCATGGGAGTTTTCTTTTCCTGTTCTATCCTTACAGTAACTGTACTTTTAGCCATTATAGGTGATAGTGTGATATTGGCCCCTTCGCTGGATATGCTGCTTAACTGTTGTTCACTCCTTGTGATGTTAAAAGCTACCTACTACTGTGTCAATCACAGCTCGTATTAAAAATTGTGTGGTCACTCTGCCCGCTCTGTACAACCATCTAGCTTCAATCTTAGTCCTATCCATATAGGTAGTATGCTACTGGGTACATATAAACTCGCAAAATACAATCCCGCCGTGAAGGCATGAACTAACTAGAACAACTGCTAGATTCGAAGAACCATTTTAATACAGAGTAAAATAGGCAGCGCATTTTTATTACGATTCCCAGTTTATGAGTAACACCGAAA
>Ga0224501_10001174_pt1 | contig 20218 bp, 23 predicted proteins | sample SF_Oct11_sed_USG_4_FD_169105 | JGI IMG/M metagenome (GOLD analysis project Ga0224501, IMG submission 169105) | Sediment microbial communities from San Francisco Bay, California, United States - SF_Oct11_sed_USGS_8_1 | ecosystem: Environmental > Aquatic > Marine > Sediment | place: USA...
CAGGAGGAATAAACATGGCAGCGGCGCAGTAGGATTGCGCAGCGAAAGGTGACTAACCATGCGTAAAGGTAGCTCAATTGTCCTTGTCCAGAAAAAAAATTGGGGCAAAGACAATTGAACAGAGGAGGAAGGAATTTTTCGGATAAGACTTGGACTGTTGAAGCTGAATTCGAATACATCTGCACCACACCCGACGAAGTCATGCTTTTCCGCAAACGCAAGTGGCCACTAAATATTTTTTTCCAGTGTAGCTGGAGAAATGATATAATGGGCCGGGATAGATTTGAACCTCCCCCACTCGGGTGATATCTCCCAATATCTTTTCCCGCAAACTCCCATTTTTGTATCTTGTATTTTCCCCCAAATGTTTCTTCAACTTGCACCTTTTTTCATTCTACGATCAAAATCCTCTCTAATTCTTGGACTGATTTGATCAAGTAAAATCCAAATCTTCTCAAACTTGTACTTTCTACTTGGGTTCTCTTTTTCCATTCTCCAAGTTAACTGCTCTATGTTTTGATGAAGCAGATTTTTTCCTTCAAATTCAATTAATAGCGCTTGAATACCTTCTTTGAACCCTTCATCAGTCAATTCGTCAGTCAAATACCTGTTTAATGCAGATTCCACCCTTAACTTCAACTTAGGCATACCATACGCTTCTCCATATAATGGACTATTCATGTGTGATTTTCTTAAAATAAATTAGTTCTGGATCACACGTGCGATATTCAGTGATATTAGTACTATCATTCAGCAAAATGGAAACATTTAATATAGAGACCTATCAATTGGATGGCACTGGATGCAAGTCTAATCATGAGTAGCACAGATGATTACGGAGCCTGCAACACTCTGAGTAAATCTGGTGAAGACATAGCCTTTGTCTTAGGATCTCTAGCAAACAGCAAAAGATTGCAGTTACTTGCATCTCTACTCGAAGGATCGCACACGTTCAGTGTACTTCAGAGGGTAACAGGTCTTGGAAAAACAGCGTTGGCACACCATCTAAGACTACTCTTGAAAGCAGGAATCCTGAAACATATAGGTAAAGGCCGCTATGAGTTGAGCATTGATGGCACAGAATTTGTGAAGACAGTAACTAAAACCTATGCTAGCTCCATAAGACGACGAGAACTCGAGGCAGCAAGACATGCAGACTACATCCAGAAGGTGCATACCAAGAAGAAGGAACCAAAAATGAAAGAGTTTGAAGTAAAAATAGTGAGACTTGAACCGATGCGCGTAGCTAGTGCCCAAGTGATTAGTACAACACCTGAAAATGATGCATGGGAAAAGATGCGCGCGTGGGCTGAACCTAAAGGTCTCCTTGAAGACCTTGAGAAACATCCTGTATTTGGTTTCAACAATCCAAATCCCTCACCAGATCGAAAGGAGTACGGCTACGAGTTCTGGATCCGTGTGGAACCAGACGTAGAGACTGGAAGAGACATCAAGATCAAAGAGTTCGAAGGAGGACTCTATGCAGTCACGACATGTAAGTTGAAGGAAGAATTGGAGTCAGAATTCTTCCAGAAGGAAGGGTATCTTGAATCTTGGAAAAAGCTTGTGGAATGGGTTAAATCAAGCAAATACATGTATGGAAAGCATCAAGGTCTAGAGAAGGCTCACGATCCGAACGCATCAGAAGAAGGACTGGTTCTAGACCTATACTGCCCAATCGAAGAATAAATGAAAGAACTGGACGCCTTCATAACCCCTTTTTTTCTGAACACTCAACTCATAGACTTCAAGGACGAAGATTATCTCAAAAGTTGATTGGAACCTAGACGAAGCTTACAAACTGGTAGAGGTTGGCTGTGAATATGTCACGACTATGGATGATGTCAAAATCTTTCGAAAACGCAAGTAACCATCAAAAATTAACTTATATTTCCCCAGTATTATTACATATATCGTAATATAGGTTAAATCTTTTAAGCACCAAGACATAAACAAATAACAAACCATTCAAACAGGCGAAATTACAATGGGAGAAAAAGAAAAGGAGAAGCAACTGGAAAAACAGATAACAAAAGCTCTTACAACCTCCGAAACTGCATCAATCAAAAGAATGCTTGAAAAAGACCATGCCATTGATTGTCTATTCCTCCTGGCTTTAGATAAAGGAAAATGGAAAAAAGCCAAAACCTACATGAACAAACACAAACTCACCCTTAGTGACGGTACATACCGATCTCGCATGATAGAAATAACTCAACTAGAATTAGCAAAAGCGACCCCTATTGACCCTCTCAAAAAACAGTACAGCATCACTAAAAAGGGTAAAAAACTTGCCATGACGTTGCTTAATCTGCTCCAAAACATCTAACTGAAAAACACTAAATCAATTTATTCGGTGTTGAGAATAGTCTTTCTATTGTATCCTCTGGATATTAATTGTATTTTTGATGTTTAAAGTTTGTGCATGATGCTTAGTTCTCTCTAAATATTATTTAGACTCAAATAATAGAAGCGCTTTGCAGTTGAGAAGATGCAAAATGCCGATAAGCATTTATTGTACAAACTTTACTTGCGGTTTTTACATATCGCAATGTAACATTTCAGATTGTCGTTTGCTTTTAGCAATCTAGTCTTCAGTTTTGCGTTTTTTAAAAATCTTACGAAAGAATGTTCAGTAAAATGCTTTTTCAAGCCAGTAACAATTATTGAGGCGTTGGGTTCTGTGATGCGCTTTGCTTCTTGAAGAGTCTTACTTGGATTTGGCATGTTTTGTAGTAGTGTTATAGCGAAGATTGTGTCAAAGTAGCTGTTACGGAGAGGAGTGTGGTCTGCGTCAGCTAAGATTAGGTGAACGTTCGCTGACTGTTCTATGCGAGATGCTGTCTCTTTTAACATTTCCTTAGACACGTCTAAACCCACAACGCTTTTCGCTATTTCTTGTATTCTTGGAAGGAGAAGCCCAGTTCCGCAGCCCAAATCGAGAATAGAACCTTGTTCCCCAAGTTTTAGGCTTTCCACAGCGATCTTAATCTTGAGGTTTTGCTCTTCGGTATAGCGGATATCATAGATGTGAGCGGTGCGATTATAATGGCACATATGTCGGCGTTTTTGTTTCCACTCAGTCATGATGTATCAGAAGTTTTATGTAAAATGGTTTTACTAAAGGTTTGTCGGCGAATGCTGTGTCTAGTCGAGAACCTGTCCTTATTTTGGACAATCCAAGAATGGATGAAGATATAGAGAATTCGATAAGAGAGGCACTTGCCCAACGTAAAATCCTACTTTTGATTGGAAATTGCTGGGTTGACTACAAAGGTCGCGCCAGCAGCAAGCTTGAACCTGGAGAACGTATTGTCATAATAAAGGAAGATGGCTCCGTCTTAGTTCACCGACCAAGCGGTTACGAAGCTGTAAACTGGCAGCCGCCTGGATGCATCTTTCAATCTCGCGTTAAAGATGGTATTTTGCAGATTACCGCTGTGCGTCGCAAGCCTGCAGAGTCCATACGCATATACTTCAACAAAATCTACCTGCTCTCGACGATGAAGCTGAAAGACACAGGCGAGTTTTCGCTTCATGCAAGCGAAGAAGACATGCAGAAGGCGATTTTGCTGAAACCTTCAATCATAGAAGAAGGCTTCAAACCAATTAGCTATGAGAAGAAAGTTGAGCCTGGCTTCGTGGATGTTTACGGCATAGATAGAGAGGATAAGTTTGTCGTTGTAGAGATTAAACGAAAAACCGCAGGACGCAACGCTGCACTGCAGCTGTCCATGTATGTGAAAGCTGTGCAAGGCATAGTCAACCGTGAGGTAAGAGGTATACTTGCAGCGCCAAACATTGCAAAAGGAACACAACGGCTACTAGTCACGCTTGGATTAAGCTTCAAACCCTTAAACCCGCGAAAGTGCGCCGAAATTCTTCATAAATCGCAAACACTCAAACTTGCTGACTTCTTCGAGCCATCAGAATAGTCGTAAAGTCTTTATGTGCTCAACCAAAAGGTGTTTGCGGAGAGGACAATGGTAAGGTTGGCCATAAGTGAAAGCGAGCACAAAAGACGAATGGAACATGTTAGAAAAACGCTTGCCGAAAGAAAACTAGATGCACTTTACCTTACAAGCGGTGTCAGCTTCTTCTACTTAACAGGATATTCCTATATTGCCACCGAACGCCCAGCAGCGCTAATAATTCCCGCAGACGGCGAAATCACCTTTATGGGGCCATTGCTGGAAATCGACCACATTCCACTAAAAACACGCCTGATAAAAAACATCAAAACTTACCCTGATTACCCTGGAAAGAAACATCCCATCGACTATTTTGCCAAATTCTTGAAAGATATGGGCCTAGCAAATAAGCGAATAGGCACTGACAATATGGCAGGTGCCGGGGGAATTTGGGGATACAGTGGGCCTCCAATTACTAAGAAGTTGCCGAAAGCCAAGTTTGTTCTTGCCAAAGGCGTAATCCAAAACATGCGTTTAATCAAATCTGAAGAAGAAATCGAGCTTATTCGGGAAAGTGCGAAATGGGCGAACTTAGCACATTCGCTCTTGCAAGAGTACACCGAGCCTGGTCTATGGGATTTTGACGTGGCCATCGCCGCCAGCCACGAGGCGTCTATGACCATGAAAAAGGCTCTTGGACCCGACTATGAACCTCAACGTTGGGGACGGCATCCAGCGAGTGCAGGCTTCCGTGGACAAGTTGGCGAGATGTCTGCCATTCCTCATTCGATAGCTACAAAGCGGTCTATGCGAGATGGCGACGTGCTTGTGACGGGGGCTGGAGCTGACGTTGGTGGTTATAGTTGTGAGCTTGAGCGTACTATGATCTTGGGCGAACCTACTGTGAAACAGCAGAAATACTTTGAAGCTATGTTGAAGGCGCAAGAAGAAGCCTTTAAAACCCTAAAACCCAACGCAAAATGTAGCAGTGTAGACAAGGCGACGGCGAAGGTTTTCAAAAAAGCTGGTTTAGAAAGGCTAATGCGGCATCATACCGGGCATGGTTTAGGGTTAGAAGGACATGAGCCACCGTGGTTAGACGTTGGAAACCATGCAGTCTTGAAGCCGGGAATGGTTGTTAGTTGTGAGCCAGGTATTTACGAGCCTGGGTTCAGTGGTTTTAGGCATTCCGACACCATCCTAATTACCAAAGACGGAGCAGAAATAATTACATACTATCCGAGAGATTTAGAGTCTCTCACAATTCAAGCATAGTGCTCACGTTTGAAAACCTTTCAACGTTGCTTTAAGCTATAGGAAACGGTAAATCTTGACGAAGAAAAAGGGAAAAGAACTGCAAGAAAAAATCTCGGAGACAAATCACCGTAGAAAGATGGCACTTATAGGTTTGATCATAGGCATAGCCCTTATTATCCTAGGCCAACTGGTATCATTCACAGCTCTTTTTATCACAGGCTTCGCAGTTCTTACAATTTGCTCGGGTGCAACCTCGTTCTTCGCTATTTTGAAGCAGCAATATGCAAAAGCGTTGAAGACGAAGATAGAGGAAGAAGCGAAGCCTCCTCCAGTGAACGTGTGCCCTCGATGTGGCACAAAAGCTAAAAAGAACGTGAAATACTGCCCAAAATGCGGAAAGAAAATACAAACTAAAAAACCCTAAGCCAGAGTTGAAAGATGTTCAGTCACAAAAACGAGTTTTGAGATAGTTACAGTTGTGCGTTTGCGTTAAGCTTTCTTGCTATAAGCAGTATGATCTTCGAATACATACCATACCCAAAGTTTTCAATTTTCTTTCCGTATTTATCCCACACTTCTTTAAATTTTGGAACTCCTCTGCCATAAATCCTCTTAGCGATTTCACTTCCTTCTTTAAGCTCGATTTTTGCTTGATTTGCTGTGAGCCTTTTGCGAGTGCGATATGCTCGTGTTTCGAGCAACACAACATTTTTTTCTCCAAATAGGTCGATGTAGAATTTCTTAGGCAGTGATCTAGCTCCGAAGACATTTCCTTCGATCTCCACAGCCATTCTTTGATCTTCTGTTTCCATTTCTTCAAGCGGAGTGATACATAGAACCAATTTTCCGTTTGGTTTAACTATTCTAATCATTTCTTCAACAGCCTTTTTGACGCCCATTTTCCCGCTGGTCATGTGAATATCCCTCATACCAAGGAAGCTGGTGGCAAGATCAAAACAATTGTCTGAAAAAGAAAGCTTCGCAGCGTCTATCTTAAGAATTGAAATAATATCCTTAACTCCAGTGCCTTTAACAAGTTTTCTCGCTTTATTTATATCTTCAGTAACAATGTCTATTCCGACTATTTCTCCTTCTTTGATTTGCTTCGCCATTTCAATCGCAAAAAGCCCCCAGCCGGTTCCGATATCCAGAATTTTCATTCCTGCAGTGAGAGCTAGGCTTTCACTTATAACCTTCCTTATCCCTTCTAACCTAAACCAATATGTTCGGTATTCTTCATCTATAAGATAATCAGAGTTCACTGCGCAGCACTTTGTCTTGATGAAACTTGAAAAAGAATGTTCGCATAAGGATATATATTTAAATTCCCCTTTTCACCCTTTTGATGTAGGTGATGGTTGTGGTTTTTTGTTCCAACTGTGGTGAAGAGCTTACTGAAAACGCGTATTTCTGCCCAAAATGCGGTATGAGGACTAAAAAGGGCGTTGAGGCAGGAATCTCAACTCCGTGGGAAGATTTGAGAAACACATTTTCTAAGATGGGAGAAGAAATAGAGAAAGCATTCTCAATTGCTGGCAAAGAGATGGAAAAGGCCTTCAAAACGGCAAGAGACAAAGTAAAAGAAGCAACGAGTAGAGAACCATTTGTCTGCCCCCATTGCGGAGAAAAGAACGTTGCTGGGGCTATTTTCTGTTACAAGTGTGGCAAAAAGCTAGACTAAAACAAGGAAGCGTTTAGGCGTATTGCGTTATCTTTCTCTGTATCCTAGCATTAGTTATCAATCTGCTCCTGTCTATCCACTGCTGTATTGGAATGCGAAATTTACTTGAGACCCTCTGCAACGCTTGTTCAAGAGTATTAAACTTCAATGGTCGCTGCCGCACGGCATTCCGCACGTTCTCTCTCACTTGCCACACTCCCACAGGCATAATATAGCCCGGTCTCGCTTCACGTAACACAACAACAGTTGCTTGGCGACGTTCCTTTGTTAAAAGTTCGCAAACAGCCAGCCTAGCTGCGTAGTAACAGCCTCCAATGTCCGCGTAGGTGGTTCGCCCATCGTAGCTCTCCCAATCTCCATACATCACTATGTTTCTGCCGCCTGGATTCCAAACGGTACCGGGATACCAAGCCTCCATAGCTTCGTAGCTCCAGGCATCAGGCATCATCAAAACTTCAAACTGATTCTCCAAGTAGGAGGACTCGTAAAGGCGATACTCGTTGATTAAGGGAAAAGTCCTAACCTTATCCATTAACTCTTTAGAAATCATGCTGTCGACTGCCGTAATGCTCCAACGGGTCGGCACCAAACATCTCTGCTGTTTGACGCCGAAAGCTCCGACACTGAAGGCTCTTTGAATCTTCGTCACCATCACGTTTTCGTCATAAAGCTCTAAAACAGCAGGCTTGGCCTTCAAATCTGTGTCGTAATAGGCTTTCTCAACATGGTGATTCCAACGTACCGAATCCACTCTTAAATCTCTGATGGGTGCGGACGGCCCGAAAGGTTGAACATCGTCGTTCAAAACCAGAAAGCCGTGTGGTCGTTTTTTCAGAGCTAACTCCACATCGGTGGCTGTTGAAGCTAAAGCCAACTCGCGAGTCATGTCCATGATTTTGTCTGCTTCTTCAAAGCGGCGTACATGGACTCGGTGTTTGCCTCGGATGAGCATGGAGCGGAAGCCAACTATTTCGTCTATCGTCTTGCCGAACCACAATTCAGGCAGGTCGTAGAGGCTTGTATCTTCGTGAACTGGCGGCACCATGGGACCTGCATAAACATAAGGGTACCCGATTCGGCCCACAAAGACGCTGGGCGGTGATGCTCCATCAATGTCTAAGCTTTTAATTAGCGGTATGGTGCGCATGAAAGAGTTTACGCGAATCATGACAGGGCAACGAGTTTTGCCGCATAACATTCGTGAACCTTTGCAAGCTACACATAAACCCGCACTGGTCTGCTTTGTAGCCCACATATCTTTATTATCGTTGAGTTCGTTGACGAGGCTTGGATTATCAAGAAGATCCAATACCCAAGGATTACTTTTACCTACAACTCGTTTCTTCGCTTTGCCAACTCGGAGTTTCACATTTGAGCACTCAAGTAGAAAATGGAGAAAAGCTGCTTAAAAAGAAAGTTGAAATCAACATGCCAAATTCTGAGTGCACTTGGCGGGTTAAGGGTAGCTTCTACGTATAGTTCGCGGGAACGGAATAGCATCTATTATGTTGTCTAAGTCAAGCATCCACATCAGCAGCCGTTCCACACCAAGTCCGAATCCCACATGGGGCACAGTACCGTATCTCCGCATGTCAATATACCAGTCGTAATCTTCCACTAGCAAACCTGACTCCTTAATTCTCTTAATCAACTCGTCTTTATCATCTTCTCTAGCGCCGCCGGTTGTCAACTCCCCTATTCTTGGAACAAGCATGTCCACTGACATGGCTATTTCCGGCTTGTCTCGGTATGTTTTGCAGTAAAACGCCTTTATCTCCTTTGGATAGTCATAAACGAAGAAGGGTCCTTCAAAATCTTCAGCCAACGCCTTCTCTTCATCATAACCCAAGTCCTCACCCCACGTTATGTCGAAGCCTTTCTTTTGCAGTCTTTCAACTGCTTCTTTGTAAGTTATTCTTGGAAAAGGCGGCTTGATTTTCAGCAGTTTTTTTGGATCAACGCCCAACTCTTCAAGCTCCCGATTACAACATTCTGCCACTTTTTGACACACATAGCTAACGAGCTCCTCTTCAACCTGCATAACATCATTCATGTCCGCAAAAGCCCATTCTGGCTCTATGTGCCAATACTCGCAAAGATGGCGAATTGTTCGACTTTTCTCTGCTCTAAAAGAAGGTGCACAAGTGTAAACCTTCTCTAAAGAATAGATAAGAATCTCCGAATACAACTGGGCACTCTGTGTCAAATACAGGTCCCTATCAAAGTATTTTGAGCTAAACAGAGTGGCACCGCCTTCACATGCACTAGTTATAAACATGGGTGGTGAGATTTCTACGAAGCCGTTCTCTCTGAAAAACTTGTGCATAATCCACAAGACTTCGCTTCTGATTCTCATAACAAGACTCATTTTTCTGCTTCGCAGCCACAGATGCCTGACGTCTCGGAGAAACTCTTCGCTCTGATCCTTGGCAATCGGAAACGTCTCAGCCAAACCAATAGCTGTCATTTCATCTGTGGAAATTTCGTATCCGCCAAGGGCACGCTTGTCCTTTTTCACCGTTCCACTAAGCATGATGGAGGATTCAACGGTGATTTTTTCCGCTTCTTTCCAAACTTTTGTTCCTTCTTTTATGGTAGATTGTATTATTCCAGTTGCGTCGCGTATCAACAAGAAGATTGTTTTCTTGCTTTCTCGTTTTCTGTAAACCCATCCTCGAATACTAACCTGTTTGCCTTCGTGTTTGCCAGCGAGAATTTCTTGGATTGGTGTGAAAGTCATGACTATCTCTCTTCCTCATTCTTTCACAGTTCTAACCTAAATATTTACAGTTTTAGCATTCTTCAACCGGAACTTCCAGTTATAAACGCCAGCAATCCGCTGAAAAACCAAAACAGAGTTCGATTCTTAATTCTTCTGGCGTTTTCCCTTGAAGGATTTGAGAGAAGCAGAATAGAAGCTAAAATTAACCCCATGTCTGTCAATGCGACAAAAGGAAGAAACCAGAACGAAACAATTCCTAAAAGCAATGGTAATGGGGTTAAAGAAACAGCGGAAAGATAGAATATTGCAGCAACGACTGCCGCTTTTTGCTCTCCATAAAGCACTGTAACTGTCCTTACGTTGTTCTCTCTGTCACCCTGCACGTCAACAATTCCCTTTGTAACTTCACGACCCGTATTTGAAAGAAAAGCCATAGCAACGAAGATATCAGTTGTCAACAATAGTCCTTTTCCAATTACAAAACTTCCATAAACAAAAGGTACAGCAATGCAAGCGCTAACTAACAAGTTTCCAAGTAGACCAGTGCCTTTTCCTCTAGTTACGTAGAGGATGACAATAACCCACGAGACGGATGCTATAGCTAGACATTGCCAATTTGGAGAAAGCCCTGTCAACAAAGCTGCTGCAAGACCGAGAACTGTTAAAATGAAAGCAAACACCAACGCCTCATTAGGGCTGACCGCTCCGCTTGGAATTGGCCGTTTAGGTTCATTTATGGCATCGATTTCTCTATCGTAACAGTCATTTATCGCCATAGCTGCACCTGTCAAGAAGAAGCCGGTTGAGAAGCCAAGCAATAAGTTTCGGAACTGTTGAAAAACTGTTTGTTGCCCAGCTAGAGTAGCACCAACGATTACTGCAAATCCCATCATCAAACAGTTAACAGGTCGAATCAACCTAACGAAAGCGCCTGCTTTACTCATAACTGTCACAGCCTGCTTATTTACGGAGTTTAACTAAGAATGGTGCAATTGAAGTAATTATGTTTGTCACTATAATGACGTTTGTTGCAATGGTGGGATAAAGATAGGCATAAGTCACGGTTGGGCTCAACTCTCTGTACAACAGGATGCTAAGAGTTGCGTTTGCTAACCCTATTCCACACATAAAAGTCATGAAACGACGATACTGAAACATGTCGCTTTTCCAAGTTGCAATAGTTGTAGCAGCGTGGCGAAACACCAAGTTCACTGAAACGATCACTATGGCTATGAGAATGCCTAGCCAAATGGGAAATTCACCTCTACCCACACCATAAATGAGCCCGAGAAAAACAAAAAAGAAAGCTCGTATCAGAAACGCAAGCTCTCCCTGAGTACGCTTCACAAAGTTTTTAATTTCACTCAGATAACCTAAATCCAATCTAGATCTCAGCTTCTTGAAAATTTCTTGGTCATTCCCCAACATGAGACCGAAAAGAAGAGCAGTTAGAGGGCCACTTCCTCCTAGAGTTTCAGAAGCAGCGTAACAACCAATGAGAACACCTAACGTAAGCATGTAAGTGTACTCAGCCTTCCTTACTACATAGAGTATCCTAATCCACAATATTCCCACAACAGCACCCAAAACTGCACCTATCGCAAATTTTCCCATAATTGTAATCAGAGTTTGCTGAATATCAACGAATCCACTCACGTAAGTTTGCAAAATAGCTAACACCAAAACAATATTCAACACGTCAGTTATCGTTGACTCCAACGACAAAGTGACTTCAACCTCCTTGTTGATGTCCAATTTCGAGACCAGCGGTATGATGACTACAGAACTTGTTCCAGCAGTCATAGGACCCAACATTAACGCTTCAAGCCACTGGAAACCCAACAAGAAGTGGGCAAATAATGTGACAAACGCCGCTGCAGAAACAATATACAAAATTGCAAGGATAGCTGCTCTAAAACTTTGCGAAATAACCTTATAAATATCCATGTTAAGCCCACCCTCAAAAAGTATCATCATTAAAGTAAGAGTGGTCAAAAAAGGAGTGAATGGATCTACATCAGCAGGAGAAAACATCTGCAAAACAGGACCCAGAATTATACCGATTAAAATTAAAAACAAACTGCTCGGAAGCCCAGCCTTCTTAAACAACAAATTCGCTAAAAAACCGATACCAATTATAGCACATACAATCGAAAAAACCGCTATAGCATCCGCCATAATTATTCCCACTCAAAGACACAATATAACAAATTTTACGCCGTTATTGTTTTTAACAATTTAGCCCTAAAAGATCTGCGCTCTTTAAAATAACCTACACCTCAGCAAGTTTTGCAACAGCCAGCACCTTTCAACGTTTAGGTTTTAATACTTAGCAGAGCTAAAGATTGCTGAGGTTCACCAGCATTGGAATATTCATACACACCTGAAAGTCTTAGGGTAATTATTCCCATCGGCGGAAGAGCGAAAAGACTGCTGCCTTTAACTGCAGAAGTTTCGAAGGCTTGTATTCGCCTCTTGAACAGACCGCTAATCGATATTTCACTACTCTGCTTGGCACGTCAAGGTGTGAAGAACTTCATTTTTGGAGTAAAAGGATATACAAATTATCGTGACCTCTACGATTATTTCGAGTCTGGCATCGGCTTTTCTGCAAGATACAATATCGAACCTCGCATTCATGTGAAATATCAGCCAAACGAGGACGATGTGGGAAGCGGAGACTCTGCTAGGATAAACATCGAGTATTATAACATCGAAAATCCCGTCTTCGCAATCCAAGGCGACAACATCTTTGACGTCGATCTGAAAGACTTTCTATCCTTTCACGAAAAAAAAGATGCATTAATGACTATAGGACTGCGTGAAGTAGAAAATGTCAAGGGTTATGGGATAGCGGACATAAATGGTAACATGCGAATATCCAGATTCGTAGAAAAACCTCGTCTAGAAGAAGCTCCATCTAATTTGGCTAACACTGGCTTATACTTGGTTAAACCAGAGATCAAAGAGATTTTCAAGGAAAAAGAAGTAAAGGAAATGATAGCGGTTAAGAAACGTTTAGACTTCGGATACGATCTGATCCCCTACCTAATCAAGACCGGTCGGCCAGTTTATGGCTATCCATTGAAAGGAAGCTGGTATGACATAGGAACTCCAGAGCGCTATCTCCAAGCAATGCAAGAAATACTGCAAGGCAAACTTTCCAGTCTCACCTATTTTGGAAGCAAAATTTCTGAAAATCCAACAGTTTGGGTACAAGGTGAAAGCTCCGAATCAATCAAAAGAAGAGAAGAAATCTCTGCCAAAATAGAGAAAGGCAAGATAAAACTTGAAGGTTCCGTGCTCGTAGGTAGACACTGCAAAATAGGCGACGGCACCCGTATCGTAGATTCATGCATTGACAACTTTACTAAAATTGGCAGTAACGTGACAATTGAGCGAGCGGCAATAATGGACCGTGCTATAATTGAAGATGGAGCTCAAATAGAAGAAAGCATCATTGGGAGACATACAACTGTAAATTCAACGAGAGAAAGGCCGACGAGAATAAATTCGGTTTCTGTAATTGCAGATGACGTAACAATTGGCGCTGGTTCACACTTGGTGGCGACGAAAGTTTATCCTCACAGTGGCGTGAAAGGGAAATACGCTCATATCGTACTTTCTAGTCCTCGACCGTCTAGCGTTTAGAACATTGAACATGCCTTGTTCCATTATTCTACGTGAACTCTGTATAGGTCAATGTCTTCTCTCATCATTCTTGTTAGCTCTAAGAACTCTCTTGCGGCACGCTTTACGTCTTTAGACTGCGTTATATACCGTCCCACGATTAAGATGTCGGCTCCTTTTGCTAGTGCTTCTTTTGCTGTTTCTGGGATTACGCCGCCTGCCACAGCTACTAGGAACTTTTGGTCTGCAAAAGTCTGCTTTAGCTCTTCGATGTGTTCTAATCCAAGGGTTCGTCTGGTTTCCATGTCGATACCGCGGTGTAAAATGACTATATTTGGCATTTCTTTCAGTGTTTTGAGTTTTTTAACAGGGTCTTCAACGTTCATCATGTCTACCACCGCGTATATTCCCAGTTTTTTCGCTTCATAGATGAAACCATCTAAAGTTTCCTTTGCTGCTACTCCAGCCGCTACAACAGCATCGGCAGTTTCTTCAAACGCCAAGTCCACCTCCACCTTTCCAACATCTAAGGTCTTCAAGTCTGCAATAATGAACAAGTCTCTGGCAACCTCTCTCAAGTCCCGAATCGCTTTGACACCATACTTCTTCAAAAGCGGTGTGCCGACCTCTAAGATTATTCTGTCGCTTTCCGGAAGCTCCTGTATTATGCTTTTTACTCTTCCAAGGCTTGGAATGTCTAAGGCGATTTGCAGGTACGGCGGCCGCCACAGCCGAGGCACTTTGAAGCCCATTATAGGATGCTTCGCCCTGTCTTTGTCGTATATGATTTTGTCGAGCGACGGATACTTAGCCAACGCCCTTTTCAGCGCCAGTCTAGTAGCGCCATAGTTGTAGTGGTATATCTTCCTGTAGTCTTTGGCGTTAGGATGAACGAAAACACTGCACACAATTACCCAGTCTTCTATTTTGTCTTTGGGAACAACCCCATCCTCAACAGAGTCTGCCACCGCCTTTGCTACAGCAGCTTGCGCTGGACCAAATATCCTACCTACCTGTTCAAGATTTTTCACCGTTACTTTCGGGATGAGAAGCGTGTGAGGTTTCGGAGGAAGATTAGGTCTTATCACTGCAAGAAGAGGCGTGTGCCCTGCAGACAAATTCGACATGCCTGAAGCAAAAGCTTCCCCAACTGGGCCGTCTTTGTCGCCAATCAACAAGTCAATGTGGGCAACTTCATCTCCCTCGCCCACTAGAGCTTCTCCAATTAGAAATACAGGTTTCTCGGCTTCTTTTACACTTTTCATAGACATCACAGTTTCTTTGTAAATTTGATTAAAGTTCACATCAAACTCTTTCATCCACTCGTAAAGAGTGTCTCGGTGGATATTCAACTGCCTTGCAGTGCCAGCAATTGTCGGTTTCCCTTTCTTTGTCTGCATTTGCTTGACAATAACCTTACTCAACTGTCGGATGAACTCCTTTTTACTAGCTGGCCGCTTAATAATAACTCTCGACACAATAACACTCTCAAGAGATTTTTACGACTATCGAGTATTTAAAATTGTCGGATAAACACATAAAAAGGGCGACAATCCCGACATCTTTTAGAGAAAAAACAATTCAAATTTTTTTGTTATCCGACATTCTTGAAAGTCCTTTTAAAAAAGCTTTCCGAGCTGAGGAAAAATATAGAAAGATGGCAACTATCTGAGCTATAAGGAGAGCATTGTCTGAATTGTCCACACACGTAGGTTAGTTTTGATATACGTTGTCAAGGGAGATAGTTTCTGGCAAATGTTTAGACTTTCTGTGTTGGCACTCCAACTTCCTTTAAAGCCTCAACTAATCCTGCTTTATCCTCACCCTTTATTCCCTTCCAGTCCAAAATGACAGCTTCAACCTTCTCCGCCGTGCGCTCCACACATTGCTTAATAACTTCCGCATCAACTTGCGAAATAACATACTTCGGAATCATATGGCCGAACACAAAAGAACCCTCCAGAGCCATACGTGAAAATTTTCTACTATAGTGAGGTCCACCTATACCGATTGCCACCGGCGAATATTTTGAGCGTTTACAAATCGGAGCCATTGCCGCATGGGCTACTGCTTCTGCGGCGTTCGCATCTTTCCATTGTGTTGGTGAGCTTCCAAGTTCCACAAACATTGCTGCCACATCGAGGGAAGGCCCGTGATGGGTGCATTCGTATGAAACCTTGTAATTTAAGCCCAGCGTGTTTTTTTGTTGTGCCATTTCCATTAAAGCTTCTTTCATTGCGTTTGCTGGTGCTATGGATGTTTTTCTTGGTATGCCACCTTTTTGGGCTTGATCTGTTAGATTGCCTGGTGTGTGGACTGAGAGCGTTGGGGTGCCGCTTTTGCTGCTGTGGCGTGAAATGTAGATTATGAGTTGGGGGTTGAAGTTGTTTGTGATGGTTTGGTAGTAGATTGATTCTTCTTTGATTGTTACAAGCTTCATCTCATTGTCGCCAATTGTCATGTAGTAGACTGGGGTGTTGTGAAATTTCTCTGTAGACTCCTCAAAGTCGTAGTGGGCAAGCAGTTGTTGTCGAATATTCATACTTGCAACGTCTTTTGCTGAAGCAACTATGAGAATCATCCGCTGTGCTCCGTCATTCATTTCTGAAGTTGTCAATAGGGTTTAAGGGTTTCCATAAAGCTTATATCATCTGGCTCTGGCTTTTGAAAAAAGACTGAGGATGCAATATGAGACACTTGATAAATTTTAAAGATTGGACTTCACAAGAGGTTGAGTTTCTTATTGACAAGGCAATAGAGATTAAAAAAGAACCTGCAAAATATCGAACTGCTTTGCAGGACAAATCTTTAGCCATGATTTTTCAGAAAACATCCACTAGAACACGCGTTTCCTTTGAAGTTGCTATGGCTCAACTGGGCGGTCACGCCCTCTACATGGACTGGCTGACAACCCAATTCAAGCTGGCAGACATAAGCGATGAGGTTAAGTATCTTTCGCGCAACGTCGACTGCATCATGGCGCGGCTGAAAAGAAACGTCGACTTGATGAAAATGGCTTCAGCGTCACAGGTGCCTGTGATTAATGGTTGTGACGATAAGTATCATCCTTGCCAAGCTATCGCTGATCTGATGACAGTAAAAGAGCATAAGGGCAGGATGAAAGGGTTAAAGCTGGTTTACATCGGTGTCCACAATAATGTGTGCAACTCCCTCATTGAAGCCTGCACCATGACTGGCATGCAGATTACAACCGTAACGCCGATTACACATGAACCCGCTCAGGACTCTGAGTTGCTTGAAAAAGGGAAAAAAACAGGATTGTACCATTCAACACTTGATGTGAAGAACGCTGTAAAGGACGCAGATGCTGTTTATACAGATACATGGGTTGACATGGAACTTTTCCTCGACCCAAAATTCAAAGAAGAAAAGGAAGAACGCATCAAGCTGATGATGCCCTATCAAATTAACAGAAAACTAATGGAAGACAGCGACGCGCTAATAATGCATGATATGCCCATCCATAGAGGCTACGAAATAAGTGGCGAACTAATAGAAGCGTCCAATAGTGTGATCTATGACCAAGCTGAGAATAGATTGCACAGCGAAAAGGCGATACTGCTGAAACTTCTCAACAAAATATGATAAATCTCATTTAATTTCTCAAATTGCCAGTAGGATAAGAGTTTGCAAGAGACTCGACAAAAGTTCTTCTCATCTATTAACTATTGAGAGGGAAACATCAATAGAATGTTAGTACAATTGCTTTTTATTTTAGTATCATTTGGGTGAATTGTTCTGGCTTAAAAGGCTGCAAGTCTTCATACATTTGACCCACACCAATGAACAGTATGGGCTTACCAGTCACATACGTAACGCTTAGCGCTGAACCGCCCTTCACATCAGCATCCACCTTCGTCAAAATAGTTCCATCTATGCCCACGCTTTTGTTAAACTCTTCAGCCTGCATAACCGCATCATTCCCCGTCAAGGCATCAACCACAAGCAAAGTCAAATCTGGATTCACAATGCGCTTGACCTTCGCCAACTCGTTCATCAAGTTCTTATCGGTTTGAATACGCCCCGCCGTGTCAATAAGCACCACATTAACGCCGTGAGCCTCTGCATGCTTTATAGCATCAAAAGCCACTGCAGCAGGGTCAGCCCCGTAACGATGCTTAATCATGCGTACCTCAAGCCTTTTTGCATGCTCCTCCAACTGCTCAATCGAGCCAGCTCTATACGTATCGCTGCAAGCCAAAACAACTGTATAACCCTTTTCCATAAACAACTTGGCAATCTTAGCGATACTCGTTGTCTTTCCCGTGCCATTGATTCCAACAAACGCAATAACGAATGGCTCTCCATCTTTCTGCTTCTCTTCAACCATCTTTAGCAAGTCTATCTTTTCATCCGTGTTTAAGATTTCTAGCAAAACTTCGCGTAAATTCTTCTTCACAACCTTTTTTCGGTCTTCTAAACGCTTTACCTCAACGCCTTCAAGGCGTTTCTCCATCTCATAAGATATGCGTTCCGCAACTCGAAAAGCTACATCGTTCTCGACTAGGCTTAACTTAAAATCATATAGGATTGGCTGAAGCTGTTTTGTTTTAAGTTCGGTTGCTGTAATTTTGTTAACTAAACCGCTAAGTCCCGCTTTTAGTTTTTCGAACATCGTCTGCTTGCCTCCTTCCACTGAGCCTCACCGAAACTTCGTCAAGCTGCTGTCTTTTTGTACGCATCTTTGCTATCACCTGAGCTAGCTGCTGCTGAAGATTGTTCCTAGACGTCTCCAGCTCCGCCATGCGCTTCTCCAAAGTTTGCCTAGCTTCGTCTCTAGACGTCTCCACCGACACACCAGCACCTATACCAACCACCATCGTCTCTGTTGTTGCCACTTCAGCTTTTATGAAAGAGCCGCCGCCAATGGGTACAAGCAAAGGAGTACCCTTTTTTTCCTTTTCTAACCCTTCCATCGTCGCAGACGCAAAGGCAAGTTCAGTTGTAGCAGCGCTCACTAAGTTGACTCTGTTTTGCAAGGCGTCTGCGGTGCCTTCTAACAGCCGAAGCTCCGTCAGCAGTCTTCGAAAAGTTTCCTCGTCACTTGACATCTGCTTCCTCCCCTAAGGTCAACTTCTTTATGAGGGGGCTTTCAATCTCCTCCGGAGAAATTTCTTCGATTTTGAAAATTTTGATTTGAAAATGTTTTGCCCTGTGTTTGCTTCCCAATTCCATGTATACCTTTTCTTTTGCGTTTTCAGGCTTCAAGGCTCTGACTTCCTTTTTGAAAGTCGTTCTCAAGTTAGGCTTTACTATTTCACCCGTCACACGGAACACTTTGACTTCGCTCATCTTATTTCACCACATCAAGAGCTTGTCCCATTATAAACATTTCAGGACCTGTAGTAAAGAATCCTGCCACTACATTGCCACTGTTTCCTATTAACCCTGTGGATACATAAGGTATTCCACAATTTATGGTTCCGACATCTACAGGCACCTTCAACACCTCCTTTAGAAGTTGCTGTTCCTCCTCCTTAATCAACGGATGCGCCAAGACACCTTTATTCGTAGCCAACGCCAACGAACCAACGTAAGGCAAACCTGCAATCTCCCCCAGAACAACCTCAACGCCCAAAGTATCAGATATTTTCTCAATAGTTTTAGGTTTAAGCCTCGGATCAACAATAGCGCCATAATCATTTGTAAGAACCATGGTCCCATAGGCGTTTCTTTTTGTCTCCATCACCGTCAAATTTGCATCATCAGACACTGCCTTTATGATTTCCAGTTCTTCCTCTCGCACATAATAAGGCAAAACCACACCGTTCGAGTTGGCGCATGCCAAAGCGCCTACTACAACCGAACCGCCAATAATTGTCTTAGCCACCTTTACACCTAGCCATTTCTCAACTTTGTTAGCTTTCGTTTCAGGCGCTTGGGGGGGAATTATCGCTATTTTGTCAGTGGCTAGGGAGTAGATCCCTATGCTTGCGCTTCCGAAAAGACTTAGCAAGAAAATTGCCAACCGTTCGTCTCCTAGGCTAGGAAAATGGTTACATTACCCTCTTCATCTTTGGCAGCGCGAATCCTTAATTTTCGAGGAGGTTTCTCGATTCCTCGGCTCCAAATTTTCTCATTAACCTCGTTGCTGATAATTATTCTGCCGCCTTCTTCCTCTTCGCCTTCCCTTTCAATTGCTACTTCACCAACTTTCATATGTCTTTGAACAAAAGCTTTGATGATGCGGATGGCTTTGGGAGTCCGTTTTTTAGGTGGCATTATCCAAGCACGCCGCAAGGGTATAGTGTAGATTCTTTCTTCTACAAATTCCTCTTCCTCTTCTTTTCGACGAGGTGGTGCTTCTTCTTCAATCTCTTCCTCTTCTAGAGTCTCCTCTTCAGCTTCTTCTTCGTCTATTCCCTCTTCTTCCTTAACGACTTCGGTTTCTTCGAGAGTTTCAGTTTCTTTCCCCGGCAGTTCTTCTTCCTCTTCTGCTTCCGTAGTTTCCTCTGTCTTTTCTTCCAAGGCACCGCTTCCTCTATGCTTTAAGTTTGGAACGTCGCCAATGTTTACTCTTAGGATGCCTTCTAACTCGACCTAGAGTCTTAGCTACTACCCATGTGGGAACTGGCTTTTTTTGCTTCCCAGCCTTTGCCAGTCTACGTTTTCTCGCGGTTGGTTTGTTTCTAGCCATTGTTATTTTCTCCTTATTTTGATGTCTCGACGTTGAGTCTGTAATTGAGCTAATATTTCTTTTAGTTGGTTATCGGTAACTGGGATTTTTAAGCGTCCTGTCTGAGCGAGTTGTATGAGTTGAAGTTCGATTTGTCCTGCGAATTCAGGCTTTACCATTTTTAGGTTTGTGAGGCGTTGTCTGGCTTCTGATGAGAGTATGCGGCGGAGTAGAGCTTGTTTCTGTATTTCGATTTGTTGTTGCATTTGGGCTCGTTGTTGTTCTTGGGCGAGTCTTTGCTGTAGTTCTAGCAGTTTTTTTTTGCGTAGCGCTTCGATTTCTTCGTCCTCGCTCATAGTCTTTCATCTTTAATATTTTGC
>Ga0224501_10001175_pt1 | contig 20216 bp, 14 predicted proteins | sample SF_Oct11_sed_USG_4_FD_169105 | JGI IMG/M metagenome (GOLD analysis project Ga0224501, IMG submission 169105) | Sediment microbial communities from San Francisco Bay, California, United States - SF_Oct11_sed_USGS_8_1 | ecosystem: Environmental > Aquatic > Marine > Sediment | place: USA...
GAGTGGAGCGAGGGGTGGGTAGGGAAGGGGAATGGAGGGAAGGGGGAATGGGGAGAAGTGGAGTGGACGGAAGCGGAGTGGTGGGGTTTGAGAATGGCTGTTAATTGGTTTTTAGCTAGTCCTTTACAGCTCAGATGCTGTCCTCACCATTTTCTCTGTATATTTGTGTGTTCGTCCTGCTATAATTGACCTTTTTGTTTCTGTCTCTTCGTCAGATATTGAACGGATCACTGCATGTGAACAAACTGGTGTCACTATTAGTGAACCCCTTCCAGACAGAAAATCGAGCTAGGATTTGTCACCTTTGCCATGCTATACTCTCCAAGCTCCATCAAACTGTACATTCAAACAGGTCAGTGCATCTAAAGCTGTCCACGCCCTGGCATTTAGAGTTAAATAGAAGCAAACGTTCGGTTATCTTAATTAACTTGGAGTAATCTACTCTTGTCGAATTTTTGCCAAGGGAAAATAACTCCGAATTTGTAGATGTATGCGCTAATTAATTTGGAGTTAGCTTTGCTTGGCGAAATTTTGCCACGGGCAAACAACTCCAAATAGAAACAAGACGTCATGAATACAGGGTTTCGCCTTTTTCAGATTGATGTACACTCTGGCATTTAACCCTGAGTTTTTACACAGTCTATGGGATGAATGCTGCAGGATATCAGTACAGAATGATACTGGGTTTGTATACAGAGTTATATCTTCACTACACTGGCAGTGAATCTCGCATCACTGGTAGCGCTAACGTGGGTAGGATGATCTTTCCGCTGGAACTATTTGTGTTTAGGTGAAAAGTCCCGGAGGCCACTATCTGTAAGCAGTTTATTCGATCAATGCGTTAGGTGTTGTCTGATTAAGCGTATAAGACCCCGCTACCATTTAAGGGAACTCCTTATCGCAAGCCTGTCATATGACTTCATCTACCCATTGATTATCTACAAGCTGTGTATGTCTCATCTTGTGGTGCAGTTGTAACTGTCTCCAAGATAAGTCTATCATTCTCTATCCATATAATTATTCTCCACACTCGCATGCCGGCAGTAACAGCGGTGAGTTTTGTTGTAGAAGTCACGTGTCATTGATGCAGGTGGTATCCCGGGGAATGGATGATTCGTTGTATATGAGCGTCGCCGGTGATGTCCCCAAACTCATTCCTCTTCTCTCCACGTTCTGTTCACTGTATTATCACATGATACTGACACTACATGACAGCAGCTTTAAATCGTCAGCCGCTGATTCAGGCGAGTCATCACACTCTGCTAATAATACTCAACCCTGCTGTCACAAACTGGCTACATGCACTTGATTCGCCATATGAATGTGGCAGGATGCGTTTCATCCACTTTTTTGTGCACACCAAGTCAAGTGTTTAAGATAACTGATATCACCAATGATAGACAGCGTAAGGTAGAGAAATGTTTGATTCGTTAAAGCAGGGTTCTGGTCATACACCTAACAGCCCTGCTTGGTTGGTTCATTGAACTGATCTGTAACCTGAAGCAGTAACAGGCAGCCCTCCTCTCATTGACAGATGATTCACTGAATAAGAATCCGTTCAGCTGTAAGGCTCTGATCAGAATGTCAGCTCTGCTTCGAGACGCGTGTATCGGCTTGATCAAGTTCGCTCTACCAGAGAGTCGTCCACTGTTTGAGGAGCGGCGCCAATTCCTAGAGAAACTCGGCATTAAAACCAAACCAGAGAACGCCATTACCAAGGAGGAGTACATGCGACGGAGAGCGGAGTGGATCTACCTATTTAACGTAAGTGATCCTGTCCATATGAGATGTTTAGAGCCCCTGGTCCATGCTATTATCTCTGTATTAGGGTCCTCGTCGACTCACTACCACAGCCGGACATCCCTATTTTCATCTCAAAACTTGCCGTGGCATGGGACCTAATCACATCCAAGAAACCTGGTAATGTTGGGCAACTGGCGCGGCTTTTAACGCAGCTTCTGTGTTGACTAAGAGTACATCGAGTAACTGCCCCCACTGGCACTTTGCGGTGGGGGGGACTAGCAGAGACCACTGTAAAATGAACAACTTGTATCTATAACTTGTCTTGCCCACAATGCTGTCTACACTTCCTGTCTATAATTTGATCGGTAATATAAATCACGTGGGTTTGGATCATGGTATCGTGTTTTCTTCTCAGGTAACAGTCAAGCTGACGAAGCACATCTATGTGAGGGACACTCGCACTCACTTCTGCCCTCAGGAACACTGGACGTCCAACCAGATGAAGGTTAATGTAGACTCGGTACGTGTGCATCATGAATGATAAAAAGCAACTCATAAATTCAGTATTTCTCATTGCAAACACAGAGTGAATTGATGTGTGCTCAGTATAAGTAGGATGATGTGATAATTCTGACCGCAGTCACCGGCCATGTACACCTGCTCTGGCATAGTAATTCATGAATGTGGTGTGTATTAGGCATGGTTGTCATCATGTCTCTACCGGCTGCCCTGGATTATCCCAAATAAAAAGATATAGGTGTTGATATTTATGTGACATGCATCTTTTATTTCTAGTTGAGGAATCTGGTTGGGGCGAATAGAGTTGTGGCGTTCGACAGGAGAATTATGAGTGAAGTGGAGGATGGTGAGTTTATTCGCATCTAACATTGTCAACCTCTCTCTGACCTTCACCTTTACTTCCCGATGCTTTGAACCTTCCTGACTCCTCCTGTCTTCTCCCTAACCCCTCCTGATGCTCTGAGCTTTTTACGAACATGTGGCCTCTCCTCTCTTGTAGAAGAGGTAGACCCGTTGATGCTGACGCTGTCTGAAATGAGGAAGCTTGCTCTCCTCACAGAGATCCCGTTCGTTGTGCCGTTTGTGGAGAGAGTCCAGGTAAGCTGACAGTAGCAGAGTATCCATGGTGACCAATATCAAACCATTTATTCCTGAATGACGCGCTGGGCAAACAATGTCTCAGCGTAATTAAATCTCACTCAGCGAACCAGCTGATAAGTTGCTTGAGATAAACTCACAGAGTCCCTCTCATTTAAAATTGGATGGCAAATTTTTTTTGGCTGATCAGAATCAGTGTGTCTCAAAACCTACCTGAGTCAGATAAAAGTTCATACTGAGCAGGCGATGTAGTAAAAAATATGGTTAAATCTTGGCATTCTCAAATGAACTTTCATTCAGTTGAAATTTTCCCCCGTGACGTGAATTGTCGCAAAAGACATCACAGCGGGTCCACATTATTACATATGCGCGCCTGCGCGATGGGTAGCCAAAGTCCAACTTCTACAACTTTGTCACACTTCTGACTACTGGGATCGAAGTATCAGCGCGAACTGGGCCCAAAAACGAAAACAAATTCCTATGAATTTACTGAGTTCAGCTTAGTCCTAACTCTTAGTCTACCTCGCAATCAAAATGAGTGATACTAACTCGGTGACCGAGTGAATTTACTCACCTCTTTCGAAAACGGTCTTTCAGTCTTAGTTTGTGTTCGTTACTGATAGCCAAACAGCTGCTCTTAGTGCGTAAACAGACCAGCAGTATGTTTGCAACCTAGTCCTATTCCAAGTGACTGTCTGACGCTGTAATATGTACGGTTTTCCACCAGTTGAAGTCATGGCGTCAACTCTACCCTTTAGCATGATCGTCGTAGCAGGTCACGTGCATTCCATGGAATTCCCGGGCAATATCGGCCAAACGCGCCTCTCTTTGCGCTTGGTTTGACAGACCTGAAGGTAGTGATCCCGCTCTAGACCCATTCTCAGGGCTTGTGTACAGCCTTAGGAATGTGTCCGTGGTTATGAGGTGTCCCAAATATCGGGACACTCTCTGTGAAGGCAGGTAGAAAATGATCAACTTTGAGTGCCTGGCCATTGACTAGTCATCAAACTTGCGATATTATACGTCATATAAATGGCCGATTAGGCTCCACCTTTTTAAAAACGCTTTTCAGATGGTGCCAATTTTGCCATCTTTCGCACGGATTTAAGGGCACTTCTGCTTTGCCTATTGCACTGTAATTTGACTCAGGTAGGTTTGGAGACATGCTGGATTCTGATCAGCCAACAAAAATTGGCCTCGTCATCCAACCTTTAAACACTCACTCCCTGATTTTACCAACTGTCCACCGATTGGCAGCTTTATACCACTATTCCATTTATAACTCTGTTGCAGATCTTCCAAGCGATGCTGAATGCAGACAAGGCATACTATCAGTCGGCATTCGATATCCCATCTGAGTCATTTCACATTAGAAGGGACTACATTTATGAAGACGCCTTTGAGAAACTCTCCCTTGTGAACGGTATGTCAACAAACCCAGTCAAGCGGAGTTGCCCCACTAGCAAAGCTATACCTGACATGTGCCAGGAAGCGCCGTTGATACTGAACCGCCTGGCAGCGTATTTTGTAGCATCCTCTGCGCATTTTGTAGTTTCCTCTGTGTGTTTTGTAGCGCCCTTTGCGTGTTTTGTCGTGCCCTCTGTGTGTTTAGTAGCCTTCCCCCCTGTGTGCCTCCTCAACACCATACGTGTATTTTGTAGCGCCGTCTGTGAGGGTTAAGTTGCATGTGTCTATGAAGAACCCGTACGGTTTGGAGGAGGCTGGAATCGATGGTGGCGGGATTTTCCGTGAGTTTCTTTCGCAGTTGCTGATGACAGGGTTTGATCCGAACCGCGGTCTGTTTAAATACTCTGAGGTTGATCATAGTCTGTACCCAAATCCGGAGGCTCCGTCTATCGTGCCAAACTACCTGGATCACTTCTTCTTCCTCGGCAGAATGCTCGGCAAGGTGAGAGCTCAACCTTACAGTGACACCATTATACAGGACTGTAAATTACCGACTGTCTAGTCACACTTAGCAGAGTGATGTAATTCTGGGCAGCTGGGATATCTGAGTTTGAAGGTATCATTCACGAGCGACTGTGATTCTACTGCTTAAATCCGACAAAAGTAGAAATCTCACTTTTTATTTTTGAAATCTTTACTCCGTGAAAGTTTGTTAGTTTTGGTATGGATAAATCTAATTATGATTCAATTGGACTGTCAACCATGCTGTAAAATTTGTGGGATCTTGTCCTCCTCATTATACAACCCTGATGCTAAACTGGGATATTATCGATTATATTTTCTGAGCTGCCAAGTATGCGCACTATATGGGGCCTGTGGACTGTTGTGTACAAAGTTTTGCATTGATAATGCTCTCGATGTGCAACAAATTTATCGTATCATTGCCTTTCGCTCACTCAGTAGGATTGTAAAGTCTGATTTAGCATAAGTCTGTCATTGTCTTGTTGACAGGCTCTTTATGAGAACATGCTCGTCGAGCTGCCATTTGCTGAATTCTTTCTCTCAAAGATTCTCGGCAAATCAGACAGTGACTTCCACCAGCTGGCCTCAATGGACCCTGAGCTTTACAAGTCAGTATCTGTCACTCTTTCTTAGTCATTCAGTGAAATGGTGAATATAGCACACTGGACTGAGGACCAGAGGTACCTGGTTCACCTTCCTGTGTGATGTCCGGTTGTTTCTTCACCCTAATCTGTTCACCGCATGAAGTAGCCTTCCCTATTGGACACACTATGAACTATCCTGGAAACAGCCGGCTATGAAGTTGCCATATGGAAAAAAGCTGGCTTATTTATGCGAGATGCAAAGCGTTATCTCGTTAGAGCTGTTTTACCTGTGATTATTTAATTTCCCAATTTAGTTTTAGCTAGTTTAGGACCAGGCACTTGTTCTGAAAGCTGAGCCTCTGGGCCGAGTTGAGCCATTGATAGGTCTCCGGAAATTTCTCAGCCAGATAACCTGTCACCTGACCACTTTCTAACGGCGTTTACTCTTTGTAGGAATCTTCTGTTTGTCAGAAATTATAACGGCAATTTTGCTGACCTGGAACTGGACTTTAGCATTGTCAAGGACACACTAGGGGTCACCCATCATGTGGAACTGAAACCAAATGGGAAGAATATTCCTGTCACCAAAAACAATGTAATAGAATATATCCACCTCATCGCCGACTACAAACTCAATCGTCAGGTTAGTATGAGTTACAGGCCTGTAAGGAAACCTTAAATTGGATTTGTGTTCTCATTTGAGCGCTATCGATGAATTTTGTGGATCGGAGTGGAATATCTGTTATACCCGAAGTTATCCTCTCCTAATGAATGGGAAGATCAACTTTTCGCACCACCGGTCTGTACAGCAGTTAACACCGTGAAGATGTAGGCATTCCGGTTGGGTATGTCTCTCTTTTCGATAACTGGCCTATTATTTATGGTGTAGGTGCGACCGCACTGTACCGCTTTTAACCAAGGACTCGCGGATGTGATAAAGCTGGAATGGTTAAGAATGTTTGATCACAATGAGCTGCACACGCTCATCTCAGGTACAGAAAATGCTCTGGATGTTGAAGACTTAAAAAAACACGCCATGTATTCAGGTAGGTGATGATCCGACCATTCAACTTGAAAATAGTTGGTGCCGCTGTCCGATTTATTGGTAGGTAGTCATCAGTCTCCTTATTTTTCCTCCGGTGTTTCAGGTGACTATACCTCAGTTCACCCCTCTATCATTGACTTCTGGGACATATTTGAAGAGTTTACACCACAACAGAAGAGCTTACTCCTGAAATTCGTCACCAGCGTATCCAGGGCACCATTATTCGGCTTCAAGGTAAGCATGCCAGCACTTATATGGAAACACCGGCAGCGCTGATACAGCTGCACCGAACCGGCAGAATTCAGATGGCAGCACTGAAAATGCGGCACTGATACACGATACACAGTCTGGCGTAGCACTTTTAGCTGAGCTTTTTAGCTAGGTTATGCCGGCGTAGTTCATCTTGTCATTTAGTGTCCTTCGATATGGCCCCTTTACGCTCATGTGCAAACCCGAGGGCCAAGCTTTTTGAAATTTCCAAACCTCTTCTCCGCTCTGTGTCATTAATTAAACTCAAATCAAAGATATCCAGTTCTGCGCCCACTCCGCCGGGAATTGAAGCCACCTTCAGGTCTCTAGCTCATCTCCACCCCGAGATGGCTTGAGTCTACGGGAAATGTGAATGATAAAACCTTGCCCCCGCGCTACTAATTTAACTGTACACTCTGATGAAGGTGTTTCAGTTGGAAAGACCGGAGGCACTTCATGAACCCATGTGGCAGGTTCACAGTCAATCACCCTTTTACCGAGTGTTTGTTTTCACTGCAGGACTTGGAGCCCCCCTTTACTATTCATCATGGTGGCCGAAAGGATCGACTTCCCACCGCGAGCACCTGTATGAACTTCCTGAAACTTCCAGAGTACAATTCTAAGGAGATTATGAAAGAGAGGCTACTCTATGCCATACAGTCATCTTCAGGATTCGAGCTCAGCTAGTTAAGCTGGAGTCAGTCAGTTCAGCTCTGGGTTTGTTGTGAGAGCGGTGCTGTCATGTGAAGCATATTTATTTCATATTTTTTCATCTCTGAAATATGTGCCTATAGATGTTATTACAGTCTATGTGCCTATAGATGTTATTACGGTCTATGTGAATTTTTGGCAATCTTGAACCCAATCGTCGGTTTTAGGAATATGTACAAGTCGGAAATAAAATACTGACCCATATATCCCAGAATTCATGTGCCAGCCACGCCTTAATGCTGTGCTGTGTGATCCGTTTTGAGAGTTTGCTTCGAGTGTGAAGTGCACCACTGGAGCCGAGAGGCATTTCTCTAAATCTACGACTCCTCTGTGACTTCAGTGTGCCCCTCACCCTTCATAGCAGCTGAGGCTAACAGGCAATCTGTCACAAATTCGCACTCAACCATCCTCCACCAAAACATACATTAGCATCAAGTCACAGACTACCAGTACCCACTATGCTTATATATTAGTGATTACCTATTGGTAATAAAACCCTGAGCCCTTTAGGTCTCGAAGTTACATTGGGTCGGATCCGGAACAAGGACAAAAAACAACTCTGCTGGGGTGAAGATTGATCTGCATCGAAGCATCAAATAAAGAAGAGCCACTCATTCGATTTGATTCGAGACGTTTGTTAGACTAGTAATCAGATAGAAGTATAAAGTAGGGTACCGATTTTCACAATTGAGTCTAATCGTGGTAAAGGCAAGCGAATTTAAATCTGGTACAATAACCGGTTTAGGGTATCATACAATAGCCATATTAACCAAACAACTTTCAATAGCTGTGTGTGTCTCTGTACACCTATGAGCTTGATCTGTTGAGGTGTAGTTCTCTTCTTTATGTGGCACGGTGCATAGATCTTCCAGTGAACAATTTACCATTTGCTTGTCAATGCTGTCCGAAATGAAAGACCATTGGCTTATCTTCAAGTTCATTAGAAGTATTTACCTATAGAGCAGCTAATCTACGGCAGAAGAACGTAGTTTAGTAGAATCCGCCTCATCTGAAGAAATTGTGTAAAATCTTGCCTCCACGCTGCATGAGTAATTATGACTTACTTTTTGTATACCTCTTTTCACTCAAAAACTTCTTTATACAAAATGATAAGCGCTAATTCTATCTCAAACCTCAGGTCTTATTTTGATATTATTCATTGCATGACCGGCATGGGGCATTATTATGAACCGATTTCCAGACAAGTATCGCATGGTGATCCATGCATCATGTAATGCCGACTTTAACTAAAGCGTGGTGCTTGAAATTTATATTTCTGATATTTGTTAAGAACGTTTGTCCCTCCCTGCTTTAGCATCATTTCCTTGTGTACAGAACTAGGCATTGATATGTACGCGATTCAGTCGATTCAATCAAGAAAATACTGCTACCACCACAGAGCTATTGATCTGTTTAACGCGTGTTTTTCTAATGGCTAAAATTAAATTAGAATGAATTCAGTATAACAATGGCTGATGTCCAATAGAGGAATAATAGTGTAAAATTAAATTACTGCAAATCACACAGTTTGCTTGATTCCTTTTCAAAAGTGCAATGCCTGATAGAATAGATGGCCATCTTGAGATTGGAATCATTCTGTAATATAAAAGATTGCGAGTCATAAAGCCGTAGTATATAGGTCCCTGTAGACATTTTACTGAGGTAGGTTCGCACTGAAGAAGTGGATAAATACCATCAAGGGGAGTCAGGCAATAATTCTTATAAAATGAATAAAGTTGACGTCCATCGAGCGGAAACTGTGCCAAATCCTAGAGGAAGACAGGCCAATCAGGCAGCGAAATGGCAGGTAGGTCAGTGTAAACAGTCACTGGGTGGTGAAACAATGACATAAAGTCCTTTAGCTAGTTAGTATCAATGCTTCATTCACATCAATGCAAAGTTTTTGTTTGTTTTGAGCTAGGATGTGAGAAGCCGGCACTCACAGGCGGAGCTTGCCATGAGAGGGGCTTGAACCCAGGCTGTCATGGTTGCGAGTTCAGTGCTCTATCACTATCCGCTATCCCACTATCCAGGCACTTATATTAGCTAACACAGACCGCCAAACTGGCTATCCATCTCTGATTACGGATGCTGGCAACTCAAGTACGATGATCTTACCAGCTTAGGAAAACTCTCATTGCTCCTAGGAGAAAGTTCTATCACTGTTCTTTGCTTTTTACCCATATCAATAACAGCACTCATTAAATATGAAGGTCTATGGGAAATTTGTGGTGGCATAACTGTGAATTAAACTAGGATCAAAGGAAGTTGGCCCTTTGAAGAGTTAGGGTTCTAAATTTTGATGGACAAAAGTTTTTCATATCACAGCGAATCAGGCATCACACTTGTATCAAACCATCGAGGTCAGAGACATTCAACCTAACTATTAAGAGGTCAAATGGTGAATGGCTGTTTTACTCAATGATGCTGTGACACGTTTTTTACTATATAGTGTACAGCCTTCTTTCATTCAGGGATCTGTAGTTCAAGAGCCTCCAGATGCTGCACACAGTAAATTTACAGCTATTGAGTTTAACTGTTTCTAATAGGTTTATATAAATTTATTGATTATGTATATATATATATATATATATATATATTATATTAATATTGAAAATACCATGAAAAATGCCATGCTGTCGGCATGTAGCGCTGATCAGAAATAATCATTTTCTCGTACGGGAAAGTTTTTCCATTAAATAATGGATTCTCTGAGCTTAATTGTAACCTATGTGTAATTAAATGTCTTGTCTTATCTCAATGAAGGTATTCTAACAGAGGTAAGATTACGGTGTCCTTTAAATTGATAATTTTGTGGTGTTGTTTCTCCAGGTGAGACCAACATACAGTGAGTTGAATAACACTACAGAGATGAAGAATCGGTTGCAGTCAGCCCTGTGTAATATCCGCGTATCGTTCTTCCGGCGAGAACGGGACCGCACGCTGAATGAGATGAAAATAAGTAAGAGAGTTATGGAGAGGCAACGAGAGACTTACCGTCTTCCTGGAAGGGGTTTCCTGCCTAGGATTTACCGAGACACCGATGACGCGTCTGGCAGAACTCTTGTTCCTCTCTGGTATAATGTACAGACAAGCAGGTCCCAAGTGACTATCACAGCACCCCCTAGCAGAGTAAAGACTCGTGCAAGCGCTGCAGGGTCAGTCAGTGAGAGGATAACTCAGGTGATGATGCCCCCTGCGTTACCAGTGACACATCTGTTGAATCTGCATAGGAATCCAGGGCCTATTGGATTGAGCCCTCTAAGAAGCAGCCAGCTAGATGATATGGAGCTGAGCGCAACTCGCAGAAAGGAATCGGTGCCGAAAACTGCGATAGGAGACAAAAGAAACGCTCACGTAAAGCTGAGACGCACCAAAACTGTTTTTATCGCTCATAAATAAACTCGGATCTGTTGGCAATAAAATGAAAGATGAAAATTTATGTCAAAACTGACTCGGGGGTAGTCGTTTTGTAGTTTTTTTATTTTCTCATAGGCGACACGTGTTTATACACGTCAATCCTTTATGACTGAATTAGGAGCATTTTCACCTAATAAATATCATGTTAGTCAGTGGATGTCCCAACTCAGTTTATCCCTTCAAAAGTTAAATGGTACTTGGGAAAGACATAACCAAAACATGAATCAAGATGTAGACTACAGACCGTTTAGTGACTAGGGATTGCAGTGGTATTAGCAACCGATGGCCCCCGTTCGGGTTGAGGTTTGTTTTGCCACCTCCACCAATTCGGAATATTTCCTAGCCATTCATCTCTCAGACCGATATGGGTGATCTGTTGACCAATGTGCGACTTTGTGGAGACACAGCTGTAGGAGAATGACCCCGAATCACGTTTGAGTAGAATGTAATATATAAATTCCTATAGATCGGAAAGCCGATTTGATCCTGTGGATCGAGGGAGCAGAGTAGAAGGACCGTTTATATAAGGCTTTGGCCGCGCAATTTTCGGACAGACTCAGGTGAAAAGCCAAACTCAATTTGCGATTATACTGAGGTAATCTCCTGGCGGGACTGAGGGATGGTTGGATTTTACGGTATTTTTTATTAAATTCGATTAGATAGAAGGATAAAGGTTAAAGTAACGGAGGCAAACATCATTATCAAATATAGCAAGAAGAGCCCCCAATGAGGAACCAAACTCACTGGACTGAAACACCATAAGGACTCTGTTCAGATAAGTCATAATAACACTATGCACAAAGCTATCATTGCACTGAGGCACGTGAAATAGTGCTAGTCATTAACCGACATAAGCCAGAGGTCATTCCATAGGAAAGTTACACATATGACAGCTATATAGTATGGTAGGAGCCTCCCTGTGATCTCAGAGGCTATATATAAAGGGAGGCACACGGGCCTGGCTGCCGGGCGGCTGTCTTGATGGCAGCGCAGGGGTCATAGAGAGATCATGCTGTCGTTGGCTCGGTTGGAGGCAAAAACACCTTGAGATCATCTAGTGACATTTCTATACCAGGTACTCCCTCCTTACATTTCTCTGGGATCTTCCAGCTTAGAAGACGACCTGCAATGAGGAAGTTGCCACTGACCCATCACATCACACAAGAGATAGGGGGATCAGGCAGTTCTGCTTATCCAATCAGATAATTCACATGCCGATTACTAAAGTTCCTGCTAGATAGACTGGATAATCTGATAGCAAAAAACTGGACTCAATATTGAAGCCGAAAAAGATACGATATAAGCTGATATAAGCTGGAGGGCAAACATATCCTCCGCATACCTCTCAATGATTAGTTAAAAAATAGAACACTTTTAGCGAGTCTATCTATTGGATGTATTAGCGTGATTTCGCTCAGACGCAAATAAAAAATCTCAGACACCATCAAGCGAACAGATAGGTGCAGTTAAAAAACGCAGAGTTTTGGGAGCATCAGAGTTGTCCTCTTGTGTGTCTAAGAAAAGAAAATTTGTGCAGTCTGTGTCCTGGCCTGTTTTGCACTTTCAGACGCAGCCAAATGTACGTTTGTAAAAACGCACTTTTCAGGTGCACTTTCGAACATTGGAACTGACACCGGTTTCAGACGCCAAAGCCCGATCATACGAATACACCAATTGTACAGTCGGAGCGCTGTTAATCGGTTAACCACCAATTCGGAGAGTATCAGAAAATGGTTTCAATGGTGACCAATGCGTCAACGCTTGTGTTAACACCCCAGCTATGAAACTGAAATATTGGTAACCGCTGAAATATCGCTAAACGGGTTCATGTAAAATCACTATCTCTGTTAGATGTAAAGCGCAGGCCATTTTTTAAATTTACCTTTGTCCAATGTCAAACCAGAAAGTCTTTTTTATAGCCATGGCTTTTCTGATTTGCCAATTTATATGTGATATCTCTATGTTTATTTCACGGACCATTTTGTAAACATTAATGCCGTAACACCTGATGGACACACAGTTTAGACAGGTAGATAGATGGTCAAGACGCACTGGCGGTTGGAAACGGGTTGGCGGTCGATTGGGTTGACGTACCTCGGTCATACAGCTCCATGATGGCCTTCTTTACCTCCATTTTGCCAGGCTTCTCCAGCACCTTGTATTTCTCATAGAGTTTCAGGGCCGTCCTGGCGTCCTCGATAGAATCATGCTCATCGGACTGGATAATCTCGCCTATAAGTCAGACAGACACACGTGAGTGTTCCTCTTGCCACAGGGCTGCAGTCATTTTGTATGGGATTCACCTTTCATTTCGGCTTGGTGCTGGTGGGGAGCTGGTTGACTGAACACCCGCCGCCGCCTTCAGGTTTTATGCTTGTTGCCAATTGCTACACAAGCTGACATACCTTTCTCCTTCCACCGTATGTGATTGGACAGGACAGCTTTATCAGCCTAGTAAATTAGGTGCGCGCATTTTGGCCTTTGTACTAATCGGCCAAACCATGACCTAACTTACCAAGGAAATACCATGCCAGGAATTTGAGTGAGATCAGTCTGAGTCGGTGCTGATGGAACAGCTCCACTGTATCGCATACCTGCTTTGGCGGAATCTAAAACACCACAAAACTTAATAACGGGGTATGGGGTATGAGAGTGAATAAGACAATGGACGAATTCACCTTACACTTCATTTGTCTAGTGCCGTCAGCGCAGTTTATAACAGGCTAGATTCTAGTCTACCAATATTCATCATACCAGTACTGCACGGAGAGTGAGTAGCTAACTCAGTGTGCAGTGAGGCCAGTACTTACCACTATATTAATGACACGGAAATCCTTCTTGAGTCCATGGCCGACGAACACGACTCCCTTATCAACCATCCAGCGTAAGCGAATATACATATCCTTAAGCGTGGTGAGATGTTTGGACGAGCTCTGCGCGTCCAGGTCACCGGGCTTTATTCCAGAGAACTGTCGGAGAATAAAACTATTGTAGGAAACAATCAATCTACAGCACATTTCCAACAAAAAGGGCACGTCGCTAAGGCTATTCTCTGAATAGACACGGTTTAATGCATATAGAGGGGATAACTAGCTTTACGCGAGTAGGGGGGTCGCTGTAGCCGCACTCTTACCCGCCCCATAATCCACGTGGCTGTGGCCGCTAACTATTGAGTTCGCTTCATCCCAGGCATAGAATTTTCCTCTCAATAGTGTAGTGTGATGGAAGTTGCGCTCGATTCTTTGTTTTCCAGCAAGGAATCATGTGTACTTTTCCAGCAGCTAGAACGCGTGCCATTATTAATACGGATCAGTAATAAATGAACAAACCACGGTCCAGAGAACCAGTCACAGAGTACGTTGTGAAGAACTGCCGAACGCCCTGCAGGGGAAGGATACAGAGCTCCGGTGGGGGGGGGGGTTTCGGTGGCAGAGTTCGCAGAGATGGCACCAGCATCACATGTGATATGGCTGCTACTATACCATGTCAACATTTGCTCTGTGGCTATCACGTTAACACTGCACCTTGCTGGCCATCCAGAGTGGGTTTGGGAGCTCCTGGACAACTCATCACGCACAGGGTCCATTTCAGGGGCAGTGCTGTGGCATGCAGGGAAGGGGAAGAAGCATTCGGTAGGGTGAAGCGGCTTACCTGAGTGAGGTAGTCCACCACCTCCTCCTGGGTGCTTATGTAATCATCCATGAAGGGTTTCAGGTGCAGATCCGGGTCCAGGTTCTCACCGGATCTGCAGAGAGAAGAAAACTTCGTGACTAACGCGGGGTCACAGAGGTACAAGCCAAGATCAAATAGTCATGCTCTTGTTTTATCACATCAATCGTGTTAGGGAACGCTTGTGCTATCTAAAGCATTTAGGTTTCGACTTAGTTAGGACAATGTGGGCTAAAAGTACAGGAACCTTTACACCTAATTTTTCAGTGCACTTAGCCACCTGGGAATTATACAACAGACAATGACCAATCCGGTAACTGAAACTTAGAAAAACTCTAAGTACATCGGACGGGCAATAACACACAGAGAATGTTCCAGTCTGTAACCTGATGAATACTGCTGATCAGAGGCGTAATTGCGAGAACTGGGAAATGTTTCGGAGAAATTACGAGGACAAGTCTGTCCTAATCTCGTTTTTGAAAACAAGGTTTATGTCTTAGCAATGTTATCCATGCAAAAAAAAGAAGTAAACCCAACCATTTCAGGTTGTCTTACCCTCGGATGCATGTCACTCTGGCCACAGACATCTGCGGTGGTTTGATGGTGGACTTGGTGCCGTCACTGCGCAACTCAGACTCTTCCTATAAGAAGGAAGGTACGACTGATGACAGAATTCAGTCGCAGGCAGACAGAGGATAATAGTGATAACTTTCTGTCTCACCAGAGTTTCCCAGTGAGTGGTATTGGGAGGCATACTGTTTATACCTGTTCATGTGTATAGAGAAGGTTGGGGAGGGCCTCGTTCAAACAACATTGCGAGTAGAATGGGAGGAGAGCGAAAGGACACGGAGGGTTGAGCGAGGCAACTCCAGTCCGCAAGACCAGTTTGCTATCCGCTAAGCCACTATCCGACTCTTAATGTGCTTCAAGCTGGATAGCATGAGAAGGGCTGACCATCTTAACAACAGTGTAAGCATCCATGTTTGAAGCGGTTTGTTTATTTGATCAAGAGCTCAGGTGGTCAGTCAACGATGACATCACACAGAAGGTTTTATTTTGACAAAAAAGAGTGCTCCTATTCAGGTGAGTGACAGACATGTTTTTTAATAATTTGCTGCGGTTGCTCGGGGTGACTGGCCTACAAAAGCTGGGCAAACAGTAAACAGATTCTTGGTTTATTGGCATTGTGCAGTGTGGATATTACTATCATTGTTAAAAGCCGCACCATCGCATCGGTACTGTGGGATAGCTCTTCTCACAGGATAAACAGTTTGGGGTAGGCCATAGGGGAAATTAGTACTGCTGGCTGCGTTAGGCGAGGCTATCAGTGCATGCGCAAGGAATCTGAACCTGCGAGAAAAACATACTAGGTATTGCAAACCGAGCACAATAAACGCATGCTATATTTAGCGGTGGTGTCATCCGAGATAACCAGTGCCATTGGGGTGACTCGGCCACAGAGAAGGGTTTAAACGATTGAGATAAGGGAGGGTTTCTGGGGACATTTGATTGGATAGAGGCCATGCTAGAATAGAGAAACCACTTAAGTAATTGTGTTTGTTATGAGGCGTCTTAGTGAACAAAAATGGGACTAAAACATGCTAGAAAACACATTGTGAGGGGCTTAGTAAACAAAGCGCTGAATAGAAAGTGTTGTTCTGTCACAATCGGACACCTTATAAAGCATTGGAGTAACAGGGTGAGCCAGGCTAATTTCTGGGTCAGCCAGACTGCACCAATCGGCATTCTGTAGTGATCTAACGTGGACGTTCATTACTGTTCGCTTCATCACGAGAAGAGTACTGGCAAGTGAGAATGAGCAAATTGTTGTGGGCTGATTGAATATTTGTTGAGAAAAATGAGCTTTCTATCATTAACTGATCAACAAGGTTTTCCAATAACAGTTTCAACAGTTTGGTATAATGTGATGAAAGGCTACCAAGTGCTGACGCGTAATAGTACAGAAGCCATCAATATTAGCACATGCTCAGTCATTGCTCACGACAAGGGTATAAAAACCTTCGCTGTTGCGGAAAACTGAATCACGAGTTTGCACTTCGTATCGCAGATGATATGGGAGACGACGTTTACTATTCATCTCAATCACGGCAATTCAGAGCGCCACTTGAGGCAGCCAATAGGAGTGAGGGTGACTTTGTGTACTACATACCAAGATTAACATTAGAGCACAAAAGGCGAGCATTAGAAAAGGACGTGACTAGGCGATCAGGAGTGAGTAGCACTGAATGGCATGTCATGCCACCTTCCGGAGACGTTACACAGGGCTGCGAGCCGCACACGGAGAAGAAACTGAGACGGACACCGCTATTACTGCGCACCATGTCGTTTGAAGACGATCTGCTAGTCGGGAAATCGTTAACAGAAACAGAAAGAAAAAGAGCGAGTAGTTTGCCCGACATTACTGATGGAATGGAGCTGCCAGCGGAGTATTACGCTAATATATACGCCGCCCAGCAGTCAGCTACTCAGGGTATGAGTGATCAGAGACTTTTTGCGCTTATGACTAACATTACTCATATAATACTAGGCATAGCGTTGACGCAGCTCGGCATAGTGGGCACATGGTACGAGCGTTATATGAACTTTGCACAGGATCATCTTCGCCACATTGTATATATATGCATTCTATACATTATCACGGGTGTCTATGGTACATTCATAGTCTCCCGTAAACTCACGCGAATCAAAGCTCACAAAAACACTTATATCATTCTCACTGCTTTGAGTATAGTAGCCAGCTGTTTCATAGTAGCTAATGGCATACGTATAGTAATCTCAGACACCTATAGAAGCAATCATACTGTGATATTATTATTTGACGGGTTAATCCTCGGCTTGTCGTGTGTGGAGATTCCAGCGTTTTTCATCGGTCTTCACCTGACAGTCCTCAGAAAGAGGGAGACACTGAGCCGGCAGCAGTCTCAGCAGCATCTAGTGCCAGAGGAAGATGAGGAGAAGCCACGGTCACCTCCCTCCTGGTCCTCAGTATTCTCAGTGATATTAAACGTGGCTCACATAGTACTCGGTCTCTGTATTATTGAGCTCGGTATGGTGGGAATGATCTACCGACGTTTTATGAAAATCGATACCTCTGGTCTTTGCTCCGTTGTATTTGTCAGCATCAGCTTCGTCTCTGTCGGCATCATGGGACTGTATAACCAGAGCTCCGGCAGGACCACTATTAAGTGTAATCGTGCCATGTACACAGGAGCATCGCTAGTGGCCGTAGGCTGCGCTACTGTTATCCTCAGCTTTGTCTCACTGGCTATGAGCGGCCAGTATTATTATGCTGGGTTCGAGGCTATTGTAGCGTTTGATGTTATGATACTCAGTATGAGCGGTATAGAGCTTGGGGTAGGACTGGCCGCACTAATTCTAGGACTTATTCCGGTGTGCGCTGCACACAGACTGACTGAACAGGAAACCAGCGCGACCGCGGAATCGGATGCCAATGATGGACACTCCGAATAACTGATGCATACCTTCCACACGCAGCATTGTTTAACTGCCGTGCCTATTATTTGTTATTTAATTTCTGACTGGAGCTGACCTCTGGCTACGGGCCTTGTTTCTTAATATCATTATCTGAGCGAAGCTGTTCTATGTTGAAAATAAAAAGATAATGACAATGAAAAACAACGCTTCAAAGCCATTGATTTCTTTCTAGCAATGCCCAGGGCATCCGCTGTCTTGGCAAACAGTGCCATATTTCTCTGACATTATGCAAAGGGAAGAGCGAATAACAAATAACAATTCCTCAATACGCCATTCATACAGCCCAAGAGAACTTTTATTATATAGAGAGGGCCTGATTTCAAATGAGAAAGGCTTCACAAGCACGCAATCAATCATTACACACAGTGAGACAAAGGTTAGTTGCTATAACTGATCATAACTGGTCGTTTATAAGGCAATGTTTGTCAAACAAACTACTTCTACCTCTGCAAATAACGCACCAATCCGAGACACAAAAACATATACCCCGGGAACGAATTCAATTCAAAGCTGGCCAGGATCGGTTGCGCCCGATCAATACCGGACCCTCTGTGTTACCACACGTGACTAAAACCCTTTCTTTATGAATTACGAAGACAGGGATGACGAACTAACACTGAGCAGTGGGGTTAATTTTTTGGCTACAGGCTGGTAAGAGGAACTAATTTCTTCTCTGTATAATGAAGTGAGTGGAATGAATCATTGTCGTCAAACTAGTCAGCATGACACATTGATTAGCTGGCTCAAACACTCCTGATTAAAAGAGACCATACTGTGAGGGGTGGCTGGAGGTGTACAGAGAAGAGGGGACAGGTGTTTGTTCAGGGAGAGAAGGCTTGGGGTAGGTTATGAGTTTTACCTGGTTTAGGGAGACAAACTCAGCGTCAATGCCAACGACGCTGCCGGGCTCGAGCTTCTCGTCATCGCGTAGCGGAATCATCGTTGTAGAGGGTGTTCTCTCGCTAAGCAGAGCAGCCCCCGAGGACATCGTTTCCCGTTTAAACGGACTATCAACTACAAAAGGGGTGGCAGGTAGTGCAGGCGAGGTAAGAGCTGAGGTTAGGGTAGTACAGCCATAATGGAAGACTGAATTCACATCAGTTCTAAAACTAAACTGATGAATAAATTACTTGGTCGGTGAGACAAACTCCATTTATTATAGAGCGCATATTTAGGTATAAATGTAGCAAACCGTGCTTGAAGAGCCTGGTTTCTTATCAATGCTCAGTCGATGTGCTTTTTGAAAATTATTGATATAATGGTCTCTAATAATGAGCTGTTGGGACACATATGCGTCATTATTATCCAGTTCCTTACAAGGTGAAGGCGCAACAGAAATCTGTGTATCGGTTCTCTGTTGGGTACAGTTTAGCCTCAGGGGAAATATGGGTGAGATTATATGGTCTGTTATTTAACCAGCGTATAAAAGAACTATTCAGGCGGAACATTTGACACCTTTGGTCAAGGTGAAAGTCTTTTTGCCACCTTATATGTACATGGTCTAGGTCAAATGCACCACCCGCCCCGGGTACAAAATGATCGCTAAAAAATTCCTCAAAACCAAGTGCAGATACAAGGTAGATATATCAACCGTGACTGTATGATGTGCATTACATTTACCTGTACCGTGATTTATAATGAATTGGGAATGGTAGGGACTTGAATGGAAGCTATTGAACTTGCTTTAACGAGAAATTAGGCGATCATAACTCCATGGACCAACTGGGGGGTACTACCCTGCTTAGCAGAGGTGTATTACGCATTTGGGGGTTTCGGCTTTGCACCGATAGCGCATATTAAATCGCGCGGATTTGGACAGCCAACCTTGTATCTTGTAGTCGCTGTTGAAACGCTTCCTAGAATAGAACAAAGCGCACGGCCATTTCCAATCCATGTTAAATTTAACTGATTCCTCCTAAAAGGTAACAGGCATTGAAATAGGACACCAACTGTTACGGTAAATACTTTATGCAAACAGAGTAAAAGCTTATCCTGTGAAACCCTAGACACAATGGGCAATATGAGGTCGTCCAAGCAATGGCAGCCGAACCACCACTGAGTCACCTGGTCAGGATTTGCTCACTGAATGGTGAATACTGGAGAGAGGGATTAAATTAACATTTCCTAATCGCGGATGAGAGGTAGGATGAGAGGAGGGCTGGAAGTAGCAGTGACGCCCTCTGGTGGCTGGCTGACTGCTGACCCGAACAACAGTAAGCAGGAGGCTGTTGAGA
>Ga0224501_10001176_pt1 | contig 20200 bp, 27 predicted proteins | sample SF_Oct11_sed_USG_4_FD_169105 | JGI IMG/M metagenome (GOLD analysis project Ga0224501, IMG submission 169105) | Sediment microbial communities from San Francisco Bay, California, United States - SF_Oct11_sed_USGS_8_1 | ecosystem: Environmental > Aquatic > Marine > Sediment | place: USA...
CTAAAAGCCTGCTCGTACCAGTCAAGCGTGGCACTCAAACTCGGTAAGTCCTCAATCGTCGTAACCGTCACCACAGTCGCAGAGTCAAAATCCGTGATCTCGACCTCCGAGCCGGCAACACGCAGCCTTGTTCCCACATGCCCCGCTGCAAACACACTGGCCGAAGCGGTCAAAGTAATAGAGCCCGTTGTCCCGCTTGGCGTTAGGGTCACATCACTATCCGCGAATTTGAAATAGGGTTGCTGCACGATGTTCTGATCGGCGAAAAAGCTCCAATCGCTGAGCGTCCACACACCGCCAGTACTACGCACCAGCTTCTTCGGATGCACATCCGGATGCACCAGCAAAAGCGTATCGGCACTTTGCGTCCAGGCAAGCTGCGTGACCTGAGCCACACTCCACGGCGCAGAGATTGTGGCCTCTTTCACCCCGCCCGAGTAAATATCAATCTGGAAGTCGGTAATCACCAGAAGCGCCGTTTGCTCGGTATTAAATTCGAAAGCAATCAGCTTACCGTCTCCGGCAGCTGTGTCGATATAACCCAAACCGCTTCTGCGTGTTACACCGCCTGTAGGCTGGATAAAAACGTTTTTAAGCTCCAAAGCCCCGTTATCATAGGCACGCAAATCCCCGCGCCCCAGCAGCTCTCTCGACACTTCACCGGCCGTGAAGGTCGTTTTTAATTCTCTTATACGTGTCATGATTTTTCCTTTTATCTAAAGGGGTTAAAACATAAAAAAACCGCCCAATTGAGCGGTTTATAATCATCATTTAGATGCGGTTTATTTTTCCGGTTTTTCATGCGGTGGACTTGGCCGCATCACAATATGAAAACACAGCCCTGTAAGCACACCACCAAACAGACCGGACAATACACCATATTGTGTAAATATTACGGTTGATAAAATTGTTACAAGAACCACGGATATTTTATAAGCAGTGCCTTGAAGCATATATTATTAATCCTTGTTAATCTGCCTTTCTTTATGCAACTTCTTCCTGAAATGAAAAATGCCAAATGCAAACAGAACGATCATAATAATGTTAATTGTGGCTCCAAGTACGGAAAGATCCAACCCAAAAACAACAGGCAAAATCACCTCATAGATCAAAGCCGCCACTTCAACGACACATCCAATAACGCACAGCCAAATTGCGCGTCTGTAAACTTTTATCTGCTTTTTCTCTGGCCTTCTTGGCATTGTCTTCCAAAACCCTGATTTGATCAAGCAGTTGATTGATTTGCTGCTCCAGTGACGCAATCATCATTTGTAGTCTCGGCTGACTGGGTCTTCCAGAAATTTCATCAATGACGTCCTCACCAATGACTGCGCCCGAACTGCCTATACCTGCTCCTTCTCCACCACCCAAACCTGCACCCGCAGCAATCCCTTTCCTCATTATCCATATTATTGCCGACTGACCGCGAAATCAGACCTCGGCCTATAATATCTGTGATGAACATAGGTTTTCCTTTCTTGATATTTAAAAATCCCTCACTACAATCAAAAATATGAAAAAACTCCTGATGATCATCTTATTCTTTACCACCCTTCCTGCCCATGCCGAGGAAGTGCAAAGCGTCAACTATTTCCCTATCCTGACACAGGAAGAAACAGAAGAAATTATAAAACAATACAATGCAAATTCTTGTGACGAACTCACAGAAAAATATTTTAATCCTGAAAATCTTCACAATCTAGAAAAGGGCAAAATCCTCGATCCCGAGCTAACGTCAATCATATTCAAAGCCATGGCATATGATACAGGTCTTTGCGTTGAACAAGATCTTGAAAAAGCTGTCATGTTCTATGAACAAAGCGGCGTTTCAGGTTTTCCGATGATTATATTAACAATCCGCATAGCATTAATTTACAGCAACGGACCTGAAATAGTTAAGAACGATGAAAAAGCCGAGTTTTATTTCAAGCAAACCGCTATTTACTACCATGACTTTGAAAAACATGGTCAGGGACAAGAAATCATGCATACCATCATAAAAAGCAACCCCGCACCCAAAGAACTCACCCAAGCCATCACATGGTATCAAGAGGCCACAAATAAATCTTATGAAGAACGCAAAGAACTCGCCCAACATCTCAAGACACAAGGATTCCAAGGCACTGATAATCTGTGGTACGAACTAGAAGAAATTGAACGAAAAAAAAAATTTAACACCCTGACTCCCTAATCTCCTGCTCCAGTTTATCAATTTTTTTAACCTTATCACGCATTGATTGTTGCGTGTATTGAATAGATAGCTTCATCCCTTCATAATGTTCTTTTGCTAAGTCTCGTTTCTTTTTGGCATCTTCGACTTTGTTTTGCTCATATAGCATAGTTGGCAAGCCCGTAAAAAGTGAGGATGCTCCCTTTCCAACTAAACCTATTGTCGTATTAAAAGTCGCTTCATAACTCACCTTTCTGTAGTTTTCATAAGCTTCTTTCCATCTATCCAATGCTGTTTGCTCTTCCTGCAATAATCCTGTCAATTTTTTATGGAGGCTCTCCAGACTCAACTGCTCATTTGCAAGACGTATCCTTAGTTTTTTGCATATTCTAAATTTCTCATGAGGCTCATGGTGCCTGCGCTTTGGTTCTGGATTAGGCTTTTTCTCTTGTTTCAAAACCTCCTGACTTTCAGGCAAAATAACTTCCGTATTCCGCCCCTTAAATCCCGTACTTCCACGCATCTCTTGCACTAACGCCCCTTCCGTCTCGCCTTTCGGAAACAAACGGCCATCAATCTTCAAACCTTTGGATTTTTGGAACGATTTTATCCCGTCATCCATCTCACGCGTGATAATCCCGTGCGGCTCGGCAGGGTTGTCGTCAAAGCTGAAAAACCCGGCATGCGACAAGCCATCCTTGACCGCCAGAACATCCCTTTCCTCATTCTCCAAATTATTGCCAACCGACCGCGAAATCAGACCTCGGCCTATAATATCTGTGATGAACATAGGTTTTCCTTTCTTATAAAATACCCCTCTCCCTTAATCCCGCACATCGACCAATGGAAAGGCCTCGATAGCGCTTGGTGTGTCTTGCTGAGCGTCGATCTGACGGGCCCGTTGAAATTCCCGCTCGGCTAGCGCAAACATCGCCTCGGAGCGCGAAGTATTTTCCGTCACCGGAATGGTAAATTCCGCCGAGAGCCTGGCAATCAGCGCCTGATCGAAATAGGGCGGAAAACTTGCCTCATCGGGGCGAAAAACATAGCTCAGGATCACATCCGGCGCATTCGTATGCAGCGCTCCGGCCGCAATCCTGTAATTCAGGCCCCTGCCGCGTGAACCGCTCCCCGCGCTTAGGGCCCGCAAAAAATCATTGGGTAAGCCATAAGCATAATCATAATCAGCAACCGGCGCGGTTACAATCTGCGACAAAGCAATCTGCCCGCTGGCAAAGCTCCACGCATAGGCCGAGAGCAGCGCATCACGCACCGTATCATAAAGCGCCCCCGCAATTTCGGATTCCGCCGTGCCATCGGCAAAGCTGGTAATAGGCGCCGCCCCGATGCGTATAAGCGCACGGGAACACAGGGCTATATCGGATAAAGCCATGATAATTCTCCTTTGTTAAAAATCATGAAAAGTGAATAAAAATATATTTTACGTAATAAAGTTTGACATTACAGATTATTTTCCGTAATATCCCGCCAACTTAATTTGGATTAAGAGGGATAAAATGAAAAAATATGATTACCAGAAACTGGAAATGGCTCTGTTCGATGCAACACAGCGCACTTCAATTCAAGACAGCAATGCGCTGATGACCAAGGTTGAAAACCTTATACTGGCCAATGAAGACCCGACTAATTTGGAAAACGAACTTATAGCGAGCTGTACAAATACTAAACGCACGTTCCAGATTAATCGTCTTGCCGCTTAGAATTTGAAATTCAAATTATATAGTCGTTTCGCTTTATTTTTGCACAAGGCATGAGGAGCAAAGCGTATAAAGCATACGTGAGCGACGAATAACGATGTGCAAAATTAAATAAGAATGACTATAATAGCCTTCTTTTTAAAACCCCGTCAATGACGGGGTTTTTTATCCCCTCATCCAACCCCCGCGTGATAATCCCGTGCGGCTCGGCGGGATTGTCGTTAAAGCAAAAATCCCCTCTCCCTTAATCCCTCTCCCCCATTGGGGAGAGGGAAAGACGCGCAAGCGTCAGGGTGAGGGGAATAATAAAAAACCGGCACCCTTGAGATCAAAACCCCAAGGATGCCGGTCATCAATACGGCTAGCCGGCAGGTTAGTGGAGGACACACAAGCAAAGACACCTGCCGGTTTTATATGCAAACCATTACATTTCCCTTTCACGGACAGTGACGAGTATGTTTCACTTAAGGGAAAATCATCCGGTCGTGGATTATGTTTTAGTCATTTGACTATTTTAAACATAGACCGCGATTGTAACGGCGCCGCCGGCATTTCCTGTGACGACATAGAATTTTGTCGCCGGAACGCCGTCCGTATCGATATTCACAATAATCAGATCATTCACACGGAGCATATCAGAAGCGCTGTTGAAATATCCCGCCCCTTCAATGTCCAGAGTTGTATCTATTGTTGCGTAATGCCACAGCGTAAAATTATTCGCATAGGCAAGGACACTCAGGTCCGATGCTGTATAAGCCATAACTTATATCTCCTTTTTGGGTTGTGTCATCTGCAAAAACCTGCCTCTGTCATCCCGAGCGAAGTCGAGGGATCTAAAAGATTCCTCCACGCGGGCTCTGCCCTTAGTCGGAATGACAAGACAAATTACGGATGACTGTATAAAATAAAACGTTCATGCTTTTCGTCGCAGACAAGGCTGTCGAGGCGAGGCGCGCGGAGCGTATTAAACATACGTGAGCACGCCGAGACCAATGACAAACGACGACTGCGCGGAAATGATGAACGTTTAGTCCGGAGTTTCGTCGCAATTAATCACGACAATCCCTTCCTCATCGATCAGTGCCGCACCTTGGCTCATCATATTATTGACGAAATGCGCAGCCCGATCCCCATGCCAGGAAACATCAGTTTGAACATCACTGCCCGAAGCATGACCAATAGCCGTCTTGTGATAATAGAAACAAGAACGGATATCATTCACATCAATCGGCAATCCCGAATGCGGAATAAAGATCGTCCCAAGGAACATTTTGGCCTGCGTAATCGTCGCAAAAGGCAAAGCCTCCTGACCGATATAATCCGCATTCACAAATTCCTCGATCCCAAGCAATTCACTCCACTGCTTCCAGCCAACAACACAGTAACGCTGTGCATCATCGGGCACGTCATTCGCACCGAAAGTTTCAAAAGCACTCAGGATTTTGGTCTTGGTCATACCGACATTACCATCGGCAATCACATTGGCCGAAGCCCCTGCCATTGCATTAATGATAAGCTCGTCCGTTTTACGACCCAGCGCATAAGCACCGGCCGCCGCAATAACCTGACGTTCATCGATATTGAGCTTTAGCTCGTCCAGACGGTCAACCCAGTCACCGGCATAATAATCCTGCAACGTAGCCTCGATATTTGTGTGATCGAGATTCATCACAGGCACCATACCGTGCGTAGATTTCGTACTGGCTGTACCGCTTCCAACCTTCTGGAATACGGCGCTCGAACCGTTAACGCCCGAGACTGTGCGTACAGTGTTACGTAATTTCGAACCCTGACGCTGATAGGCGGCATGTACCTCGCTTTGGAATTGCTTGATAAATGCCTGATCAACTGTTGTAGACATAGTAATACTACCTCACTTTATTGATTGATTACAGCCTATGCTCTATGAAATGATCGCGCGTACCCGTCATCCCTCCCCTCATGTCATCCCGAGCCCCGTATCAAGTACGGGGTAAACTCTGTCGAGGGATCTAATAAGATTCCTCCACGCACTCCGCTTGGTCGGAATGACATGCTTAGCCGTCATCCCCGCGGCGCTGCAAACGCAGCGCTTAAACAGCGGGGATCCATACATGTTCAGCTTCGCTGAACGCTTTTTCGGTAAATGCCCGCCTAGAGCAAACATGACATGATCATTTTATGGAACATAGACTATAAAAAGTTAAAAAATATCCGCGATCCAGTTGTCTGAGACTCCGGTTAAGAAGCTCAGGCCAGAACTACGAAAAACTAAGGATTTTCGGGGCGTTTTAGACAAACGTTATCCCTAAAATTAGGTATTTTTGCCTATGAATAGACAAAAAAAATTCTATACACCCTCTTTTACGACTCAAATTAAGGGTGTATATTTATTTTTTACAAATCACGACATTATTTTGACATAATCGTTGTTTATAAGCTAATCTGTATACATAAGAGGTTAACATGTTTGGAAAGCTTTTCTCTTCTTCTCCTGAAGTTGAAAAAGAGATTACAAGGCAAAACAAATCACAGCGCACTCACCCGCGTCGTGCGGGGGATAAATGCGTAACCCTTATTGATGGGAAAATGTATCCTATCGAAAACTGGAGCAATGGCGGCATGCTTATTGCTGCTGATGAGCGTCTTTTTGCCATTGAGCAAGATTGCGATGTAACCCTTAAATTCAAACTCCGTAACGAGATGATAAACATCCCGCACAAGGCTAAAGTTGTGCGCAAAAGCTCCAATAAAATCGGCATGCAATTCGCACCGATCAACAAGAAAATACAATCTGAATTCCAGAAAGTCGTAGATGACTTCGTCTCACAACGATTTGCTGATTCACACTCAGCCTAACAAAGTGGCTATTCCACAGGCTTTATAAAAAATGTAAATTCAGCAAAAGCGTCCTCATCACCGGCAGCAGGTTCGGGAATTTTTATACCCATAAACTCTTCTTCTGTTTCCGAAGGCCCGTGATACAAAGAGATATCCTGCTTTGTTTCATAGTACGGATCAAAAACGAAATCAAAGCTTCGTTCGCGATCTTCTCCAATTCTAAGATAATCTCCTTGATACAAAAACATAAGATTAGCCGTACCCAATTGCTCGAAACGAGCCTCAATATCAATTATATCATTACTTTCAAGTGTCACGCTGATCTGGCATAAACCGCCATCATCCTTGCACAAAGAAAAGTCAGAAACAATATTTGTTATACCTTCTTTAACGCCAATCTGGTATTCGCCGGCTAAAACACACTGTGATGTAATAAAAAATGCGATAAACGCAAACGCAAAAAGAACGTTCTTCATCGTTATAAACTCCTGCACCCTATTAAACTTTTTATACTTAAGTACTGTTTATATACAAGGAATTACCTCTTTGCAACTTTTGTATCAAACGCAGCATATCAAGACTGAAGGGCTTGAGTTGTTCTTCGACAATTCTCCGCCCCGTAGCATCAAATTCAGAAGGCTTTTCGGGAACAAAAACACGGCGGTTTGGCCTCTGACCTATCTTTTCAAACATCCGTGAAATAGCACTTTCCGTCTCGCCTTTGGGTTTCAATATTCCATCCACGCGCAGGCCGTTTTGAGATTGAAAATCCTTGAATTCCTGTGTGTTACATGTAAATCTGTACTAATAAGCAGGATGTATTCATTACCATCTGAAATCCTAAACTATTTGCTTATTTTCTTTCTAAAACGCATCGCCGTTTCAAGCACAATGGCTATAAAAGTAAAAGGAAAAGAAACCAAAGCCATCCAGGTAAGGAAGATGTAAACTGTATCTTCCGGATTCATTGTAAATACCATCTGCGGATTATGATCCCATGCAATATAGAACATAACCCCTCCAACGCCTGATCCAATAATCATGCCGATAAAAATGATCCAATAGCTTATTTTACTCATTTTTTTTCTTTCGATGCTTTAAATATAATAACAAAACCCAAACCGGAATATGAATAGGAACAAGAAAGATAATCATAAAATACAGAAACACAGATAATGTGTACCATTGCAACAAACATGGCTCGCCATCTAATATAATATGATAATTATTTAAATCCTGAGTATAGTCGCAGAATTCCCCATCTTTACCATCGCCTATAACAACATAAATCAGGAAAGCAGACCACATCATCACTGCAATGCTTGATACCCAAAGATAAATTTTGCAATAAAGCTGCATTCTCTCATTGGGAGGCACCAAATATTTTTTTATTTCTTTTGTGTCCATGGCTTTTGATTGTAAATGATGTCAACATCATTGCCAAACTCATTTGTATTTTCACGCCCGGTAACATTCCATATAGACGCAACTTTACCCGGTGTGGGTTTTTCAATCCTGTCACCTATTCTCTTTATGAGAATAATACTTGTCTCGATATTTTCTTCCGGATCATGGAGCCGACTCGATTTTTTTCCTATGAGTTTGGACCACATATCTCCATTAATATTCATTGGTCTTTGACTACTACCAATAGAATCAAAAAGCCGATTAGTACCGAATTTATCTCCCCTTGCATTTTCATCCCACATGATAGCTTTCACAAGATCAGGATCAACGCCATGTTTTTTTGAAAACCTCTCCACAGTTTCAGAATGCTTTTCTAACGTCTTACGTGCAATATCATTATTTCGTACAAACGTATCAATAGCAGCTTCCCTAAGTATTTTGTCGGTTTTTTTGAATTTAATGTCAAACTTTGCAGGCGTATTATTAAGTATAGAGTTAATACGATCCTTTTCACGATTAACAACAGGTGCTTTCTTCACGTCAAAAAACTTTCGAGATAACTCAGACACAATTGGCTTTTCCTTCGGAACCGGAACAGACGGTTTTGATTGCGCAGCATTATTCCCCGCAGCAGCAAATCTAACTTGTCGTTCCTGAAGCTTCTTCTTGATTGCCTCTTCACCAAAAGGCTTGGGTTTATACTTCTCAGCCAAAGACAGCAACACATCACGGCTAAACAAAGGATCACGCCTTTTCCCCATTTCCTCTGGTCTAATCATCCGCCCCGTAGCGTCGAATTCACTTTTTTGTTCCGGTACATAGATAAAAATATCTTTGGGAAGTCTGGATCGTGGTTCTTTTGCCGCTAATCTTTGCCGCAAGGCATTTTCCGTCTCGCCCTTGGGCTTGAGGATACCATCCACGCGCAGGCCGTTTTGAGATTGAAAATCCTTGATCCCCTCATCCAGTTCACGCGTGAATATCCCGTGCGGCTCGGCCTTATTACTCCCAAAGTCAAAAAAGCCAAAATCACTCAAGGCATCTTTGACTGCAAAAACATCTTCCGTACGGTTCTCGCGGCTATTCCCAACCGTCCTAAACAATTCGAACATGGCTTGCCCCTTCTTGAAAATACTTTATGATTGGTCCATGAAAACCCGTACCTTAATCTTATGCCTGTTTTTGTCCGCTTTATGCTCCTGCAAGCATACACAGAAATCCGTACAGCCGCAAAAAACGGAAATTCAAAACCGTGATATCAGTTTTAAAAAACATTGCGACAATTTTCCGAAATCAAAAGCACATGTACAAAAAATTACCGATCACTGTTGGAACATTTCAGAAGAATTACGATCTAAACCTGGCCTTGACCCTATGATTTATGGTCAATACCTCACAGCAAAATGTTTCGAAGACCATTATATAAAACTATTTTCAATGGTTAATATGCGCTATGACAAAAAAACAGAAGATAAACTAAAAGACCAATTCAAAAAACTCAGATGGCTGGTCATTGAAGATATATACCAAGACATTAACAACATCAGAGGTATCAGCAATATGTCGGTCTTATCATCCAGCACCAGCTATACTCACATGGTAGAAAATATTCTGTCTGATCTCATTTACCGCATACATTTTGAACATAACCCTGAGTACATAGATGGCAATTTATCAGAGGCCCTTGAATATCTAGATAATTTTACTCCTTAAACTCCTCAAGACGCGGCCACCAACCAGGATTATCAGAGGCATTATCCAGACTTTTTAGATAATCATGGCGTTTTTCCCAGAATTTTCGACTTATTTCCTTGATTTTGTCCTTTTCCGCTGCCTTTTCAAGTGCTTCTCGTGTTTTTGATCCTACAACACCATCATATGATTTATTTACCTTTAAATCACTGCCAGTAACCTCATCTATGGATTGTTGTAACCATTGCCCGACTCTTTTGGGATTTGTCATGATACCAGCATCAAACACATGTTCCACTAGCTTTGAGCCGGTTTTATCAAATCCGGCAATCTCGTTTAATTTTCCTATTTTTGTACGTTCGTAGAATTCTTCACGGAAAATATCCGAAATTTGTTGATCCGTTAAATCTGTTGATTTTTCTGGTAAATTCCATTCAGGACTTCGTTTTTTCAAATCATCCAGAAAAGCCTGAGACATTCCCTGATTTGTCAGTCCCCCAAGATCGACTTCCTTAGAACGATCTGCAATTCCGCCTTCTCTGGGTTTTAAATTTTCGCGGAAGTGATCAAAAACCGGATCAGGACCATGCTGTGGAATATTTACCACTTTATTTCTCTTCTTGATTACCTCTGAAAAATCAGGCTTTTCCTGCAACACCTCGGCTGTATCGGGTTGCGGCCTAATCATCCGGTCAGTCTCATCCAATTCCAAAGGCTTACTTTCTTCTTCAGACTGTTGCTCTGGCTTTTCCTGCGGAATCGGTGCAGCAGCGGCCAGCCTGATCTGCCGTTCCAAAAGTTTCTTCTTGATCGCCTCCTCACCAAACGGCTTAGGGCGGTAGTCTTTAATAGGCAAAGTCACAAGCCTGCGCCGATCTCCTCGGATCATCCGGCCCGTGGCGTCAAATTCAGAAGGCTTTTCGGGAACAAAAACACGGCGATTTGGCCTCTGACCTATCTTTTCAAACATCCGTGAAATAGCACTTTCCGTCTCGCCTTTGGGCTTCAATATTCCATCCACGCGCAGGCCGTTTTGAAATTGAAAATCCTTGATCCCCTCATATAGCTCACGCGTGAAAATCCCATGCGGCTCGGCCTTATTACTCCCAAAGTCAAAAAAGCCAAAATCACTCAAGGCTTCCTTCACCGCAAAAACATCCTCCGCACGGTTCTCACGGTTATTCCCAACCGCCCCGAATACTTGAAACATATCTTGTTCCTTCCTGAAAATACTTTATGATTAGCCCATGAAAATACGCATCCTTTTGATATTTTTATGCTGCTGCTTGTCTTTTCAGACACACGCCCTGAAAGAAGACGCCTTTGAAAAGGCTGAAAAACACCATCAAAAAGTCATCGAATCCTGCACCGCACAAGCCCAGCCCAAATGGGATACGGGGAATATTGATTTGATGTATGACGGAGCTTATGAGTATGTAGACTGCTTGCACAAAGCCGTCATAAAAATATCGGATGTATTTTTTGTTGATCCAGAAGGCAAAAAAATAAAAAAAAGTTCCTTAACTCATTAAAAGCTCATACCGAAGATGCCTACCACGTTTATTACTTTCTCTATCATGGCGCATGCAATCCCTGTGGAACCCTCAACAATGCCATGAGGATGATGCCTGTCGCAGATGAAATGGAGAAAATTCTTCTAACTATATTACAACAAGCCTACCTTAATGACCGCCCTATCATTGAAACAAACCTACCTTAAAACGGTTTTTCTTTGGGAATTGGAGGCAAAATATAGCTTTGAGCCCGATCTAACCAACCAGATAAAAAACCACGACGATCAGGATTCTTAGATGCCACTTCTTTATAGTGTTCTCCGCGTTTTCTTGCTAATTCATTATTAACTTCACGCAAAACACCTTGTTTTTCTGCCTTTTCAATCGCCTGACGGGTTTGCGGACCGATCGCTGTAACTCACTAATCAATTTTGTCAGTGATACCATAGAAAATAACGACTGCATCATCCCAATTTTCTATATCCATCTGATCCCCTGCAAAAGGGGTTTCTTGTGTCTTCACTTCCATGAACAGCCCCAAATCATTTTGAAATACAAAACGACAATAACCCTTACCAGTACCAGAACATGCATCAACTTCGATATAACCCAAGTCCAAAAAATGAGAAATGCTGTCCCTTCCATATCCATCTCTTTTTATTTCAGCAGGATTCCACCCATTTTGCAAAATAATTTCTCTGGCATCGTGATAAGGCACATTCAATAAGAGCGTTGGCTTTGAATGTCTTGCACAAGAGGAAAGCATAAAGATAACTATAAATAAGAAAAAATAGTTCAAATATGTATATTGTCTTTTGGTAAGTTTATGAAACATATTCCAAGCATATATCAAAATTCACTTTTCCAACAACTCTTTTAAAGCCTCGAAATTCCTGCGTGACCCCTCAGTCCCAACGACATCCCAGTAAGTTTTGATGGAGCCATCCTCGGAAGAATCCTCTTCATCTTCAACCAAACCCGCATATATTATACGGGTTTGCAGGTTTGAAACAGGGCCATTATCCTCCCCTTTCGTAATCACGCGAAGATATCGATCCTTATTATCATTCGTAAAATAAAAATCACATAATGCTACACCCATTCCTGTGCAATCACCCAATTCCTGATAACCAAGCGCCAAAAATGGATGGACATAACCGTAATCCTCCTGATCTTCTTTATAGTGTTCACTCTGAAAATCGCTTGTTGGTATCCAACCAGTCTCAATTATAATATCCCGAGCCTCATGATAAGGCATATCTATAATTGACGGTCCTCTCTGAGTGCTCTCGCAAGATGGCAAGAAAAATAATACAAGAAGCCAAAAACTTCTAAAAAATACAACCCTGTTTTGCTGCAAAAAATCAACCATAAATTATTTATAACGCCAAACTATCTCTTCTCCAACAGCTCTTCTATAGTTTTAAAATTAACAAGTGCTTTATTATTGCCGGTTCCTTTATGGTAACTTTGATTAGATTCATCTTCTGGAATCGCTGCCCATTCTTTTGAAAGTTCTTTTATCAACTCTTTCGTACTGATTTTACCGGCTTTATATTTTTCAAAACCTCTTTTCTTCAAAAGCTGCCTTGCCATTTTGTCTTGTAGTTTTTCATCAAAAATCTCGTTTTCACCGACACCCAACTTTGCGATAGTTTCTTTTAAAGTTGAATTTTTAATTTGATAGCGGCCCAAAGCAGTATTCCGTCCTTTATTACCAAGGTCTTTCTGCAACTGTAGAATTTGCTTAATTGTCATCTTCGTAAGAGGTTTTTCTTCACCACCAACAACAATATTATAATTATCGCTGCTCTCAAACTTGCCGATAAAATCAAGAAGCTCATTGCCTTTTTTAGTTGGGGAAATCACCTCCGGCTTCATCTGCGGAATTGGCGGTTGGATAACCTGCGCAGGCTTTTCCTGCGGAATCGGTGCAGCAGCCGCCAGCCTAACCTGTCGTTCCCGCAGTTTCTTCTTAATCACCTCCTCACCAAACGGCTTAGGGCGGTAGTCTTTAATAGGCAAAGTCACAAGCCTGCGCCGATCTCCTCGGATCATCCGGCCTGTGGCGTCGAATTCAGAAGGCTTTTTTCGTGCCTATAAATGTGAATGACTATATTAGAAGCCAAGCCACAAAAATAAAACCGCACCCAACACAATGATTCCTGCCAATACTCCCGTAAAAGACCCTAAAAAAAAGCCTTTACAAAGATTCTGTTGCTTCTTTTTATAATAGCAACCACATATACTAGCGCCAAAGCCACCGCATAAAAGCAAAAACAAAACCAAAGATACAGCTATTTCAAATGTAGCTGACATTTATTCTTCCTTTTGGAAATTTATATCCTGCCATGTTAAACGAGGATTCACCAGTTCGCCATTTTTAATTTGTAATGTTCCAGTGACTCTTTGTTTCCAATTTGATTTAATATCATAGCTTTTTGCTCTACCAGCTTCTTCCAAAGCTACTGCACCTGCGCCACCACTTTGCATAGGATCAAAATCATATTTATCTTCCCACCTATGTATAACAATACCATCAATATGAATAGTGTCTCCCTTACGTTTTACATTAAAACTTCCCCCTGATTTCACAAAACTTGTTCCTGTTGAAAGCACTTCATCTAAATCACCTCTAAGCAAATGGCTTTTTGATGGATCAATCACAGATTTTTCAGGCAGATAACCAGCTTCATAATCCCAATTGTCCTTTATCTTAATCGCTTCTCCATTTTTGAGTTTCAAGAGTTTCGATCCAGCTTTTGTTTTACTTACAAGACTTTCCGTGAATCTCTTACGATTAGCTTCCTCTCCATTTATAACAAACACCCTGCTTCTGGCTTCTTCTCGGCTAAGTTTTTTTTGTTTTCCCGAACCTTCCAGAAAATATTCCAGATTCTCAGCCGCATTATTTAGACTTTTTTGCCTGCCAATTTTTACATATTCTTTGTAAATTTTTTCTACTTTATCCAAATATTCCTTTTCATCATATCCGATGGGATCGCCGGTTTTTGATGATACCTTCCTGTCAGGCTCTTGGGATTCTCCACTTAACTGATCAATCTTTAGTCCCTTGAAGTCACTATCTGTATTTTTACGCTCCACCTCTGCAGCCGCCAGCCTGATCTGCCGTTCCTGAAGCTTCTTCTTAATCGCCTCCTCACCAAACGGCTTGGGTTTATACTTCTCAGCCAAAGACAGCAACACATCACGGCTAAACAAAGGATCACGCCTTTTCCCCATTTCCTCAGGACGGATCATCCGGCCCGTAGCATCGAATACCTAAAATTAACGGCACAAATATTTTTGAAAACCAACGGACAGAGACACAACGGCTGGCTGCTCACGCATAACTGCGCTATCTTCCTGCGAAATAAATTCCATAAAAGAACTGCGAATTTGTGCCATATCTTCATCAAAGTTTTCAAAACAAAACACGTTTCGTTTTGGCTCTTGTGAAGCACCAAAAACATACATAAATTCCATGCCTTCAACAACACCCTCTATCCATAATGCGCATACGCTTTCATTTTTTATGCACAAATTTTCTAGATCACCGCCGGTAAAAGCAAAAGGAGAATCAACATCACTTTCAGCATGAACAGACAAAGACATTAAAACAAAAAAAATTGTCAGAACCAGAATTTTCATACCTTCTATTTACATGGTTTTGAAACATTTATCTATCCTGTTTTTCCCACTCTTGGCCTGACTCCAACTGTTCAAGAGCCCATTTTTGGCGTTCTTTTCCAACTTGAGGCCTGTTAATTTCCTGCTTTGCTTTATCCCAGTTCCTTTCTTTGGAAGCATCACGTAAATTTTTCCACATCCCGTCAAGATCCAAACCTGTATTAAACTGTAAATCCAGAAACACTTTCTGAACTGTTGGCGGAAAACTATCAAAGTCCATCCCCCTGTTTTTGAATTTCTGCCGAACGATACGCGCGTGACCCCGCAAATCTTTGTCCAGCAATCTCAAGGCTTCTTGTTCCGGCAATTTCAAATCATCTAGATCATATTGTCTGGCTAGCTCACCCTCACCTGGCGTATAAGCTTTTGCAGTATTATTGGCATTTTTCAAAACTTCTATCTTTCTAAAAGCCTGCTCAATTTCCTCCGGTGTGGCTTTTCTATACCCTCCTGCATCAACTTTGATCTCAAAAGGTAATTCTTTAGCTTTTTCTACATTGTCAATTTTGTGTCCATAGCCAATTGTAACAAACCCACCATCTTTACCTGTATCTTTGTATAGATGTTCTATAAGCCCCTCACTATTTTTAATTTCACTTTTAACAACCTCATCATGTACACCAGTTAGAATTGATGGTTTTTCTTTTGGAACAGGCACTTTTTCTTGCACTGCAACCTGTTTGGAAAAATCTGGTTTTTCCTTGGGCACAGGTACAGATGTAGCCGCCAGCCTGACCTGCCGTTCCCGCAGTTTCTTCTTGATTGCCTCCTCACCAAACGGCTTGGGTTTATACTTATCAGCCAAAGACAGCAACACATCACGGTTAAACAAAGGCTCCCGCCTTTTACCCATTTCCTCAGAACGTCTCATCCGGCCCGTGACGTCGAATTCAGAAGACTTTTCGGGAACAAAAACACGGCGGTTTGGCCTCTGACCTATCTTTTCAAACATCCGTGAAATAGCACTTTCCGTCTCGCCTTTGGGCTTGAGGATACCATCCACGCGCAGGCCGTTTTGAGATTGAAAATCCTTGATCCCCTCATCCAGCTCACGCGTGAATATCCCGTGCGGCTCGGCCTTATTACTCCCAAAGTCAAAAAAGCCAAAATCACTCAAGGCATCTTTGACTGCAAAAACATCTTCCGCACGGTTCTCACGGTTATTCCCAACCGTCCTAAACAATTCGAACATGATAAAAACTCCTGTAAAAAAATCAGAGCAAACAGCGTTTAATTTGGGACAGGCACAAGAAGCGAAGCACATAAATTATACGTGAGCGACGCAGTAACACCTCCCAAATTAAACGATGGAAGCTCTACCCCCCATACATATCCTTAAAGCCTTGCGTAACTTTCTCGACAAAGGCAGGATCTTTCTCACGCCAATAGCGCGGATCACGCATCATGGCTTGCAAGTCCTTGTCCTTTGCCCCCTCAACAGATGCCGCACCACGAGTATTCAGGCTCGGCTCATCACCTTTCATCATACGGTGCAATGCAATCACCCCCTCATAGGACACCGCCATATTATCCAGAACCTCGGCAGGCAGATTTTTCTGCCCAAAAGCCAAAAGCTGGCGTGAGACCTCTTTCCACTGCTCTGCCCCGCCAAAATGGTTGATCAGCTTCTCGACTTCACGATCCGCGATCATATCTGCCGCAATTTCTTCTATGAGCGGCATCAGCTTATCAGCCGCCAGATCATAAACCTCCTGCGCCTGATCTTGCGTAAATCCCTTTTCATGCAAACGTTTATTGACCTGCTCATCCGATGCAAACAATCCATGATTGCACTCAATACAATACTCATCATGATGTTTCGGGGCATGAGGCGCCGCAGACATTTTACGCTCCAATTCCTTATAAGACCGGATAAAATCATTCATCTTGATCTCACCCGTTTCGGTATCCTTGAATTTCTCCGGAATATCCGCGTTCAATAGATTTTCTTCTTCAATCATAGTTTTACTCCTTTGGTTTAAAAAAATTTTAGTAATAAAAAAAGCAGGGCATGCCCCGCTTGTGATTTTTTTGACAGTATTTTCTTGATCGCCTCCTCACCAAACGGCTTGGGGCGGTAATCCTTAACCAGACTGAAAGGCTTGGGTTGTTCTTCTCTAATTCTCCGCCCCGTGACGTCGAATTCGCTTTTTTGTTCCGGTACATAGATAAAAACATCTCTGGGACGTTTGGATCGTGGTTCTCTTGCCACTAATATTTGCCGCAAGGCATTTTCCGTCTCCCATTCCCAATGAAAGTTTTACTCTGCGATACGTCAATCATAGTAATTACCGCAAAAAAACCCAAAGAAAACGGTCCGTCATTTCATTGACAAAATCAGTAAATACAACAATCAAAAACTCATAATACCTTATAAATCAAGAATAATAATACAAACTCAGAAACATCTTTTGTAAACAATACTATTAAAATCACATGAAGAAATATACTGCCCCAAATTTTCGGACGCCCTTTACCAATATTATAAAATGCCAACCCCAAGAGCATTATAAAAAATAGCGAAGTCACGATAAATGGCTCAAATGCTACCCTTCCCACAATTTCTGGTTTCAAGGAAAAAAGCCAATCCGGCAAACCAAAAATGGTATCCAAAACACCCTGAGCATGAAAAATCATCATGCATAGCAAAGATATCCAATACCCATAAACCGGCCAGAATATCCTCGGCGATAAAAACGTCAAAATCCCCTTAATATATTTATTACTTGATATCTTTCCACTTGAATTCAGGGTTGGTAATTCGTCCATTTTTGATCTCCAGCGATCCGCTCACACTCCGGGATGTAGAGCCATAAACCTCAAACGGCTTGGCATAACCTTCCTTAGCCAATAATCTATGGTTCTTAAATAATGCTTTATCGACAAGCGTATCATCATTAAAATCATACCTGTCTTTGAGAGTATGATAGACTTCACCTGTAATTTCAACTTTATTACCTTTGCGCGTCGCTCTCAGATTTCCCAAAGACTTTAATTTTACCGCCCCCAATGCAAGCGCATAATCAGGATCATAAACATAGGATTCCGACCTTTTGATATACTTATCCCAAACATCATCGGCGCTCAATGCCTTTGAATTATCAAGGATTATTGTTTGACCGTTTTTAAGCTTTAAAATCCGGTCTTTGAAGTCACTGGGGATACCTTCTATTTTCTGCACAAACTTACCGTCTTTAAATTTTGCATCAACAACTCCCTTTGTAATGCTATCTTCAAAACGTCTTTGATTGGTTTTGATAGCCCTTTTATACAAATCAGAATCTTCAATCTCCTTGGAAGATATTTTAAGAGCCTGCCCACTCCCACCTAAATAATGCCGCAGGAATTTTGAGGATAATCTGTATTGATTCTCATCAAAGCTTTTTAAATTTCGTCGCGTTTCTTCTAACGCCTTTTTAACAGCAGGCGTTATCGGCTTTTGCTGCGGCACTGGAATAGATGGCTTTGATTGCGCCGCATTATTCCCCGCAGCAGCATTCTTGATCACCCGTTCGCGCAGCTTTTCCTTAATTTCTTCTTCTGTAAACGGCTTGGGTTTATACTTATCAGCCAAAGACAGAAGCACATCACGGTTAAACAAAGGCTCCCGCTTTTTACCTATTTCCTCAGGACGTCTCATCCGCCCCGTAGCGTCGAATATGCTTTCCCGTTCAGGTGCAAAAATAAAGGCATGAACAGGACGTTTGGATTGCGGTCTTTCTGCTACTAATCTTTGCCGCAAAGCGCTTTCCGTCTCGCCCTTGGGTTTCAATATCCCATCGACGAGCAAACCATTTTCCTTCTGGAAATCCTTGATCTCGGCGTCACTAAACGATCTTTGCGGATTGGGAAAGTGAAAAGCTCGAAAATCCTGTGCTCCAGCTCCCGTATCCTGCGGCCTGTCGCATCAAATTCAGAGAGCCTTTTTTCCCTTACTGAAGAATATCAGCAACCATACAGGTCCTTGAAACAAAAATAGAAACCCCGCACAAAAAAATAAAAAATCAATCAAAATTTGCCACTGCAACAAACATGGCTCACCATCAAGAATGATATGATAGTTACTCATTGTCTCGGTATAAGCACAATATTCGCCATCCTTATTATACCCATATAGCAAACTATAAACACTCACGGCCGAAAAAATGATAATTATAATAGTAGAAATATACAAATACATCATGCAAAAGCATTGAATAGCTTTTGAATTTTTAGAAACAGTTTGATCTTGTTCTATTTTTTCTTTTCCCACGGTTTTTCCTTATACGCTTTTCCTATGACTTCTCCAAAAGCATTTGTTTTTTCACGACCTGTAAAATTCCAGATTGAACCAATTTTAGAAGCCGTCGGATTTTCAACTCTATCAGTAATTCGTCTGAGCAGTATAACACCTGCTTCAATATTGTCTTGCGGATTATCAAGTTTACCTTTTTTACCGATTAAAGCGCCCCACATTTCGCCATTAATATTCATAGGTCCTTGTGAGTTAGACATCCCAAGTGAATCTGCTGCTCTGTTAAGGCCGAATTTATCGCCTCTCGCATTTTCTGCCCACATAACAGCTTTAATCAGGTCAGGGTCCACACGATGTTTTTTTGCAAAACCCTCTATGTCTTCCTTATAAGTCTTAACAATTTTGTTGGCCAAATTTTCATCCTTCACAAAAGTGTTTATAAACACTTCTCGCAACTTCTTCTCGCTAATATTTTTATTACTTTCAATTTCAAATTTAACAGGAGAATCATTTAAAAGAATCTGCTGACGCAGTTTTCCATTATTGGTAACATGCGCCTTATTCAAAGGAATTGTCGATATATGCTCTGAAAGCTTGGAATCTTTATTTTCAAATTCAATCTTCAGCCCCCTAAATTCACTATCCGTATTCTTGCGCTCTTGCTTTGATCCCTCCGCAGCCGCCAGCCTAACCTTCCGTTCCTGAAGCTTCTTCTTAATCGCCTCCTCACCAAACGGCTTGGGTTTATACTTATCAGCCAAAGACAGAAGCACATCACGGTTAAACAAAGGCTCACGTTTTTTCCGCATTTCCTCCGGACGGATCATACGCCCCGTAGCGTCGAATATGCTTTCCCGTTCAGGTGCAAAAATAAAGGCATGAACAGGACGTTTGGATTGCGGTCTTTCTGCTACTAATCTTTGCCGCAAAGCGCTTTCCGTCTCGCCCTTGGGTT
>Ga0224501_10001177_pt1 | contig 20192 bp, 20 predicted proteins | sample SF_Oct11_sed_USG_4_FD_169105 | JGI IMG/M metagenome (GOLD analysis project Ga0224501, IMG submission 169105) | Sediment microbial communities from San Francisco Bay, California, United States - SF_Oct11_sed_USGS_8_1 | ecosystem: Environmental > Aquatic > Marine > Sediment | place: USA...
GAAGCTACCGGTGTTGGTAAAAATCAGGGAGTTGATGCCAACGATTTCACCCCTGGTGTTAATCAGGGCGCCGCCCGAGTTGCCTGGGTTGATGGCGGCATCGGTTTGCAGGAAGTTTTCATAGGTATTGCTACTGACCTGGGTGCGGCCAGTAGCGCTAATAATGCCCTGGGTCACGGTCTGGCCAATTTCGTAGGGATAGCCAATCGCCAGCGCAATGTCACCCGTTCTTATTTCATCTACCTCTGCAATATGCGCCTGGGGCAGATTGGTGATATCGATTTTTAGTATGGAAAGGTCGGTTTCTGGATCCTCCCCAACCAGATGTGCCATGGTTTTGCGACCATCATCGAGTGCTACCTGGATACTTTCGGCATCTTTGACGACGTGATGATTGGTGGCGATATAGCCGCGAGAATCGAGAATAACCCCGGAGCCTGAGCTGATACTGGTTTTGAAACGGGTGGTATGAGGGGAATTAGGCCCAAGGAGCTTCTGTAACAGTAATTCGCTGGTAGTGGCATCAGTTTTCTTGTTCAGGCGTGCGACCTGAATACTAACCACGGCAGGTGCAGCCAGAGTTACGGCCTGAGAGAAGCCATTATTAGAGGCAGAAATAGCTGGGCTGGTATTCTCTTTGGTGAGCGAGATTTTGATATAGCCTTGATAAGCCAAAAATAGCAGGCTAAAAAACAGGCCAAGAAATGCCCAGTTGAGAAAGTAGCTAATAAGTGCTTTATGGTTTTTCATTAAGATATTATAACCGATTGTTTTTATTGTGTTTGTTATAAATAACTTGGCTGTTTGGGTAACTTAAGATAAGCTATGCGCGCTTTGTTAAAGGCCTGATTAATTTTCAGGCTGTATGCACGCCCAGATTGTATGTCACTTTTGCGCAGATTTAACGCCTTGATGGGCGCAAAAGATAGTACTGCATGAATTAATTCAAATTATGCGGAGATTTTAAATGTCTACCGATACCGTAGATAAAGATAAGCGCCGGTTTTTAGTGGCGTCCACATCCGTTGTGGGTGCGGTAGGTGCCGGCTTTGTCGCTGTGCCTTTCGTTGCCTCATGGATGCCAAGTGAACGCGCCAAAAACGCAGGTGCCCCTGTAGAAGCTGATATCAGTCGTCTGGAAGAAGGACGCATGATGACAGTTGAATGGCAGAGTAAACCCGTCTGGATTGTTCGTCGTTCTGAGAAAACTGTGGCGGACCTAGAGTCAAATAACGCAAACCTGCGTGACCCGGCTTCAGACAACGTTGATCAGCAGCCTGAGTATGCCAAAAACCAGCATCGTTCGATCAAGCCAGAAATTCTGGTACTGGTGGGTATCTGTACACATCTGGGTTGTTCGCCAACTTTCCGTCCGGATATTGCGCCGGCTGATCTGGGTGAAAACTGGCTGGGTGGTTTCTTCTGTCCCTGTCACAGCTCCAGGTTCGATATGGCAGGTCGAGTATTCCAGGGCGTGCCTGCGCCGACTAACCTGTCGGTGCCGCCACATTATTATGTGAGCGATAACGTCATCCTTGTGGGTAAAGATGGGGGCAATGCGTAATGGGTAAGCTAATAGGTTGGATTGATGATCGTTTCCCATTGAGCAAAATGTGGAACGAGCACTTGGCCGAATACTACGCGCCAAAAAACTTTAATTTCTGGTACTTCTTTGGGTCATTGGCGCTGCTGGTCCTGGTGATTCAGATTGTGTCAGGTATTTTCCTGACCATGCACTACAAGCCTGATGGTGCGTCGGCATTTGCCTCTGTTGAGTACATTATGCGTGATGTGCCCTACGGCTGGTTGATTCGCTACATCCACTCAACCGGTGCGACCGCGTTCTTTATTGTGGTTTATCTACATATGTTCCGTGGTCTGATGTATGGTTCCTATAAGCAGCCACGTGAGTTGATCTGGTTGTTCGGTATGTTCATCTATCTGGCGCTGATGGCTGAAGCCTTTATGGGTTACCTGTTGCCATGGGGTCAAATGTCTTACTGGGGAGCACAGGTGATTATCTCCCTGTTCAGTGCGATTCCTGTGATTGGTGATGACCTGACGCTGTGGATTCGTGGTGACTTCGTGATTTCTGATGCGACATTGAATCGTTTCTTTGCATTGCACGTAATTGCACTACCATTTGTGATTGTGTTCCTGGTGATTGCACATATTCTTGCTCTGCACGAAGTGGGTTCTAACAACCCTGATGGTGTTGAAATCAAGAAGAACAAAGATCCTGTCACTCATATACCGCTGGACGGCATTCCTTTCCACCCTTACTACTCTGTTAAAGATATCGTTGGCGTGGTTGCTTTCCTGTTTTTCTTTAGTGTGGTGTTGTTCTACTTCCCTGAAGGTGGTGGTTACTTCCTGGAGCATGCAAACTTTATTGCGTCTGATCCATTGAAGACGCCTGAGCATATTGCACCGGTTTGGTACTTCACCCCGTTTTACGCCATTTTGCGTGCTGTTCCCGATAAGCTGATGGGTGTGGGCGCAATGGGCGCAGCGATTGTTCTATTGTTCTTCCTGCCATGGATTGATCGTTGCAAGGTGAAATCGATTCGTTATCGTTCAGGTATCTACAAAGCGAACCTGGTGACTTTTGTTGTGAGCTTTGTTGTGCTGGGATGGTTGGCTATGCAGCCAGTGAACGCAACCATTACATTAATGTCGCAGGTGTTCTCATTCCTTTACTTTGCATTCTTTGTAGTGCTTTACGTAACTTCGAAAAACGAGCAAACAAAACCTGTACCGGATAGGGTTACATCATGAAAAAACATATCCTGATATTATTATTGGCTATTTTCCCGGCAATTTCGTTTGCCGCCAGTAGCGCACATCTGGACACGGCCCCGATTGATATCCATGATAAAGATTCAATCAAGCGTGGTGCAAAAACTTTTGCTGATTACTGTTATAGCTGTCATTCAGCAGGTTTTATGCGTTTCAATCGTATCGCCAAAGATATGGATATGTCAGATGACGAAATACGTGAAATGATGATCTTTACACGTGACAAGAAAGGTGAGGTGACCAAGGTAGGTGATCTGATGAATGTTGCTATGTCAACAGATTATGCCAAGGGTGCATTTGGCGGCCCAGTACCAGACCTCTCATTGACTGCGCGTTCACGTGGTGCTAACTGGTTGTATACCTATTTGCGTACTTTTTACGCTGATGAGGGTCGTCCAAGTGGTATGAATAATACGACTTTCCCTGATGTGGGTATGCCTCATGTGCTTTGGGAGCAGCAGGGTATCAAGAAGCCTGTTTATGTAACAGAAGAACACGCTGGTGTATCTGTTAAACGTATTGAGAGTTTCGATACTGTGCAGGCTGGTTCAATGACGGAAGAAGAGTATGATGCTTTTGTTGCTGACCTGGTGAACTTCATGGTGTATGTGGCTGAGCCAGTACAGGTTGAACGTAGAGAATTAGGCGTTTACGTGCTTATTTATCTGGCGATTTTCTTTGTCTTTGCTTATTTGTTGAAGAAAGAGTACTGGAAAGACGTTCACTAAACTGTTGTTTGTGTGAATATATAAAAACAACAGTAGGGACTGTAATAATGAATTTGTATACAACAGGCACATCAATCGAATGCCATCGAACGCGTATAGTTCTGGCAGAAAAAGAGATTGCACATGAAACAGTGGAAGTAGATCCGAAGAAGTTGCCTGAGGATCTGATTGATTTAAATCCATACTGCAGTCTGCCAACCCTGGTTGATCGTGACCTGGTGTTATACAACTCAAGGGTTATCATGGAGTATCTGGAGGAGCGTTTTCCTCATCCACCATTAATGCCTGTTGGACCTGTCGCTCGCGCTCAGTCACGACTGGTTCTTTTTCGTGTTGAAAATGACTGGTTTCCGCTGGTGGATATTATTGAAACCAAGGGTGAAAAAGCTGTCGTTAAAGCACGTAAGGAGCTGTCCGAGAGTATTGCGGCCTCTGCACAGCTCTTTTCGGCGATGCCCTTCATTTTAAGCGATTGTTTTACAATGGTTGATGCCAGTGTGGTCCCCATTTTGTGGCGATTACCACGCTATGGTATTGAATTGCCAAAAGCTGCCAAGGTTGTTGAAGAATATGCAAACCGCATGTTCGAACGCGAAGGCTTTCAATTGAGCCTGACCGAAGCAGAACGTGAGTTGCGACTTTAATGTAGTTGCCAGGGCCATTGGATTGGATGCATGGCCAGTATAAAGATTCTTATAGATTCCAATGATATGCTATGTTAATTTGAAGCAGAGCTTCAGTGTGATTTTTTAATTACTTTAACAGGTCATATGCGATGACATCTAGCAGACCCTATCTTATTCGCGCCATGTATCAATGGATTGTTGATAATGGTATGACGCCCCATCTCCTGGTCAATGTATCGCATCAAGGCTGTCTTGTGCCTGTTGAATATATTCAGGATGGTAAGATTGTGTTGAATATTGCGCCTATGGCAATTTCTGCACTGGTTCTTGGGGATAATGAGGTTACTTTCGGTGCTCGCTTTAATGGAGTATCTGAATCAATTTATGTACCGATCAGGGCTATCGAAGCGATCTATGCACGTGAAAATGGTCAGGGAATGATGTTCTCTGATGATGAGGCGTTGTCGGATAAGGATACAGAAGAGCATCTTGATGGACAGGAAGCAGCCTCAAAAAGCAAAAAAGCCAAAAAGCCTACGTTACACGTAGTTAAGTAAGTTTATTATAATGGGTTGCAGTGAATGGATGCTGAAAAATCTCTAGTTATTTAGGCCTTGTGCGAGAAACGTTAGTGTTTCTGGTATGAGGCCTTTTATTTTGTTGCAATTATTGATGCATTGCGTAACATGTCTGAGTGTGTAATAACCATAAAATATGCCATAGATTATCTATTTGGTGATATTGATCAAGAAAAAAATAAATATCTGCTAGGATAATCAACCTTAACTGTGATTTTTTGGAAATCAAAGAGTTATGGTCAAGGTGGTTTTTCCATAAAAATAATTTAAATGAGGTCGAGGGTAAAATGTTTGAAGAAGATTGGATGAAGAGATTTCAGGAAGCCTGGAATGCTGAGCCAGCCCTGGCGGGTGCGCTACAACAGATTAATTTTAATTCAGTTATTGCCTATGGCTTTGAAAATGAGCCACAACCTACCGGTGTGATTACTGTTGAAAATGGTCACGTGGTATCTGCTGGTGCCTATAATGGAGAGGCGTTGAACTGGGATTTAAGGGCAAGTGCTGATAATTGGGCCAAATGGGCCAGTAAGCCGCCTGGAATGATGGGACTCGGCGTTGCCTATACGACGGGCAAGCTAAAATTCCTGGTTGGTGACTATGGTGCCATGATTAAAGACCCTCGTATGGCGGGTCCCTTCATTAAAAGCTTTGCAGCTATGGCAAAAGCATAGATTCAGTCTATAGATAACAGTCTTGTGTCAGTTTTATGGGGAAAGCAGTAATGCTTAAGAGTCATGGGTATTTCAGGCAGGCCGTAGTTGGTCATCATTTGAAACATTTGCTGCTTGTGGCGACTATTGTGTCGCCACTTCAGCTGGTGGCTGAAACTGCATATTATCAATCAGAGGGTAATAGTCGCTCGTCGTACAAGACGAACAAGTTTTTTTATCCTGATGCGCAAAGCAGTAATAAGCATGATGCCATTATTACGGTGACAAATGCCAAGACTGGTGCCCACGTGGTGCTGGGTGGTACTGTAAAACCTTACAGGGAAGTAACTCTGGCTGCACAGACGCCGGGACGAATTGAATTTATTGCAGGAAGCGAGGGCGAATGGTTTGATGAAGGTCAGGTGCTGGTGGCTATTGATGATGATGATGTGATAGCGCAGCGACGTCAGGCTATGGCTGACCTTTATGGACGCACTTCATCGCTGCAGGATGCACGTGCTCAATATTCACGAGAATTCTGGGCTCCTCAGGCCTTTCAACAGCAGCAGACAGCGCCAAGTATGGGATACTTTCCATCCATGTTCGAAAAATTTATGGGTTTTGGAGGGTCTTCGAACAATGGATACCCTTTTAATAATGGACTGAACCCATGGGTGGTGCGTGATGTTGATCTGTATTCACAGAGTACACACGTCAGTCAGGCACAAAGTGGTATTGCTGGAGCACGTTCGCGAGTTGAGGAAATCGACGCTCGTCTGCGTGATACCCGTGCCATTTCTCCTTTTGAAGGTGTTATTGTCAAAAAACTGGCAGAAGTTGGCGATACTGTTCAGCCTGGCCAGGCAATATTGCAATATGCTGATACCCGATATTTGCAGCTTAAGGTCGATGTGCCTGCGAGACTGGTTTCGGCACTGAGTGAGGACATGGTGGTGCCTGCAAAACTGGATGTGGGTGATACCTATATTGATGTTCGAGTAGCTCAGATATTTCCTATGGCCGATTCTGAACGACACACAGTGGTTGTGAAATTTGATTTGCCTGAAGGCGTGCCAGGCGGCCCGGGTATGTATGCCGAAGTCATGATTCCTGATGTCAATACGCCTATTACCGACATGCCAGTTATTCCCTCTTCAGCGGTTGTACGACGAGGTAGCTTGCCCGCTGTGTTTGTACTCAATCGTGATAATAGGGCCGAGATGCGTCTAATCAGACTGGGTGATGAAGTTGATCATGAGAATGTTGCTGTATTATCTGGTATTCGACCGGGAGAACAGATATTTGCTTCACCGCCACCGGGTATTAAATCAGGTTGGTCACCTGACTCTTTAAGATAAGAGAGCTTTAATAAAACTTAAGTACAAATTTTTTATATCCGGCTGAACAATAATGTCAAATGAAATAGATGCAGAAAATGTAAAAGAAGAAAATGACCTGCAGTTAGATGAAGCCAATCTTGGTATAGCAGGACGCATTACACGCCAGTTCATTAATTCACCTGTTACACCTTTGTTAATGTTTGCCTTCCTCGGCATTGGTATGCTTGGGCTAATGTTTACGCCGCGTCAGGAAGACCCTCAGATATCTGTACCCATGGTGGATATTTTCTTCCAGTACCCAGGGGCCTCCGCAGAGCAGGTTGCAAGTCTTGCCGTTAATCCACTCGAGCGAATGATTAGTGAAATACCTGGTATTCGTCATGTCTATTCCGCCAGTGCTCGTGGTCAGGGCATGGTGACAGCACGCTTTAAAGTAGGCGAAGATTTTGGTGATTCAATTGTAAAAGTGCATGACAAACTGCAGTCAAATCTGGATAAGATTCCACCGGGTGTATCCATGCCACTGGTTAAACCAGTGGGAACTGATGACGTACCAGTGGTGACGGTGACATTGTGGTCTGAAGACTCTGGTATTGATGATTCAATGTTGCGGACATTGGCACTGGATGTATTACAGCGTCTTGAAGAGGTGCCAAATTCAGGCAAGGGTTTTGTAGTTGGTGGGCGAGCTGAACAGATACGAGTTGAAGTTTCTCCAGAACGATTGAGCGGCTTTGGAATTAGTGTTGAAGATGTGGCCAATACGATTAAAACAGCTAACTCAGAAAAATCTGCGGGTCACGTAGAAGGCGATAATAGTAGTCTTCATGTTTATACCGGCGCGTTTTTGAAGAGTGCACAGGATGTTTCGAATCTTGTAGTCGCTATCAGAAATGGTTCGCCAGTATATGTCAGGGATGTCGCCTGGGTTTATCAGGCACCTGAGGAAACAAGCAAGATGGTCTCGTACTCAACCGGGCCGGCACACGATGGTCTTACACCAGAGGCAAATAACTCGCCAGCAGTTACAATTGCAGTCGCAAAAAAAATCGGTAGTAATGGTGTCAGTGTTGCCAATGATTTATTGAGAAAACTGGATTCATTGAAAGGTCATCTTATTCCAGATAATGTTCAAGTGGCGATAACTCGAAATTACGGTAAGACTGCGAATGATAAAGTAAATGAATTATTGCTGGCACTGTTTGAGGCAACGGTGGCAGTAAGTTTGCTGTGTCTAGCTGGGCTCGGTGCTCGTGCAGCATTTGTGGTAATTATTATTATCCCGATTGTTATTCTGGTGACGGTCTGGTCGGCATGGTTGCTTGATTACACTATTGACCGTGTCAGTTTGTTTGCGCTGGTATTTACTATCGGTATTCTGGTTGATGATGCTACCGTGGTGGTTGAGAATATCTTCAGGCGATGGTTGCAGGCAGGAAAAACCACAACCAATATTGCTATTGACGCCGTTCGCGAAGTAGGCAACCCAACCATTCTTGCTACCCTGACAATCGTTTCAGCTTTGCTGGCCATGGGATTTGTTAGCGGCCTGATGGGGCCTTATATGCGCCCGATTCCTGTTCTGGGTTCTTCGGCGATGTTGTTATCGCTGATCGCGGCGTTTATTTTTGCTCCCTGGTTCGCCATGCGTGTTCGACCCAAGCTGGGTGCACTGGAAAAGGCAGAGAGGCGTGAAGCAAGAGTGGCCGAGATGATTGGTCGTTTTTATCGTCCGTGTATGGCACCACTATGCATGAATAGAACGGTTGGTTTGATCTTTCTATTTTCACTGATTGGTGCGACGTTTCTGGCATGTTCTCTGTTTTATACACAGGCGGTTACAGTGAAAATGTTGCCATTCGACAATAAGCCTGAATTTAATGTTGTCGTTAATATGCCAGATGGTACTGCAATGCCGGTAACAGCGAATGTAACGACACAACTAGCGGCAAAGCTACGTGAAATACCTGAAGTGACCTCTATACAAACTTATATCGGCACTGCATCACCGTTTAATTTTAACGGCATGGTACGCCATTACTACCTGAGGCAGCAGCCATGGGAGGCAGATATTCAGGTGATGCTGCTGGATAAGGAAGATCGCGAGCGAGCCAGCCATGAAATTGCGGTGAATGCACGTGAATTATTAACTGAGATGGCAACTGAACTAGGTGCTACCATTCAAATTATTGAAATGCCACCAGGTCCACCAGTATTGCAAACAGTGGTTGCCGAAATTTATGGGCCAGATGCTGATACGCGGCATCAGGTTGCCCACGATATGACCAGGATATTTAAGGAAGCAGATGGTGTGGTTGACGTCGATAACTATATGGCTACACCCCATGACTACTGGCGTTTTGAGGTGGATACTGAGAAGGCGGTACGCCGCGGAATATCTGTCGATACCATTAATCGTAACCTTTCTATGGTGATGGGTGGTTATCAGCTTGGTGATGTTAAAAAAGGAGTGGTGCTTGAACCAACCTACGTGGTTATTCAGGCACCGATGGGGGTTCGCTCTCAGATAAATCGCCTGGGTAATTTGCCAATCATGGGTATTAACGGTGAAACGGTGCCGTTGGCTGAATTAGGCCGATTTGTGAAAGAGACTGAAGAGCATATTGTTTATCATAAGGACTTGCGTCCGGTTGAATATGTTACAGGTGAAATGGAAGGCCGCCTTGGTGCGCCCATATATGGCATGTTTGCCATAGAAGATCTGCTGGAAAATTATGAGACGCCTGATGGTGTAACCATGACAGGTATGCCAATGGGGTTGTTAGGCCCGCCGGATGATGATTTTACCAGTGGTTTCGAATGGGGTGGTGAATGGACCGTAACCTATGAAACATTCAGGGATATGGGCGGTGCCTTTATGGCGGCGATGCTGCTCATTTATGGCTTGATCGTCTGGGAATTCAAAAATTTTACACTTGGTGGCCTGATTATGGCGCCAATCCCTTTGACCCTGATTGGTATTATTCCAGGTCACTGGCTAGCTAATGCAGAATTTACTGCAACTTCAATGATCGGCTTTATTGCGCTAGCCGGTATTGTTGTTCGAAATTCGATTTTGCTGGTTGAGTTTGTCAAGAATGAAGTAGCCAATGGCGTTGATATCAAGGATGCAGTTCTGATTGCTGGTCAGACCCGTATGCGGCCTATTGTTATTACAGCAGTTACATTGATGGCTGGCGCCTTCATGATTCTGGATGATCTTATCTTTAAGGGTATGGCGGTGAGCCTGTTATACGGTGCTGGTGTTGCAACAATACTGACCTTGGTCGTTATACCTTTAGGCTGTATCAGTGCCAGCAAGCATTTTTATGCAGTTGCAAATATGGGTGCCTGCCCGGCCCAGACCAACGGTGTGGCAAAACCCGTTGAATATAAACTGCCTCTGTGGATGAGGATATATACAGCAGTCATCAATGCGGTGATGTGGGCTTATTACATTGGCCGTATGTTCGTTATTATGGTGCGAATGGGAATACAGAGCCTTCTTGAACGTTTTGGTGGCGGTTCAGGTAATACACCACCACCTCCACCGCCTTCATCGCCGCCGCCGAGTCCCTCGGGTTCATCCAATCCACCGGGTGGTGGAGTGCCGCCATCAGCACCATCTCCTTCAACTGGAGGAACTGCTCAAAGTGAGGCTTCGGCAGTAAAGGCCGAAACAACACAGGACAAAACAGACGCAGCCGTCGTTGAGAAAAAGGCCGGAAAAGTCGAGGCTGAGCAAGTTTCTTCACCGGCGATAAAAAAGAAAGCGGTATCGAAGAAGAAAGCATCGACACCAAAGAAGAAGTCATCACCGAGCAAAAAAAACTCAGTAAAGAAAGAAGTGGTATCAGTTACTGAAAAGCAGGCAGTGGCTTCGAAAAAAAGAAGAGGTATCCGTCTCAATCCTGGGCTGGAATCAGAATAAGCAAGGTGTATTCATGAAAACAACAAGCTTGGTGCTAACACTGACTATTTTATTAATTACCTCTCATTCGGTACGTGCGGATGAGGGGCGGGATATATTGCCACCGCCAGGCCCATATAGACCGGTTGGTGATGTAGGTCAATACAATTTTGATCAGAATATTCAGAATGAAACTCAGGTGCGAAAAAAACAGGGAAGCATGCCAGTGCAGATGGTAAAGCCAGATGAAGATGTGCCTGAGTGGGTCAGGCAGCGACAGATACAGATGGAGCAGTGGATGAAACAGTCCAATATGCCGCAGATGCAGCATTGGCCACAGCAGCCATCGTATCAGAATTATAACTCGGGTATACCGATGTCCAACGCATATTATGGCCGTATGCCAGAAAGAATGCAGCAACCTTATCCGTATGCCAGAGGGCAAGCTTATGCGCCAGCTATGCCACCAGCGGAGTATTATTATCAGCCTAATTATCAAGTCCCGAGGCAGTAGGGGTTAAATGATTGGACGCAGCAATATCTGGAAGGGTAGAGACATGATTAGTGGTTACTCAAAAATAGGTTTAATCGTACTGTCTGTTTTATTTGTACAGTCAATAAGTGCAAATGAGTGGCGAGATAGTGATGATTCAAGAGCTGGTTTTTCTGGATTTGCGCCACCTTCGAGTTTTTCATACCGTAATGATGATGACGATAAGCAGTGGGGTAGCGGTCGTACATTTAATGAAGAAAATAAGGTTCGCTATTCGCCCAAGGTTTCAAAAAACCCATGGAAGCCGATTAAATCATCGAGCTATAAAAAAACATTTAGTGGGCAGCGCCCATGGGGTAATGTGCCAGACCGTAAACCAAGCAAGACGACTAATATGAAATTGCATGATCAGCGTTTTAAGGAATGGATAGCGCGACGGGATTCTTATGGTCGTGGCAATGAATTATTGGTAGAGCCAGTAACAGGATATGGCAGATTGTCACCTTTACTGAATGATGCTTATGGTTATCCAGCAGGGCTTTATAGTAGTCCATTATTAACCCCGGCAATTCATCCTGGGTTATTGCTGAATTCAGGTGGTTATGGATTGTATCCAGGGTCTTTATATCCGTACTCAGGCCTAACTGGTAGACCATGGATCTGGTAGTAAAACTTTTTAAACTGGTCACGTACGTTGCTCTCTGCGGCTTGACTCAGTTGAGAATAACCAGAGAGCAACTTGTGGCATCTAATTGTGTCAAGTAACTACCTTCATATGAGGGGGAGAAAAAATTATGAAAAACTTTAGAAAAGTACTGTCTGTTGTAGTAGTCACCTCTGCCCTGGCAACACCCCTGGCTGCGGAAGCCTGGTGGGGTCCCTGGAATAATAATGGCTGGGGCAACAATAATAATAACTGGGGTAATAACGGTAATGGCTGGGGTGATGGTATGGGTGATTTCCTTGGCGATGGCAATTTCGGTTTTAATATGAGTGGCAATACTAATGCTCGTGGTCGTGGTTATGGTAACGGTTATGGCGACTACTATGGTCGTAATAATTACTACAATGGCTATAACGGCTATAACGGTTATGGCCCAGGTTGGGGCGGCTATGGCCCTGGTTATGGTCCTGGTTACGGCTATGCACCATATGGTTATGCACCGCAGCCAGCGCCAGCACCTGCACCTGCACAGTAAGTGATGTATGAGAGTGTTCACAGGGATGTGGCAATCTCAGTGTTGATTACCAAAGTAAGAATTACACGGTGATGTTATGGGTGTATTGAAAAAAATCTCTGTAATAGCATTTGCGGTGTTAATGAATATTTATTCATATGCCGAAGCCAAAACTATTGAGTTTTCAGCTGATGCTGTGATTACTGTGCCAAGACAGCCTATAAGAGAAATGAAATTATTTGTTGGTGAAAAGGCTGTTAGAAGAGAGATGAGTGTTAATGGGCAGAATTTTATTGAAATTGTCTCCACAGATGGAGGCCGATCTCTGTTGATTAATGAGGATATGAAGTCCTACCGGGAAACAAAGTATTCTGTACAGAATGATATGAAGGAAAGTAATACTCCCTGTGACCAGATAGCAAATGCTGTTTGTGAGAAACTGGGTGAGGAAGCAATAGATGGATATACGACAGAAAAGTGGCAGATTATTTCTGATGGTCGTAGTGGCAAGTTACGCACACTTCATTGGATAGATGTAAAAAGAAAACTGGCATTAAGAGAATTCTTTCCAGATGGTTCGGTAGCAGAACTGAAGATGCTGGGTACAGAAAAGATAAATGGTCGAAATACTGAAAAATGGCAGCGTACAATGAGCCGCCCGGATGGACAAAGTGTGAAATCGTATCAATGGTATGACACAGGTCTTAAGATTGCCATTAGAGAAGAGCTACCTGGTGGCTATGTCAGAGAGTTAAAGAATATAAAAATATCCAGCCAGCCCGGTAAACTGTTTAGTCTTCCAGAAGGGTTTACGAAAATTGAGGGCCAGAATGCAGTGCCAGCAGCAAATCCAGTAACAAGGTGGCAATAAAGTGATCACTGTTATTGCAAATCTTAAGGGTGGCTCAGGAAAAAGCACCATTGCCTTTAATCTGGCAATATGGCTGAGGGCGAAAGGAAAGGTAGTAGTCGCTTATGACCTTGATCCTCAGAAGACGCTTAGTGATGTTGCGTTAGTTCGTCAGGAAGAGGGTATTATTCCTGAGCTTGAAGTAAGAGTTATTGAAGACGGCATTATTGGTCAAATGTTAAAGAGTCATGCAGGTCATGTTCTGGTAGACGTTGGTGCCGCCAATATGGCAGCGATGAAAGAAGCGATTGCTGTAGCGGACCGCGTGATAGTACCGGTGCAGCCGAGTCAACCTGATGTCTGGGCAACACAGCGGTTTCTGAAAATTGTCAAAGATGCCTGTGGTGATGAACGGAGTCCAGAACTGGTTGCATTTATTAACAGGGCAGACACTCACCACGCTGTTAGAGAATCAGATGAGGCAGAAGAGGCACTGGCAATGCTAGGCAAATTCAGGGTAATCCCCGATAGGTTATGTCAAAGAACAAATTTTAGGCGTACGCTGAGCGAAGGAATGTCGATTTTCGAGCTTTATAGTAATAGTAAGAGTGCAGAAGAATTTGAGCGCTTGGCTAAATCATTATATCCAAGCCTGATTAACTAAATACGAGACATAGAAATGACAGTTATAAGATTTTTGATCACACCATTAAAATGGCTTCTTTTTTTGGCATTGTTTGCCGCATTGATATATTTTCGAGTAATAATATTTCAGCCGCATATTAATCAGTATATTAATGCAGGGTTATCTTTGGTTGAAGATATGGCAGAGATATCAATTCCTTCTCATCAGGCGCCTGTAAATATTGAGCCGGCAACAGAAATCAAAGTTGTGGTGAAGGAAGACTGCCCAAATGACCAGTTGAATGTAGCTGATTCCGGCCAGGAAGAAATTACGCAGAAAGATAAGATTGTCACAACTGCAATAGAGACTATGGATACTCCTGCTGAAGATATGCCTGTAGCTTTAGCAGAAGAAAAAGAGAGTGTTGTAGTGCCTGCTATAGCTGCACAGCCAGTTGCTGATCAAGTTAAAGAGCCAGTAAATAGCGATGCCGAAAAATTGATAGAGGCCGAGGCTAAATCGAATAATGCGGCGTTGCCGGACTCACGCGCAAGTGAAGTATCTATAGATAAAAACGATATGTTGGTTATGGCCAGGCAGGCATTCTGGGTTAGAAATTTCCAGGATTCAGAAAAGCGATACCTTGATATCATAGGTTTAGATGATGGAGATGCAGATATATATGGAGAGCTTGGTAATGTTTATTACTCGCAGGGAAAGTGGCAGCAGGCGGGCAAGGCTTATTATGAAGCAGCAATACGTTTGCTAGCCTCGAACGGGGACGCTCAAAATAGTGATCGGGTCAGTTATTTATTAAGAGTTATTCAGGGTCTTGATACGGACAGCGCAGAAAAACTTAGAAATAAAATATCTGGGTAATATTTTTATTGATTAAGTAAGTGGTGAAGCAAATGTCTAATGAAAAGAAACCGGAAAAGAAAAAAATAAAATCCGTAAGGGATATTATTATCGAGTCTATTGAGTGCGAGCCAGGCACCGTAGGTTGCACAGGGGATCCGGATACCTGTCCAAATGATCCACGGATATGCGACAAAAAACTATCTATGTTTGGCTATTATGACGACACAATAAAAGATAGTGTTGAACATGTATTGAGTCAAAGCATGGATGATCTGACTAAGACATTTACTGCAAGCGCACGTCGGTGGGAAATGATTGTTTATCCGTCGATGTTTGCCTTTATTCTGTTGGCTACCTATGGGTTCTTCCTGATATATAGTCTTACCCAGGATGTCGGTAGCATTGCTACGGAGATGAAGTCAATTAATGGCACAATGCAGAGTGTTGTTGTAAACATGCAGGCGCAGACAATGGGTATTCAGGAGATGAATGCGCATGCTACTGAAATGACACTTGCGATGCGGCAGATGAGTCATGATATGGCTGTTATAAACAATAGTGTTTCAAGGCCAATGCAGTTTATGAACTCTTTTACGCCCTGGTAAAAAATATCAAAGTTAATTTTTGTGGAGTAATTAAATGACAAAGAAAAAAGAAAATGCGGTAACCAGTGATGCTGATGTTGCTGCTGAAAATGAAGCATCTGAATCAGTGAGTAGCGGTGAGTATAAGATGGAATATGCAGGCGAACAACCTAGCCTGTCTAATAAGCTTACACCCTTGATGATGACTCTACTGGTAGCGATACCATCGGTTGCAATTGTCGCTTATATCAATTGGCCTGATCAGCTTGATGAATTAGTAGCATCAGTACAGGAGTCAGGTAATGGTTTAAATAATAGCGGCGTACCATCTGCTGCAAATTCATCTATAGAGAGCTGGGCACGTCCACAGCCTCCTGAGTGGGTAGCGCAGCACCGCACTGAAATGAAAAAGCGACGTACAGAGTTTGAAAAACAGAATACAGAGCAATCTTCAGCTAATGATGTCTCTTCTAACTTCACTCCGCCTGAACCACCACTGTGGATAAAGGAGCAGCATGCCAGGATGGAGCAGGAACGCGCAAGGTATCAGGAGCAGATGGCGAAACAGCGCGCTGCAATGAACAATATGTCGCCTGAATATATGATGCAACCTGGAATGAACAGACCTCAGATGAGCGGTGTGCCAGCAAATAATCAGGCAGCGGTGTGGCAGAATCCAAATCCGGCTTATGCATATCCGCAAATTCAGCAGCCATATTACAATGGCTATCCGCAGCCAACAAACCCCTACTATAACGTACCTAATTACTATGGGCCGTATGGTGCGCCATATGGATATCCTTATCGGTAACTTATAATAGAAACAGCATCAAGGCTTCTTCAGGGATGAAGATACCAGTTTCTAATAAACGAATATTTAACCAGCAAGCCCTAGCTGATGATCAATCAGGTCGCAGATGCAGTGAATAGTCAGCAAATGCACCTCCTGAATTCTTGCCGTTGAATCACTCGGTACACGGATCTCAACATCATTAGTTGATAGTAGTGCCCCGAGTTCACCACCCTGTTTCCCAGACAGGCCTACGACCAGCATGTCACGCACATGAGCCGCCTGAATCGCCCTGTTGACATTAACCGAGTTTCCACTGGTGCTAATGGCGAGCAAGATATCTCCATGCTGTCCAAGGGCAGTTACCTGTTTGGAAAAGATCTGTTCATAGCTATAATCATTGGCGATAGAGGTAATTGTTGAGCTATCAGTTGTCAGGGCAATGGCGGGAAGACCTGGTCTCTCAATTTCAAAACGGTTGAGCATCTCTGATGAAAAATGCTGGGCATCGCCAGCTGAGCCACCATTGCCGCAGGAGAGAATTTTTCCACCGCTAAGCAAGCATTGCGTCATAACCTGTGCTGCACGCGCAATCGGTTCTGCCAGTATCTCAGCAGCCAGTTGTTTGGTGCTGATACTGTCTTGAAAATTCTGGTTGATTCGTTTGATTAAATCCATAGTGATTGTTTCGTATGGCAGAGATTTTAAAAGGCGTTTTTTATCCAGTCGAAAATATAATTATTATTCTTGTCCGTATTTTGAGGCTTTTCTGACATGGCGACAACGTCAATCCGGCCATTTTTTATCTTTGTTTCATATTGCAGATATTCCTGTGCCGTGCTCAAAATGCGTTGTTGTTTCTGGGTTGTGATGCTTTCGTGTCCGTTACCGTAGAGAGCATTTTTTCTGAAACGAACCTCGACAAAAACCAGGGTATTACCATCCTGCATAATCAGGTCTACCTCTCCGTAATGCCCGCGATAGTTCTTGGCAATCAACTTGAGCCCCTGTTGTACCAGATAATTACAGCATGCATCTTCGGCATGCTGACCTCGGTTATGACTCGTCCTGTTCAATGGGTTCTGGAATTATGCGCATAATAGTTGTGTCAATATACTGTGCAATACCTTTTCTGAATTTGGCCCACAATAGGTCTCGATGCAGGCGATTGTTTTCATCCATGTAGATATTGCCGGTCTGGCCAGCAAAGCGGGCATAATTATATCTGGATAAAGGTTGCAGATTATAAAGTAGATGGTAGCTATCGATACCTAATGCAAAAAGCCGAGTATAATTTTGCTGTTCAGGCCAGTTTTTGTTAAAGCTCTGATTTAATTTATTGTCACCGATTAACGTCCATGGCAGATCGCAGAACGTCAGGCCATTAAGGTCGAGATCGGCAGACCTGTCTTCGATACCAGTATAAACGTGTGAAGTTGAATAGACAGGCAGGTCCCCCGCATGGTGAAATTTGAAGGCTGGCATAATGCTGCGTGCTGAACGGTGGGTCGCAGCTAGAAATATCATGTCGATATCCTGGCGACGGTATGGCGAAAATTTGAGTTCAACACCTAGCTGGTGTTCCAGGTCTTTATGACGCTGGTTACTGTATTGTAAATTGAGCAATTGTTTAATTGGTTGGCTGTAATCACCAGATTTTTCATCAAAAAACTGGGTTGAAAGAATACTGCCGCCAAGTTCAGCATAGCGTTGCTGAAAGGCATCTTTTAGACGTTGTCCCCATGGGGTATCAGGTACCAGTATGGCAGCTGTATTCCTGTTCTGCCGAATAGCGAGTTCAGCAACCTGTCTAGCTTCATCTTCAGGTAATAATCCAAATTGATATAGGTTGTTGACTTTTACCGATCCATCTTCGGCATAGTTTAAGGTGAGTACTGGAACTTGTAAGGTGCTGCCAGCCTGTTGTAATTGCATTAACTGATTAATCATAGTTTTGTCGAATGGGCCGACAATATAATCTGCACCATCGCTAACTGCTGTTTCGTATAATGTGATGAAATCGGTATCTTTTGTGGCGGTATCGTAAAAACGAATGCGAGGTTTGTTGTACTGGTTGGTGTCTGCGTAATAGGCGCTGAGGAAGCCGCTTCTGATCGCGTCCGCAACCACCTTATATGGGCCCTGCAGCGGTAATAGCACAGCAATATTATTTTCTGATGTCAGTGGCTGCTGGAGAGAATCAAGTAGTTGGGTGATAAAGGTATTGCTTACCGGGTGATGTGGAAAAGTTGTACCCCAGTCCAGGATTTTATTTTCCAGTTCTTTGTTACTGATTTGAGCAGATCGTATTATGCGTGCCAGTTCAAACCAGCCCAGCAGTGATGAGTCTTTAGATTTTAGTTCTTTGAGCACAGTAGTGGGTAGTGAATTCAGTGCTGACCAGATTGCAGTATGATTAACTGCTCGCTGATCATTGCTCTGGTAATAGGGGTCAATGCTGACGCGTGATTGAATAGCAGCAGTGTAATATCCCATGGCGATGCTGGCATCGGCACGAACCTCGCCCACCTCGATAAACTGGTCTGTGGTCATTCTTTTCTGCTTGGGTAATAAATCAATGGCCTGTGCAGGGTTATGATTGGCCAAGGCGATTTTTGCTGCCAGCAGTTGAATTTGGATATGGCGTGAATCAGCCGCTTCATCCGATCTGATGCTTTCAAGTTGAGCCTGCGCAGAAGCAATATCGCCACTTTGATAGAGTAGCTCAGCAGCCTTGATCAAGTATTTCTGCTGGGTTTCACCGGTGCTGACGCTGGCGAGTTTGATATAGTACTCGGGTGTTTCTTTTGCGCCAGCCTCGCTACCTTCTTCAATGGTTTGGTTGCGAACAGCATCGGAGATGAGGTCGTCGATGCTTTTTTCTGGAGTGATGCTGCAGGCACTCAGTAATGAGAAAAGCAGCGGTGTCAGGAGTTTTGTCGGTCTTGTATACAGCAAAATATAGTAGAACCCTGTAATCGTGAAAAATCTATGTATGGAAAAGCGAATAATCAGTGCGAGTTAGTAACTGAATCCGTTAATATTAACGCTAAATAAGTATGTTTTGCAGGATTAACTGTGTCAATCAAAATTTCGATCAAAAACCCCTATGCAGTGGGCACTGGAACGCTTTATATTGTAGCAACACCCATTGGAAATTTGGGTGATATTAGCACGCGAGCTATAGAAATGCTTAAGCTGGTCGAGGTTATTGCAGCCGAGGATACCAGGCACAGCCAGCGCCTGCTGAGTTACCTGGGTATTTCTACGCACATGCAGGCCTACCATGAACACAACGAGGAGCAGCAGGCCGGGCGCCTGATTGCACGATTATTGCAGGGCGAGTCTGTTGCGATTATTTCCGATGCAGGCACGCCCCTGGTCAGCGATCCTGGCTATCGCCTGGTTGCACAGGCACATGAGCAGGGTATTAAAGTTGTACCTATCCCGGGTTCATGCGCTGCGATCGCCGCCATGAGTGCGGCAGGCCTGCCATCGGATCATTTCTGTTTTGAAGGTTTTCCTCCGGCCAGGCAGGCAGCAAGGCTGAAGTATTTACAGTTACTGAGCGAGGAATCGCGCACTATGGTCTTTTATATATCTTGCCACCGTGTTGTTGAAACACTGGAGGATATGAAGGCGGTATTTGGTCAGCAGCGGCCGGCAACCTTTGCGCGTGAACTTACAAAAACCTATGAGACTATCCGTAAGGCGAGCCTCGGTGAGCTATGCGCCTGGGTGGCTGAAGATGAAATGCAGAGCAAAGGGGAAATGGTACTGGTGGTGTCAGGAAGCGTTAAGGAAAAATCAGTGCATCCCCTGCTGGATGAAATTTTGCAAGCACTGGTGGATGAACTGCCCATTAAACAGGCAGCAAAAATTGCATCCAAGATAACGGGCGTCAATAAGAATGAATTGTATGAAGCTGCTATAAAACTAAAAAATAAAGATGATTAAGAAATTTATATTATGTATTGGGGTGTATCTGGCGGTTGTCCCTCAGCTTGCCGCGAGTGGTGACAGGGCGCTATTCTGGCGTGTCGAGTCTATGCAGTCAGTTGTTTATATTTTTGGTTCAATTCACTTTGCGGACGAAAGCTTTTATCCATTGCGCGCAGAAGTGGAGCAGGCGTTTGAGTCGTCAGATACATTGGTTGTGGAAGTCGATATGAGTTCG
>Ga0224501_10001178_pt1 | contig 20180 bp, 23 predicted proteins | sample SF_Oct11_sed_USG_4_FD_169105 | JGI IMG/M metagenome (GOLD analysis project Ga0224501, IMG submission 169105) | Sediment microbial communities from San Francisco Bay, California, United States - SF_Oct11_sed_USGS_8_1 | ecosystem: Environmental > Aquatic > Marine > Sediment | place: USA...
CAGAGGTTTACCTACCCGATCGCTGACTCTTACCGCAAAGAGGAGAATCAGGATAGTCACTCAACTCTACACCAACCTGACATATGAAGGTTCAGAAAGGAAGACCGACCCCTCTCACGCTTAGCATCCCGGCTATTAACTACGGTAATGGGCAGAGAATTGATCTAAACAATAACAACAGCAGTCCGGATATTCATTGCTCCGTTCGAATACAGGATATACCTCCATCACCTACCCAGCATGCCGAGTTCACACTTGCTCTTAACGCGGCGTCACACAGACGAAGGCATAGGAAACGGGGATGTTTTGAGATACACGCCTGCTTTGACATAAGTAACACTGATGGTACTGTGACCGTGGTTAGTGAGTCAGATCCCATCATCAATGTACCTGATAACTGTACTCGCTATGAGAGAGATAGTATGGATTTACTGGATAGATTTCATATTGAACCACACAGCAGAGAAGGTACACCGCCACACTACACCACCAGACTCAACAAACTAGCACTAATTACGGGGATAAAAAGGTATCCAGCCATAAACTTTACAATATCAGTCAGTGAAAGTAGATGTGAAGTTGGAATGAATCGATGCATTTCGACTGATGGCATGCCTTGCATTTTGATCTAGACTACATTAATTAAAGTGATCCCGTTATATAAACATTAAATCAGTAATTTATCATTCATATTGGCTATTGGATACACCCACACAATCAGTGGTGGTCAGCTTTATACATGTAATTCGTTTGATGCATACCTCTAACTGTCTCACAGACGTGACAAGCCCGACATATGTATGCGCGCATAGAGGGTGTGTTCAGAGCTTGATATAGGGCGAAGATTAGTGTTATACTGTTTAAGCATTGATGATCACCAGGTAAACCTAAACAGAGCGAATTAATTTAAATCCATTTTACCACTATCTGCGTGTGTCGCGATTCAAACCTACAAATAGCAGACTCAAATCATATCAGATTCATGTCAGTTCTCGGTGTACAGCAAGCAATCCTTTACAAAGCAGTTCAATCAAATGTATAAATTCACTGCACTGTCACTGCACAACTGCGTAAATGTTAAAAAAAGAAATTCTGTTGCAGCGTTCCCATCTTCAAGGATTTGTCAAACGAGAAGATTAGTAAACTCGCTGACGTGTTAGAGGAAGCTCACTACAATGATGGAGAGTACATTATCCGACAAGGTGCTAGAGGAGATACTTTCTACATCATTGCCAAAGGAAAGGTAGGCAAAACGTTACGTGTTTCATCACTAAATTTTGATCACACTATGTATACGTAATCTATATTTATATCTAACTGATGGGGCTGGATTCAGATTTGAATTCCTTCGGCCTTTGATAAGTCTGGTCATTGAGCAAAAATAGTTACACCGGTGCATTTAAAGCTATTAGTCACTGGCAACTGTTTCCCATGTTTTCAGGTGAAAGTTGTAAAGCAGAAGCTTGGAGAGAAACAACTGACCTTTATCAGGCAGCTGAAGAGAGGCGACTTTTTTGGTGAAAAAGCATTACAGGGGTAAGTTCTGGTTTCTAAATTGCAGTGTCGGCTCACAGCGGCACCCCAGCAGCGCAGCTCTCTGTGCCGCTTGCCGCTCACCGCTGCCACACCGCTGCCACACCGCTCACTGCTGCCGCGCCACTCTAATGTAAACCCGCTATAGAATGCTATACATATCATGATACCATTTTGGTTTTTATTCATGTTTTTTTCCTGTGTCAATCAGAGAGCTCGCGTGGCACTATTAGGAACCTGGTTATAATGATTCGCTGTGTTGTAGTGAGGACATCAGGACAGCTAGTATAATCGTAGATGAACCAGGAGGTGTAGAGTGCCTTGTCATAGATAGAGAGTAAGTCTGATTGCTAGACTGATATATGGGAATCTTATTGTTTGATAGTTGAGTTAGCCAATGGCTTGCTTTACATGAAATGCGTCAGTGAGCCAACGGCTTGTTTCCAGGATGATCCGTTAGATGAGGAAGAAAGCATAAATTGATGCAAAATCGAACCCAGGTCAGCTGAACCAAAGCCGAATGCGCTACCGGCTAAGCCACCCTATTTCTCTCCCGTGATAATGTAGAGCTACAGGAGAGGGTAACTCAATGCATAATAATCACAACTATTGTGAAATTGCCCTGATCGGTGACATAAGAAAGTCACTGTCTGATTAGGTACTTGGTAATTCAGGATGCAGCATCGATGGGGTGGGGTCAGTGTTAATGCTCCACCTCATGGGGAGACATTTTTTGAGTGCTAGAATCAGTGTGAGAAGCTCGTATTCACTTTGACAGCCCATCATGACCTCCTTGCAGTCGCCAGTTGAGCTCACTACTGCTAAGCTATTCTAGGTTCCGCTATCCCTCGGTGTAATGTGAGCTCTTCTGATGGCTTATAACATCATGACTGCATGCTAGTCTCTGCCTGGAATTACACAAGGCTCATTTGTTATAGATCATACAGTCAGCTTATCAGTAACATTGAGGACCTCCACAGAGAATATGAGGAGAGGGACAACAACAATAGGTGGGCATTACTGCCAAACCGACCGCAGCAACCAGTACTGCATCATGTATTTGTAAATGCAGCTTCAACTGACCCAGGGGTATCGGGTGGAAATGGTGTATGGTTTGAGCACAACATATAAACTCATTAGTAAACTTCCACGCGATAATTTGTCTGCTTTGCATAGCATGGTGGTTGCTAAAGACAATTTTGCGATGCTGTGCTGTGTGATTTGTGAGCTACCATATCGGCCATCATGTGAATTCAATCTTAAGTCAATGTGTTTGTAGTAAGGTGATCTCAAGTGAATACCTGAGTATGAAACTGAGTGACTTCACAGTGGTGGCTACTCTCGGCGTTGGAGGCTTCGGAAGGGTTGAACTGGTAAATTTCTTCCACCGATTGCTTCGTCCATAGTTATTCAACTTTGGCATTCAAAACTTTCGCAATGCCATTGGTGTAATTATATCAGTGTATCTAGCGACTGCTTTTCTGTTCTTCATCGGCGAGCTCCTTATTTAGAACACTGCGCACTGCACCTTGGCATGGGTGTGGCTGTGGGATGAGACATACAGCAGTCTCTCTAGAGGCTGAGCCTATTAGGTGGAGTGATTGGTAAATGGGTTTTGACGAGCCTTCCATAGTTGCATAAAGTGGCTGTTTGGTATATAATGGCACTTAATAAATAGCATGGACTGATTCAATCCAGGGAATGCAAGGATAATGTATTATTATAGCGACCGATTTTAGGAAGTATTTCGTATGTTCGGCAGCCCACCAGTATACCTAGCGTACCATAACAGTTTGTTTTATGTGTTACTACCTGGGCACTGATCGCTGTAAATTACATGTCCATGCCAAGTAATGTTAATGTTCATAAAACAGCTTTCAACGCTGGACTGATAGCTACAAAAAGAGAGTTGAGTATTTCAAGTAGCATTCAAAAGATCACCTTTTGGGGTTGCCCTGGGACAGTACTGGTGTCCGTAGCCTTTTTGTATCTATCCCTGTGGAAGGAAAGAATTTACTTGGAGTAGTGATTTACCTATAGTAATTAGCTATGATGTAATCGCCAAGGGTTTTCGAGATATAAACACGAAGATTGCAATCGATGTAACTGACCTTTTTCAGCTTTCAACTATAGCTTAATTACAATTATCCATTATTGGTTAAGTCCAGGCTTCTTGTGGCTATAATATCTTTTCTTGAATATATTCCCTCCATAGAGTTGGAGAGAAGGATAACTCTACAATTAGTTCTCATAGACTATTCCAGTGACGAGCTCACCTCTGCATTCGCATTATTGGCCGCATTTCTTTGGTCGTTCCGAGTTCAGCTAGCTAACATAGCCGCAGCTGTTAACCTTACCTCAGGTCAACAGGCGGCTTGTCAAACTAAGAAACTGTGAACTATTGCATAAGTTTTTTTTTCTGAAGATGAATATGGCACAATAGGCTGAAGGAACTCAAACGAATAGGAATTGCGTGATGTGGTATAATAAGACTGCTGGGTTGTAGGTTCAAATGAACGCGGATGAGAGCAGAACATTCGCTTTAAAGACTCTGAAGAAAGCTCATATCGTGGAGACAAAACAGGAAGAGCATATAATGAATGAGAAGCGAATCATGACAGAGTCTGCCTCCAGCTTTATAGTCAAGTAGGTCCCACCATTTTTATCACTTCGAACACTGGAGAGTGGGTATCCTTATTATTATCATGTTTGTTATCATCATTGGCAGTTATTCTTCCTCCTTCTGAACTGAACATCCTGTCCTTGGCTAGGGCCTTCAATTCTTTCTCGACATACAGATGTCATTCTCATCTTGTTCTAGGTCTAGCTTTTCTCCGCTTGTTTCTTGGTTGCCATTCAGTTGAAGGGGAAGCGTGTATACAGGGCAAAATATTTTTTTATAATGGAAATTTAAATCTTTTGTGAGTTAATTTTTTTTATAGATTTGGAGCTCATCCTGTCTTAGGTCTAGTAATTAAATACAGGGGCTCACGAGAAAGATTTTTTGGAAAGACCAAAATATTGAAAGATATAATGAATGAAAAGGGGGTTCGGGTTTGCCCCACCATGAATCCCGAAGCCCAATGATATGATGGAAGAGTGTCTGGCAGCATGAGTTGCTGACATTTGTTTTACCTTTAGATGTCACCGAACATTTAAAGACAGAAAATACTTGTACATGCTGCTGGAGCCATGTCTGGGTGGTGAGCTGTGGACATTACTCCGAGATAAGGAAACTTTTGATGATCAGACCACTCGATTTTATACCGCATGTGTGGTCGAAGCATTCTCATACTTACACAGCCGTGGAATCGTTTATCGGGACCTGAAACCAGAGAACCTCCTGCTAGATAATAGTGGATACGTTAAACTGGTGAGTGCCTGTAATAACGGAATGTGATGCGAGAGTTTCCTAGTCCTTCTGTTTTCACTAGTTAAGTGTTCTTTGTTCGAGAACTCTCAGTTCAGATGACGGATCAACAGTGCATTTTTTCAGGACAGGCTTCATGGCAAATAACTAAGGTCATAGCCTTATAATTTATATTATTTTGTTATGTTTAAATGGCTATGATCTAAGTATAAGTATAGATATACATACATATTACATAATACATATTAAAATATGTCTGTGACTTTTACTGCTTTGCTACAGGTTATGCTTATGTATAATACATTCCTCTCCAGGTAGACTTTGGGTTTGCCAAGAAAATAGGTTATGGCAGAAAGACGTGGACTTTCTGTGGTACTCCAGAATACGTAGCGCCGGAGATTATCCTGAACAAAGGTCATGACTTTGCATCTGACTACTGGTCATTGGGAATACTGATGTATGAGCTACTCACTGGCAGGTAAAGCCTCTAACAGACCTTTCTGTTCTTAAAATTCTAACTTGAGAGATAACAAATCATGGAAAAGTCAGTCATAAAACTGTAAGCTCGCTTCGGATACCCTGTGAAAAGAGAAATCTAAATGCTAAGAGTTTTGATCAAAGAAAGGCAAGCGGATTAAAGATGAAGGTCTCTGCATAAATAAGTGACGTGTGACTGCCAGCATCTACTAGCACAGTCACATGACCATAAGCCCTGTACCGCATAGACCTGGTTCTGATACACATAGAGGCAATATTTTTCGGCATTTATCAGAAATTGGCAGTTGCCCATTTATATAATGTGGAATGATATTCTTATTTCTAGTCCACCCTTCACTGGATCGGACCCTATGAGAACATACAACATGATCCTTAAAGGAATAGACTCGGTAGATATGCCGCGAAAAATCACCAAGAGTGCGGCAAACCTCATCAAGCGTTTGTGCAGGTAAATATCACCGCTTTAATGTTTGACCATGGTTTACCATGCTTATGTAGCGACATAGAGTCACTGTAACATGTTAAAGTAGTTTAGCTACAACCTTGTGGTCACAACGCGTGGGCCTTGAATTCTGGTTAGTCAATTGGGGTGATATCGCTGTACTTTTTGACCAACTGGTTGTATTCAAATAATAGTCAATACATGTAGTTTCTAAAACAGTTCAGGAGCTTACTTTATAGCAATGTTTACCCGGGATTCGGACATAGAAAACATCCTTCACCGTGACATACGTGAATGGAGTTTTTGTCCTTTTAGTAGAACGCAGCTGGGGTTGTAGGTTTTTCGTTTGCACATAATTGTAATTGACCTCATTGAGAATTGAGGAGTCCACTGTATTATAGACTAAATCCAGCAGAAAGGCTGCATATTGCCTGGACGTTTCCACAAATGGCTTCCCCAGGGCAGGAGCTGGTTATGGAAGCCCAAATTATTAACCGACAGAAACAGACTTTGGTTGGTAATGGCGAATCATTAAAATCTGTTATCAATTCTGTCAACAAATGGAAATCTAAACTGAACAAATCAAACAGCCGCAGTGAATCCGCTGAACCGCCTACCCAACTGCCAGTTATTCATAAAAGCTTCAGTATAACCACAAACCAGTCTCCTGTCCGCACATATGTGGAATTTCCTAAGACACGAAATGATCATGAAAGGTAAAATTTTGAGTGTTAACCTTCTTTATCCCGTATATATGGAGTTGAGCACAGACATTCACCTCACCATGACCGCACACCTATCTCTAGCCACTGAATTGCCGGATGACTTATGGCTTATCTATGTTGGCATATGATCTACTGCCGGATATATAGTCAGATATGTGCGCTGGTGTTGTATTAGGAGGGTTTGATAACTTTCGGTAAACGTGCTACTGGATCCTTTAAGCACAAAATGCTTCGTTCTAGTGAATTTTATGGAGCACATTCGCACCTTTTGTGTGGTTCCAGTGGCACATTCCCAAACCATATTAACTCAATACAATTGCAGATAGTATGTGGATAGTTGATGATCGACCCCAAAGAACACCACTGATGCTTCATACTACAATTGCTGCTGCAAGAAATGAATTTGGGTTAAGACTTTTGGAACATTTTGGAAGATGTGAAAGATGACTGCAGTACACGCAGGCATTGTTTGTTTTCTATTGTGGGGGTCTCTACCAGCTTGTGCCGATCTGGTTATGGGTTTTTACCCTAGGGGGATAGGCTGATAAAAATAAATGACCAATAATTTTAATTTAGGGATGTGCCTAGTGAAAGACTTGGCTATGGTGGTGCAGGAGTAAAAGACGTCCAAAAACACAAATGGTTCGAAGGATTTAACTGGGATGGCCTCGGCACAAAGACTCTACGGCCACCTCATATCCCAAGTGTAAGTCCAACCTTAATACACTCTACCAGCGGAGAACAGAGAACAAATAAACGCTGAAACCTGTCGATTATATGGCCAATATATGATGAATTATCTTTTGCGAGATGTAAAAATATCGTAATACTAAGGGCTTGCAGTAACCACCGGTTAGCTAGGTTGTGTATTCATTTTATATTGTTCTGCATCAAAAAGAACAAAAACTTGGGAAGCAGGGTAATTCTACTGAAAAAAAAATGTTTTGATCGTTCTGCGCGGGCATCCTATTTAGCAGGCCTCCCATGCGTTTTCTGGGGCAGTAGAAGCCAAGAATTCAGTGGAGAGTTAACCATCAGCTGGCTGGCATGATTGGGACTTGAGCACGTGTTCTGTCTATGTTGGGCAAAGTACTCTGGCTACTGGCTGTGCCAGCTATTCATGAAACCGAAATTTTACTTTAGGTGAGGTCATCGACAGACGTCAGTAACTTTGACGATTACCCAGAAGAAGATGACGAGATCCCAGCAGATGATATGACAGGCTGGGATGTGGACTTCTGAGTACCTGAAAGACTTTACCCAGAATGCCAAGTGTTATGCACTTTATTTATTACTTTCTTTCCAAGTGGCGTCATGACTTCTTTTTCCTGAAAATTATCTAGTTTCTGCCGATTACCACAGAATATCTCGTTTTTAGTCTCCCAGCATGAAGCAAAACATGCAAAGAATGTATACTTTGATTTTGGATTATGATTTACTGGGTGCCGTTTTGTACGTAAATGTAGAGAAATAATTTTTCAAACAAATAACACAAAACAACTAGTAAATGGCTATACTCAAATTGACGGAAATGACGGAAATTAGCACATTGTCTACTCGATATTGGCAAAGAATGATGGAATAACATGTGAAAGTTAAAAGATAATGTATGCAGTAAACTAAAAAATATAATTGATTAGAGATTATCCAAGAAAACAACACAAGCAGATCACCATGATTAGACGTCTAACCAGTTCTCTATTAAAGACTGCAATGCCTTGTAGTAGTGATCGTTCCTCGGCAAAACTTCTAGCCTATTTTCTAAGTTCTTGGATAGTTTGTAGTTTATGATAAAATCCTTTCTTAGCCAGTAATTCTTCATGCGTTCCAGTCTCAGTCACATGACCATGACGTATCACAGCTATCTTGTCAGCATTTTGTATTGTTGACAAACGGTGGGCGATGACAATAGTAGTACGACCAATACGTGCATTGTCCAAAGCCTCTTGTACAACCTGTAACAGAATTCCGTCGCATGATTCGATGAAATGAAGAAGTTATTCAGGGAGGACGCAATGACAAACATTGTTGACAGGGTGCAATATATCAATCAACTCCGTAGAATTATCTCTAGCCCGCATTGTAGTACATGCTCTTTTTTAGGTACATCATTAAGAATTAGTAACAACGATTTGATTGATTGATTGAGCGCATTTTCCGATGCAAGGTTAGCAAAAATTGACAACATTACAAACTCCTGCAGACGAATTCAACCGCATAATCACTATGGCAAGCCACACCCATGCCAAATAACAACACAATATACAATGATCAAGTCATGAGGTCAAACGGACTCACTCGTTCACTCTCCGAGTCTAGGGCAGATGTAGCCTCATCCAACAGCAAGATCTTAGGATTCCTGACAAGAGCGCGGGCGATGGCAACTCTCTGCTTCTGTCCTCCACTCAATTGAGTGCCCTTGTCACCAACTCTTGTATTATATCCCTGAGTTAAAACAAATAGCGAGATCACCAAGGGTATAACATGATCAGCTCAGTGGTTGAATGCTGCTTCAAACAGCCAAACTTGGAGGTCCACCTCTCGGCAGAAGGCAACTGTATGGGCGGGCCTCCTTCAACAGTCCGACTTTGATACCGAGCTTCAAACCGGGGACCCAATGAACCATGCCTCTGAGAAGATTTTGCACCTACCCAAAGCCTTCATTCCAGGCTTCATTCCGCCGTTTGCCTTTTAGGCAAATAGTTTCAGAAAGAGAAGATTTGTACTAGCAGCCCAGCCGCCAAAATCTTCGGTAAAGTCTGATATCAGCACTTACATTCGGCAGCTCAGAGATGAATTTGTGAATGTTGGCTTTCATAGCCGCCTCCATAATCTCCGACATCGGCACCTCTCGGGAGTTATCTCCATACGCGATATTCTCACTAATACTGCGATCGAAAAGCATCGGTTCCTGAGACACTATTCCAATCTGACCTCTAAGCCAGGCAATATTCAAATCAGACAGGTTGCGTCCGTGGAGAGTCTACAAAATTAAATGGAAATCCTCAGTACAGTGTTCGTTTATTTGACATGCAAAGAACATGCAAATATGAAACAACCCTCAAACCAAAACTAAACCTGACCAAAAATGAATCCTGCAGGGTCATTCGCCATTGTGCGGAAAAAAGTTTCTTAGATGGTTTTCAACCCTCAATTGACCTCATCTACCAACTGGTCACTCTGTCTACGCAATTTATAATCCCTACTGTTTTGGAAAAGATGCACCTTATCTTACACACTATTGACTTGAGTGATAAGACATACCACAGATCCACTGTCTGGGTCATAGAATCGCTGGATCAGCTGCACCGTGGTACTCTTTCCACAGCCACTAGAACCAACCAGAGCCAGTGTCTGACCAGGGTCCACATCCACATTCAAATTCCTCAGGACTTTTACAGATTTCCTAGTAGGATAACTAAACTCAGTGGCCCGAAACGCCACCTTGGCTTGGTAGTTGGCCTACAAATTATCACCCATAAGTAAAGACACTGCATATTCATACACCAAGTTACCAATATGAAATCTTGGGATGATGATATACATGGATGTTGAAAAGGGAGGGTGGTTGGATGGGAGTTTGCGGTGTTGACGATGTGCATTTGTAAAAAAATGCATGCTTGTCCAAATAACTGCCAGCAACAGCTTAGACAATTCGCATAGTTGTCCGTCATAAAAAAAACTGTGGCAGAAATCTATGGTTGTTTTGGCCACCCTATGGAGCTGACTTCCGAAATCCGAAGCTTGTTCTGGAGCAATAAGAGGGGGCAATTGTGCGAGGAGTTCGCAATCCAAGTGGGAGGCAGTCATGCTAAGGGCATGAAGACAGGATTTCATGATCTTGAGCCAAGCTATCCTGCCATCCCCACTGGTTTATTGATATTTGAGCATATTTTAGTAGTACATTGGTCGACTTACCAATGAATCGCCTTCTGTGGAATAAGAATCTATGCTTGGTTCAGACTCATACAGTGACTTTATTTTGACTGCTGCTTCTCGAGCCTTGGAGAAGTTAGGGCCGAATGAGGTAGCCTGTCCCAGAGACATAGCTCCAAACACCACAGCGGAGAATGTACTGGAAAAATCCGGAACATCTAGTTAGCAAGGTACTATTTGGCTTATCAAGAGCACCAAGCCTAATACAGCCTCAGAGTCAAGTTTATTGAAGATGAGAGCTGGGAATTATGTGCGAAGCCCACAGATTACTGGCTGTAGAATTTCGAATCCTGATGACACTCACAGTATTTTCCAACAACCGTGTCAACCATGGGAAAATCCAAGCCTCAATCAGGAGCACATTTTTAAAAACTATGTGCAACTACCGAAGAGAAAATGAGAACTATGTGCTACTACCGAGTAGGAAATGAGAAATTTGGAAAGATTCTTACATCATCATGGCCTGGAAGTCAATATCCTTGATATCAATCAAATATGCTCCAAGATAGAAGAGAGCCGCGTAAGCAAAGAAAATGATTCCCTGTGATACTCCGTAGGTGATACCAAAACCTTGCGTCATTTTCAAGTCCTTTCTACAATTCATGTGACATATATGTTAGAAACCTGTTTTCTCTCCAGCTATGAGTGAGCATGGAGCTAAGATTGTCTCAACGGGAGCCCGAATCAAACCAGATGTGAGCCCAGCGCTCTACCACAGAGCTATTCCCCTATCCTCGCCAAGTCAGGTACTCACCTATAGGCTGGTTCAGAGATGGCCTTATACTTCTCATAAAATAGTGGGCCTTTACTCAGAGAGTGTACAGTTCTAATGTTCTCTATGCATTCTGTGGCTGTCTGGAAATGTAGATGCAGATGTAAAACATGTTACTATACTATAATAAATTATAATAAACTATAATAAACTATAATGTACTATAACACAACATAATATAATGAAATATAATAATAATATAACATAATATAATTCCATTGAGTTAACACAATGAAGGTATACTGGAATACGATCTACACGCACATGCAGCACTCGATCATACTGGGCCCTATTCCTTAGATCTACAACTACAACCAAATGGCTGTGTCTCCAGCACAGGTATGGAGCTACTCTCTCCCTGGGCAGTAGCCTCTTTTATGTACTGACTGGGGAAGGTTGACTTTATGAGCGAAGGAATATCACTGTAATAAAGCTTTATATTTTGGAGCTAGGAGCATGATCTCTGGAATGACATTGACCTTTCCAGATTCCTCCTGTAGTGTCTTATCTGACGGATTGCCGCCGCTAAACACTTTCATCTCAACATAGCTGGCGATTCCTAGGAAGGGCATGAAGGCAAATATAGCCAAAGTGAGCTTCCAGCTAAAGACAAAGGCTATAATGATACCAACACCAAGGTTAGCCAATGCGTTGCACAGCGCTCCCAGCTGGGCTCCTGTGGCCTACAACATAAACAACATATGCGTTTTAATACGGCACCTTATTTAGCATTGCATCTCACATTATGGGTCTTTAGAATTGTTCTGGAACATTTCTACAATGCGGGGACTTGCTGCTTGTAACTGACAATCGGCATTTAAAGTTCTAAACCCTACGGAATTTCTAGGCTCACATTCAATCCACTTTTAGGATAAGAACTAGACTTCTTCGGAAACGGTAAAACTGGTGGCAGCAAAACAATTTTAAAGGGGTTAAGCCATGGTTGAGCCCTAGCCCTAAATAAAGGCTGTTGCATTCGGGCCTCGATCATTGTGCAATAAAGGCACTAACGCTCGCTGACAGAGGTGAAAACTACAAACTACAAATCTAGTATGCACCGGCAAGAGAACTTTCCGAACATCACCGCGTAAGCTGAGAAATCAATGCAAACACCAACAGCTGTGTTTATCTCAAGGTCAATTCTGTTGCAACGACGGTCTGAAAAGTGCGTCACTGCAGGCTCTAAGTATGCATAATCGATAGGGCTATATTTAAGCTTCGGTTTGAGATGGGTATGGTCCATTTGTTCATGGTAGCCTTCATAATCTGCAAACAAGTGAAGACAGTTTTGGCCATGGGTTAACCCCTTTAATATTGTTTTTTGTATCCCCTAGGCTCTACTAAAAAACTCGAACCACCACAATAATAAATCTTACTCCCTGAATGGCAGAGGCATCAGTGGCCAGGCGTGTAGTGAGCGCTCCGGTGCCATTTGCTGGATCATCAAAGAAAGCTACATCTTGTCTGAGGTAAGCCTTAAAGGCCTGTTTCCTGATTCTCTCGGTGAGCCGCTCGCCGGAGATCGAGAACATCAACTTCTGAACGATTTCGGCGAAGAACATTGCGAAGGCTATCACGACAAACATCAGGGCCCAAAACTCGGAGCTACTCCTCATCTTATCATCATCACAGGATATGAAGGTCTGCAATTATGAATGAGAAAGGTGTGCGGGGAGTTTAACACTGAGAGCTTGTCAGTGAAGTTTTCTTTAGCCACTGGTATAAGTTGCGTTTCTGAGAATCAATCAGTCCACCGAGACTGATAGTTACCGCAGTGTCATCATAGCGGCATCCCTTGTTTTAACACAGAGTTATCCTCCCATGTCATCCTTAGGGTATAATTCTGTGAGCAATAATGTGTCTATGACTGTTCATGGAATTTAGGTTTTCAAAAGATGATGGTGCAGCGACTAGAGACAACTGTGGGAGCAAATCAAATACAGACTAACCTCAGACTACTGAATTGTTATGAAAAAACTTCTATTGACAATCAAAGAGGACATATGCCTTCTCAGTCAGCCTGTTATGGGCAGGGAAGGTTAAGGACACCAACTGAGGTTACACCTTTAGAGTTGTTTTCACCTTCAGAAACATGTTGCTGGCAGTATATTATATAGTATATAGATTTACACCAGAACATAATTCTCCAGTTTTAGAAGCCTTTTACTTGGAGTTATGCGCTCGTATAAGCTCAGAGCAGAGAATCGAACTGTTTCTGAATTCTGCTTTAATAACTGTACCACCATGGAGCGCTGGGAATAATAATCCCAGTCCAGCATTGGCGTATTGTGGGAAAAACTAACTTGGCTTACTATTCTGAAACAATGGATGACAGGTGCCACCGCCGTTATTAGACTACCTACCGCTATGAGCTTAGTGAAAACCACAGCAAAGGCAGGCTGGGCACCACCTGTCACTAAAGAGCCGAGACAGCCAATAAGAATGATGTACCACTCCTTTGCATTCCAAGAGAAAATCTCACAATATCCAATAGTCGCTTCTTTCTACAAAAGCCAGTTATTACTGTAATAGACTTAGCATCAAAATTGATAAACATTTTCTTAAGAATTAAACAAAAGATGAACTAATAGGCTAGAACACGCACTTCTTGCATCTAGAATCTCGCAATTGGCTTATGATCTTATGCAGATAGCAAATAACTGTGCGGGTATAAGCTCAAGCTGTGTACATTACCTGCTCCGTCGATGGCTAAGGATATCAGTATAAAAATAATTGAATGCGATGCGGATCTTTGACATATTTGTCTTGTCCTATTATGGCCTTTTGACATCAAGTTGGCAGTTGCGATTGCTATATTTGTGATGCTGAATATATATTTGAGCATTGGTAAGGAGGTTTTGTCTGGAAAGATCAGTATATGAGCCTTTGATGGCTGGGTGATGGTTAACTGATGAGTTATGCTCTGAGTTGTATAATTAGTTTCCCTCTTGAAGGCCTACTAAATAAGTATATAACTGTAGGGCTGTGTGAGAGTAATGTAGGGCTGTGTGAGAGTAATGTAGGGCTGTGTGAGAGTAATGTAGGGCTGTGTGAGAGTAATGTAGGGCTGTGTGAGAGTAATGTAGGGCTGTGTGAGAGTAATGTAGGGCTGTGTGAGAGTAATGTAGCTGAGGCAATCTATAATGTGATGTCATTATGGCACTGATCCAGACAAAAACAAAACTAAACTACTACCAGTACCACCCGGAATGTATTTGGATGTAGGCCATTTCAAGAACTGATCCTAAAGAAGCAAAAGGGGGCAGCTGTAAAGAGTACAAGAAACTACTTGCCCAGGGAAACCCTGCCTATTCTTTGATTAAACTATGCGCCGCAGACCTCACCCAATGGTCATAAAGGTTTTGTCGGGTCTTTTTGATTTAGCATTGTCAGCATCCTATGCGTATGAGATCACCTATTCGTACCAGATTCAGCACACTCACTCTAGGTGTTTGGTTGCACTGGCATAGACAGTGTCTATAACGGTTTATGCTCCTACTCCTTGAGTCATGCTTTCTCATTCAATAGCCAGGTAATGTGGTTATTGCAAAATTGGACAGCGGATGACGCAACAATCATTCAGGATAGATAAGAGATTATTTTATCATGGGCATGTTTGCTATGAGCAAGCATGATGCATATCATGCAGACCTGATAAGTGCGCCATCATATATGGGCAAAGTTTTTGGGTGAAGTAGTACTGCATTGTACAATAACCTTTTCACCCCATCACTCCTCATTTACTCATGCTTACTTATTCCATTGACAGACATTGTGAAATTTGACAGTAAACAATAAGCAACATTCATTCACAAGTGCATCTGCACTCACCTGTTCATCAGAAAGCTCCGCGGTTTCTGCATCATCTTTGTCAGAAGTGACAGACAGCACTCGTTGGGGCATATGTTTGGGTGTCGCGGCTGTGTTGGATGTGACTGTAGAACCCCTTCTCTCCTTTTTCATTGACAAAGTTCGCTCCATTTCTCTCTCCAACTCATCTATGAAAATCATAGACCCATACTTGACTGATTACTGAAAACCAACGGCTCTGAAAAGTAGAGGTCACTCTCCCAGCCACTGGCCATGTGGCCCTTGGGGAAGTGCCAACTTGCACCAGGAATGGCGTAATTGGTTTCTTAGTACAACACATGGGAAGGGTGGAGAAACTTATTCCATTCGCCCATAAAGTCATCAACAGAAAACCCCAACTAGACTGGCCAAATGGGCTTCTCCCACGAGGAGACAAACTAATGAAGTTTTGATAGCAAGCTTGAGCAACAGTAAAGAGAACAGTTAATGGGTTGGTGATGGCATTACTGACTTCCTCTTGGCAAAAAGCTTACATTATGCCTGACATGACACAAACTTGGAAGTACCGTACTTCTAAAGCCATGATGAATCATTTGAAACGAGATTTATTTTTGTGCAAAAATTACCCTAAGCCAGAAAGGTGAACAATATCCAACGAATACAGTGGGACATTCACACACAATGTGACAACAGCCAACTAATAATAATGGTCTACCTTCATCGCCTGATAAATAGAACAGAACTTCCATTAAATTAAAAATAAATGCAAATGCCTCCATATCTTCCATTATGGAGATGAAATTGGCAGCCGCTAGGTAGGCTATATAAAGTAAGTGTAACCCCCTTCATTACCGAGTATGGATTTACACGACACCTGGGAATATATGTGGCCCATGGCAAACTCACGGTCTACCAGAGTACCCACTGCTTTCAGTATAAGACATGCATGACAAAACTAAGCAGATAGATGTGAGAAGTTGGGAGTCACTCAACTCACAAGACTGTGCTTTTATTGTCTGAGCTATCTTAGCCAAGAGATTAGGGTGGTAAGGACATACAGCAGTAGGTAGTAGGACTGACAGTTCTAACTCATAGTGGGGCTCACACTGACCTTCAGAATCCTCCGTTTCAGATTCATCAGCCTTGTTGGATTCCTTCTTCATCTGATGCTTGACAAGATGCGCATACACACCTATAACAAGAATACATGTCCAAATAAGCTGAAACTAAGCTATTTCCTGCAAAGGGTCCGTCCATCTAGCCAGCATCCATCTACCGAGCATATAGACACTGGGTATTCTCAGGTATTCTCTAACGTGGGCATTCTCTTTAGGGTTGAGCTATCATCACACCAATTCCCGACTGACTAGCAATTACCCCCAAGCCAATAGCAATGGTTTTATGGTCACACAAGGTCTGAACAGACATAACGTAATTCAGAGGGAGGTGGCAACTGACCGTCTTTTTCCATAAGTTCAGCGTGAGTTCCCGATTCATGAACTTGTCCCTCTTTAAGCGCGACTATCAAGTCAGCATTCTGCACCGTAGTTAGTCTGTGGGCAATCACCAGTGTGGTTCTGCCGTGACTGACCTAAAAACAGAATTAATCTTATTATGCTGAAAATAAGTGATTCCATTAAACTTATGAAATAAAATTATTGATGTTTGCCATACCATTATCTTCATCCAAATCTAGACTCAAATGGTGACAAAATCTGCTATGCATTAATTGCTAGATGTGTAAACTATCATGGTCAATTGTAAGTGTGACACGGCCATAGAGTAACTCTCTAGAGGAAAACTCTATGGGCACGCCTGTCCTGTAGAAGATTTTATCTTTCGTTGGCTCCAGCTTACCTTATCCAGCGCATCCTGTACGATAGCCTCGCTCTCAGTATCTAAAGCAGAAGTAGCCTCATCCAACAGAAGTACCTTAGGCGTATTGACAAGAGCTCGCGCGATAGCAATCCTCTGTTTCTGGCCTCCACTGAGCTGGGCACCGCGTGATCCTACCAATGTCTCATATTTCTACAACATATGAGAAACAATGATCGTTCTTGTAAAGACAGAGTAGCACAACCTGGCTCTCTAGTTGGAGAAAAAGATTTTTAGCAGGTGAATAACACTCTTGAGCCACTATAGGTTACATGGAGACATAAGATAACATACATAGTTGAAAGCAAACAAAAATCTATAGAATCAGCATTAATTAGCATCATATGTAAGCCTTGTTTGCTACGGCATTAGACCATTTACATGGCTTTTCATGAACTACGCAGGAGGCATACTGGTGTGCAGGTTTTGTGCAACCAGCGATCGGCTGAGCACTTATGAAAGAAAATCCAACCTACCAAAATGTGACTATTCAAAAACTCAATAGCTATTGATATCATTGAAATTGGTACGTATGGGTCAAATAGTAGGCCACAGTCTGTTCGTACGCAGCCACTATGGCGACACAGGCATAAGTAGCTTATCAAAGACTATACATGATTAGCTTCCCAGTGGGTAGCCGCGGATACCCAAAGTTCTTTATAGTGTGAAGTGTAGAGGTACCACCCCTTCATCTTTCCATCCCGCTGCCGGTGCAGCTGAGAGAAGTAGAAGGCAGACCAGCATAACAGTACTAACCATGGGCAGCTTGGAGATAAACTGATGGGCGTTAGCTTCTTGAGCTGCCTGTTCGATCTCCTCCTGGCTAACTCCATCTCGGCCGTAGCGAATATTCTCAGCTATAGTAGTCGCAAACAGAATCGGCTCCTGACTTACGATGCCTATCTGCGATCTCAGGAATTTGACATTTAACTCTCGTATATCCTTGCCATCCAATGTGACCTACAGGCAATGAATGGCATTAGCTACCAGTGCGTAGCGACAGAGGAATATAACAATCTTCTCAAAATACAACAGGTCCGAAGAAACATGACAAACAGGACATTATATAGCTCTACCTGTCCATCGCAGACATCATAGAACCTCTGGATTAACTGAACCGTCGTACTTTTACCGCAACCACTTGAGCCAACCAGAGCGACGGTTTGGCCAGACTTGACTTTGAGATTAAGTCCCTGCAAAACCTGCAAGACCCAAAAAGGTCATAAAGGCGAACTCATGATGTGAAAATGCGTACAAATTTATAAGTTGGGATTAGGGCCGCAGAAATGATACGATTGATTGAGGTATTGTAGTTACGCGACCGGCGAGTTAGCCAAAAAATGTATCAACTCCGGCAAGCAAAGTGATCGAGGCTATGTTCTCACCTTCACATCAGGACGGGAGGGATATTGGAAGTGAACATCGTGGAATTCTATATCCCCAGTCACCTTATCCAGTGTGTCACCATATGGAGAGTCCACATCGATGGGGGGTACCTGACAATTACCACAGAACCTTCTGTCATATGAATAGCTATATAGTTACCACAAATGGAGACTTTCAGAATAGACAACTGAAATGGAATTGACATAGCTTTCCAGAGAATATTATATTTAGCGTACTATTTACTTTGCATGGTCATAAATCTGTGTTTCTATTACACCTACGACCTAGCAAAATGAGTGAGCAGATCTTTTTTCACAAACAACTAAAGAACTGGGTGAACAAAGCCAACTTAGGCCAGGATTACCGTTTCTTTCTTGCGAGTCATGCTCACTATAAATAAATCCAGCCAATATTCTCACCACAGGCCAAGCTATCGTCCTACAGTGCATGGGCTGTAGTTGTTAAAGCACTTACTCTCTCTATCAGGTTAAACACAAAGTGTGCAGCACCACGAGCGACAGCGATGTCCTTCATGGCGCCTCCAGCTTGACCGAATGAGAATGACGCGGTCAGAATGGAGAAAAACACCTGGAAACGAGTGATCAAATGCCATGAGGCCAGCCATGAGTTAAAAGCCAACACAGGTCAAAATAATGATACCGCATATGCTATAAGTTACGTCTCAAAACATTTCATATAATAAGCAATACAGCAGGAACAAACCAATAATTAGTCTACGCATGGACTTTAGCAATCACTCGATAACTAATGCCTTCATTGGTGCATTCGCACCCAGCTTAAAGGTTTACACGACCAACTATCCAACTCGAGTCCATTGTGTTGTAACAAAAGAAGTCTATAGGCAATATTGAATGATTCAATATCACATATCCGCTGGTTATGAAAGCAATATGTTCAGGGCCTTTTTGGTCTATACATGGGACAGTAGGCCTGCTAAAAGAGAGGACACCTTATTTCAGACAATGTAGCTTCCCAACTTACTATCAGCATACTTCCAACAGAGAAGTTTTCTTCCTCAATAACTAGCTTAGTGCCATACCAGAACCCAAGTGCATAAGACAGGAACATAATACACATGATAGCTCCTATTGATATGCCATTTACTGTGCCTTTCTTAATACCAAATTTCTTCGCTTTGGAAAGTTTGCTGTTATATCTGTAAAGAAAAGGAGTCTAGCATCAAGTGAGCTTCTTGTGTGACCCCTTTACCAGTTAACCATTCTGGAAAAGCTACTGGGCTAGATACTTGTTTTTTTACCAGGCACCCCAAGCGTGTCAGGGTCAATGTTCCACCTCATGATGAGGCCTGCTAACTGAGCTTTGAATGATGTGAGGAGCTCACACTCTAGACCAGAACCTGTCAGGTTCAAGCTCGGGTTCTTGTGATTTCAAACCCAGCGCTCAATCGCTGAGCTATCCCAGTATCCCTGATGATCATAATGTGTGATCTCAGGGGAGAAGATGGATAACACTGTTATTGTGAGCTAATCCCATGCACAGACCCATCAGAGAAGCTAATGGAAGATATCGGTGATAACTGGTTATTTTAAGTAGGGCGGTGGGCCATACCTTTCACTTTCCTTGGGCTGGCCACCAAACGCCATGACAGTCCTGATAGCTGAAAGCGCCTCTTCAGCAATTCCACCAGCTTCTGCGTAGGCTTGCTGTTCCTGTTCAGTGCTATCACGCATTAACTGTAACCATATGAACCTGAGTCAGACTCCCTCTACTGTAGTTTAATTCATTCAGACTTCTAGATAGGGTTACATAACCTGGCTTAAATTGTGGCAAAAGACGGGGGGGGGGGGGAAG
>Ga0224501_10001180_pt1 | contig 20166 bp, 11 predicted proteins | sample SF_Oct11_sed_USG_4_FD_169105 | JGI IMG/M metagenome (GOLD analysis project Ga0224501, IMG submission 169105) | Sediment microbial communities from San Francisco Bay, California, United States - SF_Oct11_sed_USGS_8_1 | ecosystem: Environmental > Aquatic > Marine > Sediment | place: USA...
GGTCTGCCAAGATGTCGGTGCAGGGCCTGCACCGAACTCTATCCGATATTTCTCAAAGTTTCCCGTACTGGCTATTCCCGGTATTTTTATGAAAGTTCGTCCCTCGTAGGGAACTTTCAATTTAGCAATGAATTCGTCCTGACCCTTGTTTTCTGTTCCAGAATCCCCTATCACAAAAGTGCTGCCGTCGCCAATATACAGGGGGCTTGCTACCGGTTTCCCGTAGATATCAGTAAAGGTAATGTCCGGGTTCGTGATAGTACTATCTGGATAATGCGGGCCAAAGACCGTCCATTGACTGCAATGGGGTGCTTTATCTAACTCGAATGGCGGTGTGTATGATAAATTACTGAAAATGCTGAAAGTGAAAGGTGTATTATAAGAGACAAAATTATCCTTTTTAAAGAGGGGGTTAACCTCTTCCCCGGCACTCCAGTTACCCTCAAATTGTGGCTCCTGCGGAACCGTCCCAGTCAAGTCTCCAGAAACAATAATGCTCTTTCCAGACGCCTGCGAATTTTTGGTAATGGAAATACGAACATCAGGATTGCTGTTGTAGCTGACCCCTGCATTCCCTGTAGTGGGGTCAATAGTCCCCCCATGTTGGGGGTTAACCGTAACGCTATAAGTCGTCTGATGAGCCAAATGTGCATATGCAGTTCCCGAACGGAGAGCTGTCGAATTGGAGACCCCTGCAGACTTTATGACGTCTCCGCTTACCGACCAGGAAAAAGTCACTCCGCCCGGACTATTCGGGAACCACTCCCATACAAACTCACCGGCAATGTTATATATTTTTCTCAAAACATAACACCTCGCCCTGAATCCATCTCTTCGCTTCTCAACCACCTTAAGTCCACCCCCATTGTTTTTGGCAGAGACCGTCGGGTTGGGTACAACTGTAAAAACGACTCCGTAGTACACGTCCACTACTGACCACCATTCCTGATGGCTTATGTAAATGTTACCTTTATAGGAGAACTTATGATGCTTGTCACTCTTTTTTCCTCCATCACTTCCCTTTTTCGAACCAGATTTGGTAATCCGTGCAATCCAACTTTCTGTTCCGCTGGCTGTTACTCTCCAGTTGAAATCTTGAGCAATATCATACTGGCCGCTACCATAGGCTGGCCAGTCAAAGTAAGGCTTACCAAACACAGGCTGGGAATTGTCCAGTTTAATCTCCGCACCAACAACACTGGTTCCTCTATCTACGGTTATCACCACAGTTTTAGTTTCACCATCGGCTGTTAAAATACAATCATATTGACCACCTGGAACTGGCGAAGAATTATCGTCAGTTCCATCCCAAGTAAGTGAATAGGTCCCTTGGGCGGTAAAAGTAGTGAAAGTCTTTACTAGGGTAGCCCCCAGATATATTCCTAAATTAGCGGAAGACACTGGCTTAGGTAAACTATAGGTAATAGTTGTAGTTTTTATACCATCAGAAGCGTTCGGCGTAATTACTGACGGCACTGCCACCAAAGTAACCTCATTAGCCGCTGTAATTTCTTTAGTAACTACTTTGCTGTTGCCCGCTTTATCACTAACGGTTAAGCGAAGAATATAATCACCGTTGACCAACTCTCTTGTATCCCACTTTGAAACTAAGATGCCCGATGGCTGAACTGGACTGGCATTACTAAAAATTGGAGTCCAAACGGAGGAACCTCTAACGGAAAAGTCTACACTATAAGACGCAAAGTCTGAGTCTATACTATTCCCTGCTTCTCCCATAATGGCAATGGTGCCAGCGATGACACCCGTGTCAGGAAAATCGATTCGGGCCCGAATATTGCTGTTATTGGCAATACGCCGAATAGTAATGGGTTCTGGCGCATTCGCTCCAGGGGCGCTAATCTTGCAAATGTAATCACCAATATCCGCTGTTGCACCTTCACCATTCCAGGGGACAGTATGGGTACCTGCGGTCTGGGTTTCATTATCTACTAAAGTTTTAACAAGTGTCAGGGAACCAGAATCCAGAACCTCCACGGTTACATCAGCAGGATTTTCTAAAGTGTAACTAATATTTGTACTCACAGCAAAAGGATTAGGCAGCGCTGTGAAACTATATATATCCAAACCATTTTGCACCACGATATCATATACTGTTACACTATCAGTAGCACCGCTTTCATCGTTGATTGTCAATCTAAGGTCGTAACTGCCATCAGCGATCTTAGTAGTATCCCAAACCGCAAGTAAACCGTCGGTGATTTGCATTGAGGAGACAGTGTAATCAGGACCGTTTACATAACTGGCAGGAACAGCAATTCTATTCCAATCCTCTGTCCCGTGGAAAGCGTAAGCTACTGAATATCCAGAAAACCCAGCAGGGTCAACTGCAGAACCAGTTATCTCCACAAGACTCGAGACAAGGATAGGATTCTCCACATCCGGCAATAGATTATCAGCAGTGCTCTGGCCATTAAGCAAGGCTATCTCTGGTGGCACTTTCCCTTTTACCACCAAACAGTCGCTCTGGGATAAGTTACCCACGCCATCCTCAACTTCCATCTGAATAGTATATACCCCATCTGGCACAACGGCTCCGTTATCATCCTTTCCGTCCCAAGAATAACTCAAAGCTTTGCGGAAAACCTCTTCATCCTGGATAAACTCCATTTCTTCTAACTTCCTATCTGCCAACTTTGCAATAACTTCACCCTGTTTATTTTTCACATTAATACTTACCCATACATGCTTCGCTGAGCTTGTAGTCACCGTGGCATAGTTCGTTGTCTGCTTACGGAATTCCTGGGGTAAGACGGGATTGAATATGAATGGGCTGCAATAAAACGAAGATATTTTGGGCAGTTCGTTTGCTGGCAGAATTAAATAATCATATGAGAAATCGTCAATCCGGGTTGAAATGGTGTTGTTATCAGCGTCACTAACTGTATCTACCACTGGTACTAAAGACAGATTTTGCCCTTCATTATCCCACCTGTAAATTCCTAGATTCTTCTTGACTAGTTCCTTTCGGGAGACTCCATCACCTACTAAATCAACATCTATATCTTCATCTCTATATTTGATAGTGAGCATAGTCTTTTTATTAAAATTATCTGGCTTCAACTCTTCTGGCTTAATCTCATAAACTGGACCTATTGGCTGGAGATAATTCACCTCGGGATTGATAATCTTTGGGATAATCACATCTTGATTTAGTGCCAAAGGGGAGATGGTAATATATTGAGTCGTGTCGAAAGTAAGAGGTTCAAACGACAAACTCATCATATTAGCCGGGTCAACAGCCAATCCATCCTTATCAGGTGTAATCTCTTGCCCAACGATAAATGTAGAACGATTCACTTCCTGTCCATTTATCTTACACCGCATTGTGTAATATCCATTCAGCCTTCTCACATCCCATTCAGACAAACTGCCCACCAGGGGCCCTGGAACCTTTGTAGAGGACTGCCTGATAATATTCCAGTTTATCGGTGAAGTCCCTGTTCCAAATTCTATAGAGAAATTTTGGAAATCGCCTGCATCCGCATTGCCCTGAATTGTCACATCCGTAGGTATCCCGGAAATATTACAATTATTATCCGGGTAGCTCACTCCCACACGATACACAATGCGTTCATTGACTGCAACGTCTTTGGCAGCATTTCTGGCGTATAGGACAATATTATTTCCCCCGGAAGCGATGAGTTTGTGTTCTAATTCAAAAGAACCTCCAGCGTCTGGACCTAAGTCCACCGGCTCCTCTGCTGTACAAACTAACTTCGCCATTACTCTGTCAGGCGAGTAGCCAAACAGCCTCCCTTTCGCCGTTATGGTTGGCTTCTGAATATCGAGAAGCGAATTGTTTAGTAACGGCAAGCCATCCGAAGAAAAGACGGAGACACCACAAAATTCAAGAGCCAAATCAGCGGGCCCTACTTCCACAGTGTTGGAGCGAACCTTCATACTGTCAGAAGTTTCCAGGACGTACTTAAATACGCCTTGCGGAATCTCTTCAGGCTGGATAGTCCAGGAAATATAATTTTGTCCAGCATTGCAAATTCGCTCTTTAATTACCACTTTTACTAATTTTCCATCTGGGTCATACAACTTAATATCTACTTTCACAGACTCGGTCAATTCATACGAAATAGGTTTACACAATTTGAACGATACACTATTATAGCGCCAAGAAGAATCATAAATATAGATCGGTGGCTCTTCGGGATAAACTGACTCCCAGAAAAATTTATATAAGGTGGCAACAGCCCGCATTGTATACACATAAGCTTTGTTGCCAATTCTGGTTAAGTCGCCATCATCATCGTCATCTCCCCAGTCATTGTTTCCTTTCGTATCCCAGAAAGGGAATATACGCAAAGGGTTGGGATCCAGGTGTTTTGCTTTTCTGGGGCTCCCCGGCCAGCCAGAATAGTCAAGCCAACCACGTCTATCATCGCTATTACCATTCCCGTCATCGCTGGCGAAATAATCTGCATATTGATTTGCAGTATACATCAAATAGTATAAAGGAAATATGTCTTCTGAAACATCAGCGGGTTTCTTATCCCATGGAATGTGAATTAAACCGCCAGCATTTAAGGCATCTCGATAGCTCCAGTTATCATATCCTTCTTTCTTCATCCAATCTTCATAACAGTCATCGCCGAAAAGAAGACTGGCAGGAAATTCTTCCACATGAGGGTCCACATGGACATGAGCTGGCACTCCCATATCCGCTAAGAGATGGGATATGTGGCCCAGCTGCTTATATGCTTCAGCCTTGTTCTCTCCATATAAATCTACTATGTCCTCAACGGTGCGATCTTCGCTCCGCCTACCTCTCCAGAAAGCAACTGCTTTTTGATAAGCATTGGGAAAATCTTTTAGACCTGGAAAGCCAAAAAACCAACTTCCTGCATCATCCCCGCGATCAGCATTCCAAAAATGAGTTAAAGTAGTTAAAGGCCATTCATAGCCATATGCAAGGTCCCGCTCATCCTCATCCCATGCGCCGCGGCAAATAGTGGCCCCCTCACTTCTGTCCTTCCAATAATCACCCCTGAACAAATAGTTTCCTCCCTCAGAGCCACCTTCTCCAAAGAGATTCTCCCCGAATATTTTTGCTGCTTGAATACAAATATATTGATGAACGAACTTCTTGTGTACTATGCTTATCGTGCCATCTTCTCTTTCTATAGAGAACTCCCTACTCATACTGTTGTCCCAGGGTTCTGAATCTCCTTCCAATATGGGAACTCCTGCGCTTAACAAGATATCATATCCATCAGTGAGCGGAGCCCGTACCCAGAGAGGAAAATCCTTCTTTAGTTCCTCACTAGACTTTATCTCTTCTATTATTTTTGTCCCAACCAGAATAATTTTTATGCTGCCATCTTCACTTATTCCCAGTTGACTTAGAACAAGCTCTATGCCCTTTGCTGTTTCATTCCCTTTATTTTTCACTCTAATTGAAACGGTAACCGTGTCACTATCTACAATAAATTTTGGAGAAAGCGTTATGTCGGTGACCGCTATGTCAGTAAATCCAATAGGGCTTATACTGATTTCCTTTTCTTTCATATTGTCTTCCATGTCGGTCTCGCCTGGCAACCCATCCGCCGCTGCTTTTATATTTCGCACAGTCCCACCTGACCCCAAAGCTTGGGAGATATGAAAAGTGGTAAGAATTCCTAAGACGAGCACTGTAATTACTATGGCAAACTTTTGCTTTTTTCCTTCCATCTGCAATTTTCCCATTTTTGTTATCTCATTGATTATTTCTTCTAATTATTCAACCCAAAATCCAGTTTGATTTTACGCCTCGATGTTCTTTTGTTTAGTTTTCTTTTTTATCAAAAGCGAATCCCTACCGAAGGTATCATCAATGTTACGCTCTCCCCATCACCACCGCCGAGGTCAAATTCACCTAAATACTGGATTTCGACAAAGATATCTAACCTCAAACCGGGAGAAAGATATAATTCTATCCCAGGGGTTACGAGAAATCCCATAAATCCGCTAGTCCATGGAATTTCGTTTATACGTGTACGCCTCACGTACTGAGCTCCAATACCTAAATCAAGATAATAAGATAGCCCCTCTTCATCACCAGCAATCTTAAAATGGGCGATTAAGAAAAACGGGATTGAGGTTTTAGTTTCCTCCCAAGACGTTCCGTCTTCAAATTCACCCTTTGCCCGTCCCCAGAAAAAAAATCCACTTTCAATTCCAATGCTTGTCGTAGGGCTTAGATTATAAAAAAGAAATTTACCTATTAGACATCCCGCTCCTCTATTATTATCATCTGAAACTCCTGTTACTGGAATCCATCTTGCGTAGCCAATGGATGCTTTTAGTGCTAATCTGTCATTGGCAAATGCACTTGTTGTCAAAATTACTAATAAAAAAAGAGTCAAGCATAATCTTTTCATATCATCTCCCCATTATCATTGAATTCTCAAAATTCAATGTCTCAATTGTCTCAATCCCACAGCCCATATCATTTGGCACAGAAGCACAAATTCTTATCTACTCCTTTTTCCTCACCCTCGCCGTCTCCCACGAGGGAAGAGGGAAATTTTCCCTTCCTCTAGCTAACATGTTTTCAATTTCCTGTTTCCTTTCCGGAGGTTTCCGGAACCCAATTGAATTTCTTAATAATCACTTCATTCGGAGCCAAGGATGGAATGGTAGCGTTATTTACTGCGACATCGTCAATATATAGTCTGAGGATTGAACCTGGAGTCTCAACATTGCCTTGATTCTGTAAGGTTACGCTAATCTCTGTTTCCTGTCCAGGAAATGGACTTTCTGGTATAACTTCAAGATCAAGTATGGCTATGTCAATATTCTCTATTCCTTTTGCTGCTAACAAAGCTCTGTAAGCGTTTATTCTACCGCGCCCATAGCTGTTATCTTCTTTGATGTAATCGCAACTATTATATAGAATCCCTTCAACTCTATCCCTGCTTAAGGAGGGCTGAGATGACAATATGAGGCCAATCAGCCCCGCTGTATGGGAGCATGCCAGAGAGCTCCCCGAATTGTAACCATATCTGCCTTCCGGCTCGGTAGTATAGACAGAAAGACCCGGGGCCGCCAAGTCTACAAAATCCCCATAATTGGAGTTTTTATCAACTCTATCCTGGCTATCAGTTGCTGCAGCTCCTATCACGCCCTCGTATGCAGCTGGATACAAAGGGGCATCTATACCGTCATTCCCAACGGCCGCCACAAGCACGCAACCCTTCTCCAATGCATAATCTACTGCATCCTTTAAAGCATATGAGTAGGCATAGCCCCCTATACTAAGGTTAATTATTCTTGCATTTTGGTCGGCAGCGTAAATTATTCCCTGGGCCACATCGTAATATGTCCCAATACCATCGCCATCTACTACCTTCAGAGGCATCAATTTGCTCTGCCAATCAACCCCAGCGATTCCTTGGCTATTATTCCCAATAGCTCCAATTACTCCTGCAATGGCTGTTCCATGTCCATTATCATCCCATGCAGCGCTATCATCATTTACAAAGTCGTAACCAGGAATTATATTTTGTTTCAAATCAGGGTGCTCTAAGTCAATCCCAGAATCTAACACCGCAATAGTTATATCGGCACTGCCCTCTTCTAAATCCCAGGCATTGTTAAGTTCAATTTTATTAGTCGCCCACTGCCTATCAAAGTACTCATCATCGGGTAATGTCGAAAGTGATTGAAGCGTAAAGTTCGGCTCGGCATAAATGACATTAGGGTCTTTCTTTAGCTCATCAATCATTCCCTCGATTGTTTTCTCTTCCGGTATCTTCATTAAATGGCCCTGAATTTTTCCTATCACTTTCCTTTTCGCCAGATTATGTCTGGTAAAAATCCGCTTTACTTCTTTTGGCCTAACGGCCGGCTTGAATTTTACTAGTATCTCACCTTTAACTACTCTTACACGTTTCCTCGTACGGCTATCATAGAATCTCTTCCTCCTCAGAAGTTGCCTGACTCTCAGTTTCTCACCTGCCAAACCACTCTTAGAATCGGCTCGAACCGCCGTAAGTAACCCGACAATGGACAGAATTAATATGAGAAGCACAATTAATTTCCTCATTTTTTCACTTCCTCCTTTTTTCTGAAGCAACATATCCAGCCAAAATTATGAATGCTCACCAAAATGTTGGGCAAAGCAAAACATTTATCCTATCGAATTATCGCTAACTTGCCAGTTTTCTTGTCTCCTTCAGGATTAGTTATCAAATAGATGTAAACTCCGCTGGCAACTTTCTGTCTGTGAGTATTCTTTACATCCCAAGTTTTCTTTGTATCTTCTTCTTTTTTCTTTTCTAATGTTCGTACCAATTCTCCCGTTATATTGTAAATCCTTATTGTTGCTTCTAATGTTAGATTAGCAAAAGTAATATACGCTACATCAAATTTACCCCCACTACCCGGTTTATATGGATTAGGGTAAACTATCACATCAGAAAGGTTTGATGGTGGAGGTTCAGTAAGCCCCGTTATGGAGTATTTTATCGTGACACAGCCGAAACGGCTTCCTCCAATATTACAAGTTCCAGTGATATAGATGCCCCCTTCGTTGTCCACGACAATACCATAACCTCGGTCCAATCCTCCAGCATCATATTTTTTAACCCAAACTTGATTACCCAAAGTGTTGTACTTAAGAGTAATATAGTCATCATTAGCACCATTAAAGGATCTTCCAGTTATATAAATACTACCCGAATAGTCTATGGCAATGCTCTCCCCAAAATCTTCATATCCACCATCGTATGTGGTTGCCCAAACTTGATTTCCGAAGGGATCATATTTAATAGTAATACAATCATTGTTAGCGCCATTAAAAGCTTGGCCTGTTACATAAATATTGCCTGAATCGTCCATGGCTATGTCACTACCGCCATATGCACCTTTAACATTGGTTGTATCTATCCACACCTGATTTCCAGAAGGGTCATTTTTTAAAACAAAACAATAAAAGTCTAACCCAATACAAGTTTGACCTGTAACATAAGTATTACCTGAATTATCTATTGCGATGCCTAGTCCAACGTCAAAATTTCCCCCATCATACGTGCTTAACCAAATTTGATAACCAGAAGAATTATATTTAACCGTTACACAATCATCATCGGCTCCAATACGGAAACCACCTGTTACATAAAAATTACCTAAATTGTCCACAGCAATATCATTCCCCCCAGCATTATATGTGCTTATCCAAACTTCCTTACCATAAGAATCATATTTAATGGTAAGACAATCATAATCAGTGCCATTATATGAGGATCCTGTTACATATACATTGTTTGAACTATCTATAGCTATCCCTTCACTATTATCATGGCCGACTCTATTATAAGTGCTTACCCACACTTGATTGCCCGATGGATCATATTTAATAGTAAGGTAGTCGTTGTTTACACCATTATAGAAATCGCCTGTTACATAAACATTGTGTAAACTATCCACAACAATGTCGTCACCACTATTAGTCCCTCCCGCATCGTATGTACTCACCCAAACAATATATGGTTGCTCTTCACACAAGGCAAGGTTTGTATTAAATAGAAAGCAGATACTAAAAGATAATTTTAGAAAAATTAGAGCTATTTTTTCAAAAATTTCCATATTTAATTTAGCTGCCAAGCAACTTATTCAAGGATTTATTTCAATGAACTTACCATAATCCTTTTCGCCTCTATATAGGGTCTTCACAAATAGTAGGAATTTTATCCTTCATTTGCTCTTTTGATAGCCCATTTCAGTAACTTAAAAATTTTTGGTTCATAACTCTATGTTCTAACAAAAAAAGCTCGCCATACTACCCCATTAACTTCGGCAGCCTGGCGAGCTCTCTTTGGTCAGCTGTCAGCAACTTTCAGAATCTCTGAATCTGTTGACTGTTGGCCATTCTCTATCGACCTAAAGGCCCCATTGCTTTGCGCTCTCCGATTTTTTCGGAGATTGCCTTTATCGGTTTTCCACCAATATAAGATTAATCTATCTATATGACAATTATGTAAAATTTTTGTGAATTTTTTGTAAACTTTTGACCCCAATCTTTCACTCTAAATATATACCATTTATGTTATAGATGGGTTAAGAAATTGTTAATTTTCTGTTAATTCCTAGTGGGTTCTTATTTCTGTTGTCCTGTTTTTGCCTCTGTCTTATTGAAACTGGACCTTTCAAAATAGTAGGAAATTGTGGATAACTCCATTCAAAATAGGGCCTTTCCAAATAGTAAACATCTACCGGGTTCATATCTTTGGTGCAGATTCAAGAAGAATCTACATCCATCATTGAAATAGCTAGTCAGTCAAGGAAAAAGAGCAACCACCAAAACATGGCATAACTTTTCTTCTCCCGTTAGAAACCGGTTATCTATCCTCAAAGAGAAAGAACATCCTGGTGATTAGTAATGGACCAATATCTCGAGCGGGGTATGCCAGCAGCACAGAACGATTTTTTCCTTTGACAAAGTGCCTTTATTCTATATTATGCGAGGTGCTTCATTATGGTTAGAAGGAATATCCGACCATTAGTGAAATCACTCCGTTCTTGATATCTATTTCTTCTCCTTCTTCGGGTTCGCGAGTTGTTATTAATCCTAAAGTGTACCGGGCGTCAACCGTGAATTTCCCTCGGCCAAGAGCAAAATCAATACCTCCGCCAAAAACTAACCCGAAGTCGGTACTTTTGAGACCTTCAATGTCTGCCTCTTCCGATCCTGCTGCAGATTCAAGCTTAGATTTGCCAGTCAGTTTTATGGCTAAAGAAGGACCAACAAACAGGCTAGGCCTAACATCTCCTGGGGTTGGTATTAATAGTTTAGCCAAAACCGGGATTTCTAGATAGTTCATCCTCATCGTTATCTTCGTGGGTTCGCCCTCAATTTCTCCTTCCCCTTTTGCTCCTTTCACGCTGAATAGAAATTCTGGCTGAACTGCAAACATGTCATTGAGGGTATAGGTAATAAAACCTCCAGCACAAAGACCGATTTTTGAACTGAACTCGATCCCTAGCTCCTCGGCCAGTTTCACATTGTCGCCATGCATGTTAGCAATGTTCATGCCTGCTTTCAGTCCCCCTGTTACTCCCTGTGCAGAAACAGAAGCGGAGGATAGTGTGAATACTACGACAATGGCAAATATTGTAATGATTATTCGTTTCATTTAGATCCTCTCTTTTTTCTTAAATCAGACAAATCCCAATGACTATAGCTGAATCTTTACTAGTTACTGAGCACAAGTATGGACACCACCTCCTTTTCTTCGCTAAGAAGTATTTCTCATAACTTAAAAATAACCGAAGATACTTCGTTTATGCTCCGAGTCCACACGTAGAATTTTACTTAAAACTTGCTTCAAGTCTACCCTTGAAAATCAATAGTTTTTTTAATGCCCAGTATGGAGATTGATGAAGCTCCGCCTGTTACCAAAAATTTAATATGTAATTTTGAAAATTTTTGGGTCTTTGAACTTTTCTTCATGATGGCATAAAAAAACCGGCCTGCCAAATATCGTTATCGGCAGCCCGGCTAGCTTAGTATCACGATTGCCTCCCATAGAGGCCCCGTGGCTTTGCGTCCCACCCTTGCGGTATGGTTTGCCTTTTCGGAATATTTTCTTTACTCAATTTCCCAACAGGCAAGGAATATCGCGGAATTGTGACCTTTAGGGGCTACGACGAAAGCACAACGACGAGGATTGAACCAGCAAGAGACGCCCTTTTTCAAAGTATGATTACATAATTTCAAGTTGTGCTTATATTACCAAAATTACCCAAATTTGTCAAGAAACATTATAGCTACCTAGCTTCGCCCTCAGCCTTCGCTCTCTTCACAGGGGAGAGGGTTAAAGTGCAGGGGATTGCTATCCTTATTTTGCCCCTTTCCCCAAACGAAAGGAGCAGACGACTAAAGACAAGGGCATTGTTCTCCTTGGTTACTTCTCAAGTAAGTCGATGACGTAAGAGATGTCTCTAAGGCCAGACTCAGTCCGTCTTCTGGCGGCCTGGGAGGTGGCATATTCTACCTTTTCGTAACCAAACTTATTTATCAATATTATAAAGGTTTCAATCTGGCTTAGGTCTTTAGGCTCTCCCAGCCCGGCTGAAAGGTCCTGTGCCTTCTTGGTAATATCCGGACCGTACCTTTCAGTGAGGACGCCCAATCTTCTTTTGAATTCATCTGGCGAGATGAGCGGATTCAGGCGGTAGTCATTTGCTAACTTCCTACCCGGCGTTCCTAAGTCCTCTGGAACGTGACGATAGACCTCAACCATCTCCTCCCCCTCAAGTTCTAAAATGCCATTGGCGAGGGCTCGTTCACCTATATGATATTTCCTTGATAGGTCCTTTTGGGACCTGAACCAGTATGGGTTTCTTTTCGACTCTTTCGCCTCAAGCAGAGCAACAAGCCACATAAACTTTGCCCTGAAGGAGAGTCGCCCATCCAGTCCATATTCCCAATATTCAAATGGAAGGATGAAACTTTCCTCTTGGGAATCGAAATTAATTATAGTAAGCGTCTTTGACCAGGGAGGATGTTGGATGAGCTTGTATGTTTGCTTCAATTTATTCATAGGCTGGCGTATGCTGAAATAGTAATAGAACTTTGTATAGGTTCGCTTCCGCCCCTGACCCGGTCTTTCATAATGGAGGTCCTTGGCGAGCTTTTCATAATCTATTGGTATGGTAGCTGAACCCAACTCCTGCGCTCCCTTTTGCAGTAAAAGGTAAAGGTCGAAGGCCTTCTCTGAACTGTGGCTGAAAAGCAAGGGAAGCTTGTTTTCCTCCAGCAAAAGGTGTTTTGGGATTCTTACACCCTGGTGCTCTTCAGGTCGAACCGGGAGAGTCTCGCTTATTTTTATCTTCCTAAATTCCTTAATTAGTCGAGATGCGAGCTCTGGCGATTCTATCAAAATGGACACTTCATCGTTTGAGTAGAATGCAGACTTGGACCAGTTTGCGCTACCTATGAATAAGATTTCCTTATCTATGATGACCGTTTTTGAATGAAGAAGAGAAACGGAGCTATCCAGACGGACCCATACGCCCCCATTGGCTAAAGCCTGGTAGGCGTCATAATTCTTATCGAATAGGCTATCTTCCAGAATAACCCTCACATCCAGACCCTTCTTCCTGGCATCAACTAGATCGTTTACCAGGATGGTAACTGGATTATCCGGGTCATCCGGCTTCATAGCAACATAATACATCTTGACCCAGACCGAATCTTCAGCCTCCTGGATAGTCTGATGGAGTACATTGAAATATTCACTCCTAAGGAGTAGCCTGGCCTCCTCAGCCTCATAGCAAAAAGCCCTTGCAGTCATTCCTAACACTACAAGGGCAATTATAAAAATTGCTAAATATCTCTTTACTTTAATCACTTACTATCTCATTACCTCTTCTATTTATTATCTACTTCCCTTTTCACCTTCTCTCCCCATTTGGCCCCTTCGGAAACCAGGGGATTTTTTTCAAATTAATTGTAAAGTATATGTGGGACAAAAACACAGCCCGATTAAAAATTAACAAAAAATTAACATCTTCTTAACGCATCCATAACATCAATGGTATATACTTATAAGGAAAGATGGCAAGTCAATCGGTTATTTTTTTGGATGATAATCTAAAAGTCTTAAAATAATTAAAGTAAGGAGGTGAAAAAAAATGAGATTCTCAGATTTAAAGAAAAAACTTCCGTCGCTCAGAGTTGGTGTGCTAGTAATAGCAGCCTTTGCACTATTGGGCTCGATGATGCTCCCTTCGATAAGTGAGAAAATGGGACTCGATGAAGGCCTCTGCGCGGGGTATGATTATTATGTTGATGAATGTGATACTGACTACAGGAATGACCTGCAGGATCAAATGTATGATGAGTGTGTTGCTGAGGCTGAAGCAACCTATAATAGTTTGTCTCGCAATACTTCGACAAACTGCAGGCTCGAGAACCTTAAGGATGACGCCGGTTATGAAAAGTGTGTCGCTAATGCTGAAAAGTGGATTGCCGAGTGGTATGAAGAAGCTTTAGAGGATTGTGAGTACCAGTATAAGAGGGATTAGCCTGAATAAACTTCGGCAGCAGATACGTTGAATGATGATGTATCTGCTGCCGCATTCCTATCAACGGCCCCAAAAAACAAGAGATAGCTACAAGCTCAGCTCTTCTTCCGGGATAGAAGTTTTTGGGGCTCCTTTCTGTGAAATGTTATTCAAAACCATTGTATACATTAAAAGTAGTCATTTATAATGGTTTATATCCACCCCAACAGTATAGCCATTCCTATAAACAACATAATAATAGCTACAATTAAATGAAGACGGCGAATATTCCTGGCTTTCCATCCTAAAATATTTTGAACTTTTCTGAATCCAAAATATACTGCTAATACTATCCCATATAAAGGCAAGACAAATATTAGGTTGTAAACTAATAACCACGGTATAGTTTTTATTAGTCCAAGTGGGGATAAAATCCCTCCTGCTATCAAATAAGGGCCCATGGTGCATGGCATAAGGAAAATAGTTACAAACGCTCCCATCAAAAAAGCTCCTTTGGTAGAAGTTATACCTAGCATAATTTTCTTAACCTTTCCCCTCCAGCCCATTGGCATTTCTGTTGCAAATCCTCCTGGTTTATACCAAAAAAAATCTTTGAGATGAAAGATGCCAAGACCTATTGCGATAACTCCTAAAATTGTATAAATAATTAATCTTATAGTTGCTAAGCCCTGAACTATTTGCCAAAATTTAACAATAATTAGTCCGTAAATAAAATAACAAATGTAAACCGCTGTTACAAAAGCCAATCCAGCAACGAGAATTTTTTTCCCTTTTGTTGGGTCATATGATATTATACCTATCAGAAATAAAATAAAAACAGCCAAAGCACAGGGATTAATGGTATCTGCTAATGCTAAAATAAATACCTTATAAAATCCCAATCCCTTTTGTTCTTGTTCAAATTCCTGTTGTTGAGGCTCTATTTCTTGCTTTTCTATTGCCCCCTTAGTTATAACGGCTTTTATACCTTCACCATTCCATTGAAATGTCCAACCCTGTATTTTAATTGCGTTATCAAATATGACTTTGCTTCCGGAAAGCAACACTGGCTGCGACTCTATAGCCTCAAAATCAATATTTTCTAAAACACCGGATACATTCTCTGACATAAGCAAGTCTTTTAATACTGCATTATTTCCTCCTTCACCAGTTTTTATTAATATTCTTTCCCCTTTCCATATTTTTGGTTTTCCGTACAAAACAGTTAAATCTAATTCATTAAAAGCTACCGAAGAACCATCGGGTAAAGGACAGTAGTTTGAGCCGTTTATAATTGCCTCGTTGGCATGCTTCCGAACTGCTCTAACTCCACTGCCATGGTCTTCTTTACCAAATATTATCAAAGGAAGATGAAATCCAGAATTGTAGTTAATATTATACTTTACAAGCATGAGTCCATTCTTTCGCTGTCTATAAATCTCATATTCTATTACTATAAAATCGGGATTCTCTTTAGGCAGCTTACGTAGAATAACAGGGTCTGCTCGTGAACAAGCCGGACAACCAATGCCGGTTATGTAAACAGCACAAATAGTATCCTTGTTACCCTGGTGATTATCTTCAGCAAAAATCAGGAAGGGTATAATACATAACCCTAACAATGCAAAGATAATTAACAATGCTTTCACTTTACTTGGTCCTTTCAATGCTCCCTCTTTGTTTCAAAATATTTTTGTTGAAAATAAAAACGCTTTTTAAAAACATCAAATATTATAGTAAAAGATATAGCTAAAAGAGATATCAAATTTAATAAGATGCCTTTTCGATATTTAAAAAAGATATAGCCATTATCCGCAGTATCAAAGCGGATCTTTTGATTGCTTTTTCTTAGAGAAATTTCCTCTCCCTTCTCATTATATGCTGACCAGAAATTAAAATAATTCTTGTTAATTGTTACTGTCTGCATTTCCGAGACATTTTCAAGGAAAACTTTAAATGAAAAAGGCCCCTCGTCAATTAATCTGCCTGTCCCTCCTTTATTTAATCTCACTTCAGGCAGTATCTCGTACGTTGCACTGTAGCATATGTATTTCTTACTTTTGCCCAGTAATTTAAAATATCTGCTGTCATTAAAGAACCGTTTTGCCGTAGGTGACCATATGCAGGCTTTATTAACACCCCAATCTTTCAAAAGTTTTATGAACTCTATTTCATTGTCCAAGCCAAGGGGCTCTCCTTTATAGACGCCATTGGTTATATACATATGTCTAAGATTATTAAACGGATGAGCATCGTCACCTATCTGGGAGAAGAATTTAACACCTAACTCTTTCTGCAGGTATGTAAGCCAATGACTGCGGTCTATACGGTTACATTTATCAAAAGCTTTTCCAGGCTTTGCCGGGTCGAACTGTGCAGAATTCTCAAACAAAGCAAAATCCCCTGGTGAAATAAAAGCATTTATTTCATTATCAATCTCAGAGATTTTATTCACCGTTCTTACCTGCTCTACACGGGGCGGTTGGATAATAATAAACAAAAGAATAATAGATCCAAATATTTTGCCCGTTTTGTGTATTGGCAACAGCATAATAAGCACTAATGCATTGAAGACGGCAATATATGGTTCAAATATCTCTAATCTTAGAGTAAGAAGCGACATATACGGTAATTTCCCAAATGAAGAAAGAATCAAAATAATTGCACTAAATATCATGGCATTACGCAGGATGAGCCTTTGCTTGAGGTTTTTCACCGTATGATAAAAACAGAGCAAAAAGAGTATTGACAAAAACAGTTTATTACCTAACTTCATTGTTTGTATGAGATGAGAAACTATTGTGAAGATATATCCTATTAAAGTCTCTTCCTTGAAGTATTCAGAGGATGTTCTCAAAAAAGATGCATAGTTGAACAGGTTGTAATAAAATGGCAAGCATATGAGAAAGTGAAGTAAGCCTAAAAAGAGCAATTTTTTAAAGTCAGAATAAACCTTCCTTTGTGTAATTAGTTTATATATAAAAATTATTGCAAAGAATATAGATGTAATTACAAAGATGACAAGGTGTGTATAGAATAGTAAACTGTAGAAAAATAATAGAGGGAACAAATAATACTTTTTGTTATATACATATCTTAAGAAGAAAAGGATGGACAAGAATGATAAAGGCATAGCCACAAGTGTTGATATCATGCCAGCGTAAAGGAAGGGCCACGCTTGTAATTGGAACACAGATATAAAAGCGGCTAATCTCGCAATTTGTTCATTTTTAGTCAGTTCAAATACTAGGAAAAATAATGAGAGAGGGATCAAAACAATAAAAAATATTATCATTACTTGATAACCTAATTGGTCCCCTAAGAAAAATGAAAATGGAATCAGCTCCAAAAAGCAGCTTCTAAGATAAAAAAAAGTGGGAATACCCCCTTGAAAATTGTGGTTAAAACCAAAAGGGGTCCCGTGTTCAAGAAATAAATCCTTGCATTCAACAGAAGTAGAGTAATATCGAGGATGGTCTTCAAGGGTAAGTAAATCATCCAAATTTTTGAAATTTATAAAAGAGCCTATAATACAAAGAGATAATACTATGATAACACATAAAAAGATTTTATTTGAAATGTGTTTTCTTGACCATATTAAGAACATAGAAATACAAGAAAGAACAACTATAACATTCCATCTGAAGAATGGCCTATCTACTATTTTAAATAATATCCATCCCACCAGAAGCAGGGTTAATATGACTATTATCGCTATTCTGTTTTCCTTGAACCAGTTTTTGATCATAATTTTAAAGAGTCGCCTTTTGCTTAGGTTTTTCGGCCCACTTAGCTCCCTCTGAGACCAGGGAGTTCCAGGCAAATCCAAAGGCAAAGGCAGTACAGAATAGTTTGATAAAGGCCTCTAGCCCCGCAGTTGGCCCGACAAACTCAAACTTTGGGAAGATGAGCAAAGTGGTAATTAGGCCCAGAATAAACGAAGCCAGAGCTGACAACCAGTATCCGTTTTTGAATTCTTTAACCTTTCCTTGCCTTAGCTTTCTCAAATATGGCACTAAGGTCCTGGACAGGACACCTAATAAAATCCCTGAAAGTTTCAGGAAAAGTTCCATATTAATGCCTCCCTGCTTTATGTTCTTTTTCTTTTAGGTCATTCGCCCGTTTCAGCTCAGCAGCCAGTTTCTCTCCTACTTTCACTACCTTATCAAGCATCTTCTTGAGAGTCTCCAGTTGTTTTGGCTCAAGCACAATCTTCATCAAAAACCTCCTTGAATATCACAAGCGGGTATATTCATTCCGTATCTATATTTTGTAAATAGATTAGGAACAAAATATTTTGGTAAATGTAAATTTTTAATTTAAGACATCAGCAAGCTTTCTTGCTATTTTATAGTCAATACTCTTAGGAGAACTGATAGGCCATACCCATAATTGTTGCCCAAGAATTGGCTGTTTGTCCTCTATACTAATTATAGGATTATTCAATGAGACTATTAACCCAATAACCTTTGATTCTTTAAGTTTTCTTATTATCTTATTCTCGTGCCTAAGCTTAACTCTTAGAAATTGACACTCAGCATAACAGAGCCAATCTATTTTATCTCTTACTAACACCCCACTCGGCCTTTCAGCCAATTGGTCTATTGCCAATCCTATAAAACCTTTAAAGTTAGTTTTAACCACCTGCTTCCTGCCTTTTTCTATCAACTTACTGATATTTCTTAAACTAACCGGGTGTTTACAGGCTAAGACAAATTCCTTAGATAGTAAATGAAAATGTATATCTGGTTCTAAAAAAAATGTATTAATTCCTTTTGATTCAAATTTACTCGCCATATATAGTTCAAAAGCAAAATTTCGCGCTTCTGACACTTTTCTTTCAGACGGGTCTAAAGTATCGTGTAGTAATTTTATTAGTTTATTTTTTAGTCCATTTTTGTTCTGTGCCCATTTGATAGCCTCACCTAAATATAAACATATCATTGAGAGGCCTAATATCTTATAGAAATTTTCGTGGTCAGCCATAATTGTTCTATTCTTATTTTTCCAAGATTTTGCTAATATCTCTGCTGCTCTTAAACTTTCTTCAAGTGACGACGATGGGTTTATGATAATTCGGTTTTCTTTATAAATAGACCGAATATTCTTTGCAAGAGCACCAATATATTCATATGTGACTGTTCTATATCGCACTTCTAAGCAACCCTCAGCTTCGCTACCCCTGTGGCGTAAAGGACATACCATACTATTGTTCGGAGGGGGGATTTTTGGAGGATTTTTCTGTTAGAATGCTGTATGCTTCCTGGGCATTGATGACGGGAGTGCGGGATATCTTCTCTCTTTCCTGGTTTGAAGTGGGGAGGTTGACTTCCAGTCCCTTCTCTTCTGCTTTTCGATAGGTTTCTTCTATTAGATTCTGAACCTGGGTATTTTCAGGGTTCTTTTCGCTTATCTTTCCATAAAGGCTGAGGAGATTATTTGCCTCCTGGCTATTTGTGAGTGGTAGTCTCTGGCAGTCTGCAAGTGCTTCATCTATTCTGTTTTGAATGAGGAGAGTTTCTACGAGTTCGTATCTATGTTCTGGCTTCTCCTCAGTTAATTTCCTATAGATTTCGGAAGCCTTATCGAAAATTGAGTTCTCAACATATATTCTGGCGAGTTTTGAGAGATTCTCTGAAGTTAACTCCCTTCTTATCCGCACTTCCTCTGCAAGGGTAAGGAATTTGTCCTTATTGCCATTTTCAAAATAGAGTTTGAGGAGTTTATCCTGGTATTCCGGATTTTTCTTATCTAAGTGGCTCAATTTCTCATAGGCGGTGATGGCTCCTTCGGCGTCTTTTAGCTTCTCGCAGAGTTCACCGAGAACGTTCAAATCGTAGGGCTTTTCCCGGATTTTCACCATTCGCCTGAAGATATTTACTATTCTATCTTCCTGGCCCAAATCGTGATATATTTGCGCTAATCTTTGTAGAATATCGTAATCATCTCCTTCTAAGGAGGACTTCTTCTCATACATCTCGGCTGCTTTTGTCAAATCTTTGGCATCCTGGTAAGAGAGCGCTGCCTCACCAAACATTTCTGCTTTCTCATAGGCTAAAGCAGAAGTGGAATCGAAAATCTCCTCTTCCTTATAGTGACGGGCAAGGATGTTTACTAAATCTCTGTTTTCCGGCAGATATCCGGAGA
>Ga0224501_10001181_pt1 | contig 20156 bp, 17 predicted proteins | sample SF_Oct11_sed_USG_4_FD_169105 | JGI IMG/M metagenome (GOLD analysis project Ga0224501, IMG submission 169105) | Sediment microbial communities from San Francisco Bay, California, United States - SF_Oct11_sed_USGS_8_1 | ecosystem: Environmental > Aquatic > Marine > Sediment | place: USA...
GCGGTGCCGTGCGCGCCGCAGCCAAAGCAATGATAAAACTGTTTGCTATCGCTGACAGTAAATGAAGGTGTTTTCTCATTATGGAAAGGGCAGCAGGCAGTGTATTCTTTACCTTTCTTACGAAGTGGTACACGTGCGTTCACAACTTCAATGATATCTGCGCGAGATACCAGGTCATCGATAAAGTTTTGTGGAATACGTCCTGCCATATTTATAGGCTAGATTTACTACGGGATAAGATTAACAAAAGACAGCTGCCTGGGATTGAAAATACGCTCGTATTCGATAATCGCATAACGGTCTGTCATGCCAGCGATATAGTCTGCGATGCCACGCGCCAGGCCATCCTTGCTATTAAGGCCTTCAAGTTTCTTGCAGTGTTCCAGTGCCTCAGTGGGCAGGATGCGTGGGTCATGCATAAAGGCTTCAAACAGGGCTTTAATAATTGAAAAGGCCTTCATACTCATACGATGGACGCGATAGTGCTGGTACAGGTTGGTACGTAGGAATTGTTTGAGTTCCAGTTTTTGCTCGCACATCGTCTCGCTAAAAGCCATTAATGGTGCGGTTTGCTGACGGACATCATTGATGCTTTTGGGGTCTGCATTGGCAATATTTTCACGTGAGGTATCAATCAGATCGACGACCATGACATTGATCATACGTCTTATGATCTCATGTATTAGCTGTCGATCATTCAGGCCTGGGTATTTTTTAACAACGATATCATGCTGTTTCCTGAAGAGCTCAATTTTTAACAGATCATTGATGCGAATGAGGCCATAACGCAGGCCGTCATCAACATCGTGATTATTGTATGCGGTCTCATCCGATAAATCGGTAAGCTGGGCTTCCAGGCTGGGCTGGGTTTTATTTAGAAAACGTTCTCCTAGTGCGCCTAACTTTTTTGCATTGTTTTTTGAGCAGTGCTTGAGGATGCCCTCGCGAGTTTCATACGTTAAATTGAGACCAGAAAATTCGGCATATTTTTGTTCCAGTGTATCAACTACCCGTAGCGACTGTAGATTGTGTTCAAAACCGCCATGATCTTTCATGCATTCGTTGAGGGCGGTTTGTCCGGCGTGTCCAAAGGGTGTGTGGCCCAAATCGTGTGACAGTGCGATGGCCTCGGATAGGTCCTCGTGTAGGCCGAGTTCACGGGCAATACTGCGAGCAATCTGCGCTACCTCCAGAGAGTGCGTTAGACGTGTCCGAAATAAATCACCTTCGTGATTAACGAAAACCTGGGTCTTATACTCCAGCCGACGAAATGCGGCTGAATGAATGATGCGGTCACGGTCTCTCTGGTAATTATTTCGGTAGATGGGGGTTTCTTCATCATGAGCTCGACCCAATGACTTCCTGTCATTGCATGCATAGGGGGTCAGGCTACCAGAGTAAGTATGTTCCATGATTTTATTTTTTGTAGCTAATTCGAATAGCTTCAGCCAGTTGTTCCTTGCTGTAATCATTGGTGACTATGGCATGGCCAATACGCTTTAGCAGGACAAGGCGCAGCACGCCATCAAGCACTTTTTTATCAACAGACATTAGATCCAGAAATTGCTGCTCGCTCATGGAGTCAGGCGCCATGGTTGGTAATCTGGCATTCTCCATGATCGCAATGACTTTATTGACCTGCGCTTCATCGATCCAGCCTAACAGTGCTGACATCCTTGCTGCCATGCACATGCCTGCACCAACGGCTTCACCATGTAACCATTCACCGTAGCCCATGCCGGTTTCGATGGCATGGCCAAAGGTATGACCAAGATTCAGCAGTGCCCGTTGCCCACTCTCTTTTTCGTCAGCGGCGACAACATCGGCTTTGGTCTGGCACGAGATCTTTATGGCATAGGCCAGTGCCTTTGGGTCGCGCTGGAGCAGGGCGTCCATGTTTTGATCGATCCAGTCAAAGAAGTCGGCATCTTTTATCAGGCCATATTTTATGACCTCAGCCAGGCCGGCGCTCAATTGACGGCTATCGAGTGTATTGAGCGTGCTGGTGTCGGCGATAACGGCACGCGGCTGGTAGAAGGCGCCGATCATGTTCTTGCCCAGGGGGTGATTGACGCCAGTCTTGCCACCAACTGAGGAGTCAACCTGAGAAAGCAAGGTCGTGGGTATCTGAATTAAATGCACGCCGCGTTGATAGCTGGCGGCGGCAAAACCGGCCATATCACCAACAACGCCACCGCCGAGCGCGATAATGGTAGTATTGCGATCCATGCGGTGGCTTAGCAGGGCATCATAGATGGTGTTGAGCACTTCCAGGTTTTTGTACTGTTCGCCATCGGGCAGAATCACGCTTTCAAAACGAATGCCTGATAACAGCGCCTCTACCTTTTTCAGGTACAGGGGGGCAACGATTTCATTGCTGACAATCAGGACGTTTTTGCCGGGAATGTGCTTTTTTAAAATATCAGGTTGATCGAGCAGGTTCTGGCCAATATAGATTGGGTAACTGCGTTCACCCAGATCAACCTTGAGCGTAGTAGTTTCAGACATCGAAGTATTCAGTTTTTTATGGACTGTTATCAAGATGGCTAATAATAGCCTGTATTACATAGCGTAGCGAGCTATTGCTGGTATCCACTATGTGGTCGGCGGTTTCCCTGTAGAGCGGGTCACGTTGCTCGATGAGCCGGGTGAGAATGGCTTCAGGTGACTCTGAACCATGTAAAAGAGGGCGGTTTTTGTCCTTATGAGTACGTTGAAGCAGGGACTCCAGGTCGCTATTCAGGTAAAACACCGTACCACGTGACTTCAGGTGCTGGCGATTAGTCTTGTTGAGTACTGCGCCACCACCCGTGGCCAGTACAATGCCCTGTTTCTGGGTAAACTCATCAATCACCGCAGCCTCGCGTTTGCGAAAACCTTCTTCACCTTCTTTTTCAAAGATTAGCGGGATGTCTACTCCGGTGCGCTCTTCAATAATACGATCGGTGTCGAAGAAATCCATGTGAAGGCGGCGTGCGAGCTGGCGTCCCAAGGTGGTTTTGCCTGCACCCATGGGGCCAATGAGAAAAATACTGGAGGTTTGCATGGCCAAATTATACAGCGATATTGGTAATGCGGCGGCCTTGAGGCCTGAAAAAATAGACCTGCCCCCTTGAATAGGGGGCAGGTCTTGAGTGTTAGTCGATAAGTAATATAGGAGGCAGGCTGTATTTAATGCCCGCGACGGTAATATCAATATTCAGGACACCGTCACTTGTAGGTGTACCATCTGGAGAAAGATAGACCGTGTACTGGGTAACCCATTCATTACCTGCAACACCTGGATCAAGGCTTGTATTGGCAACGGTCTGGTTGCCGCCGGCAGTTATCGTGCCATTGCTTTCAATGAACATAACGGTACTGCCAACGGGCAGGATCTGGCCGAGCTGGCTACCGGCAATGGTGAAGGTCACCGATGACACTGTGGTCAGATTAAAGAAAGTTGGGTAGTTGACGCCAAGGGCACAGTCGGCCTTGCTGGTGCAGATATTATTGGTGCCACCATTGGTGCCCATTGCATAGAGCGCTGGCGTATCTTCAGCCATGACGAGCACCAGTGAATCACGGACTGTGACCGATGCAGCGGTACCGCACAGTGTAGGGTGTGTGCAGCCAGCACCATTGTACTTGCCATCACCGGTACTGTAGTTACCGCTATTATTGAAGTCGATGTAATACTCGCCAGCGGTGTAGCTGCCATCTTCATTATCGTCCCTGAATGCCTCATCCAGGTCTGTGTGAACATCAGAAGCAGCCGCAGCGCCATCACTAAATACGCCATTTGCATCGTTATCAATAAAGGACTCTTCACCCTCAACAGTGGCAATAATGGTTGAACGGCCCTTATTGGCAGCACTGCCTCTTGGGCTCTGGCTGGTCCAGGTGACTGAACACTGTCCATTCTTTGTGGTGCAGCTTGATACGATAGCGCCCAGCTCAGTGCTAAATAATACGGCAGTACCATCCTGGATTTTATTATTGAAGCGGTCAGCCAGGCGTGCAGTGATCGTTACATCTGTGCCATTCAGATTCCATGCCCGTGGATTGAGCTGAGTGGCTGATAGCGAGAAGCTGTCCTGATCCGGTGGGCCAGTTGCGATAACAATTGCGCTCGAGGTAGTTGATAACAGTGGATTACTGGCGACTGTAGCGGTAACACGTACACTGGTAGCAACTGTACCTGACTGTACGGTGGCGGTTACTTCGCCATTTGCATTAGTGGCTGCAGTGGTGCTAGCCAGCTTTAAGCCGCCGACTGTGCTATCTAACGTGAAATTAACGGTCTCGTTGGGTTTGGGGGCGCCAACTACATCGGTAACAGTAAATTTAATCACCGAACTTTCAGGCAGGCCGGTGGTGCTGCCTGTTCCGAGTAATGCGATCTCTGAAGCAGAGGGCGCAGCTGATTGAATTGAGCCAGCACTTGGTGGGGTGACGATTACGTCGCCAGTGGCGATGGCTGTATCACCACTGGTGACAATAATTGTGTCGATGCCGGCGCAGGCAACAGAGGTATAAGTGACCGAGGCTATACCTGTGGTGGTTACCACAGTTGCTGTATCAAAGTATGCTGCGCCACTGGCTACACATGAGGATGTGAAATTAACCGTATTTGTGTTTGTGGAAAGATTACCGTTGCTGTCCACGATATTTACTGAAACAGCGGTAGAACCCTGGTAGGCCAGATTGGTAGCGGTGATATTGAGAGCGCCATTAACAAATGCCGCACCAGTACCTGTGCCCAGTTTTATCGTTGAAGGTATCACGCCTGCTGCGCCTGTGTCGTCGATAGCGGCGATATACATACTGTAAGTATTGCCACCGTCGCCCATTTTGACATCTACAGATAAGGCGCCGTCATTGGATGGCGTATTATCGGCAGCAAGTGAAACATAGAACGAATTAGGGTAAGGAGCAGTGGTATTGCCCACGGAGTCATTGGCGCCGCTGACGATTTTTCCATTTGTGGCGTCAAAGGCAATATCTGTACCAGCGGGTAATGTCTGGGCATTTTCAATACCGCCTATGGTTACTATGAGGTTGCCGGTATTAGCCGTACTCAGGCTTGCACCAGAGAAACGGTAAGCCAGACAGGAGGCATAATCACTACAGAGGTTATCAGGAGATCCATTCACTCCCATTGCGAAAATAGCGGGCACATCTTCTGACATGACTAGCACGAGTGAGTCACGTACGGTAACAGACTTTGTCGCAGAACAGCCACTAGAGCAACCGGATCCATTGTATGTGCCGTCGGCGACATCCCAGTTGCCATTGCCATTGAAATCTACAAATGGTTCGCCAGTATCATAGGCACCATTTTCATTTTCATCCATATAGGCTTCATCAAGATCGGTGAAGGTATCAGTACCGCTATCGAATACACCATTGGCGTTAACGTCAATGAAAGATTCTTCACCTTCAACATGAGCCAGGATTGTTGTACGGCCAAAATTTGCAGCACTACCTCTTGGTTGCTGGCTAATCCAGTTTACAGTACATGCACCATTGACAGTTGTGCAGCTTGATTGAATTGAGCCGAGTTCTGTGGTGAATAATACGGCAGTACCATCCTGAATTGGATTGTTGTATCGGTCTGCAAGGCGAGCGGTGATTCCGACAGTCACGCCATCACGATTCCATGCCCTTGGATTTAATGTAACAGCTGATAACGACATACTATTCTGGTCGGCTGGTCCTGTCGCAATAGCAATGGTGTCGGAGGTTGTAGCAAGGGCAGTGTTGCCGGTGACGATAGCAGTAACGCTGACACTGGTTGCTACTGTGCCGGATTGAATTGTAGTTGTAACCTCACCATTTGCCGCACTGATAGCTGTATAAGTGGAGAGGGTTATACCGCCAATAGTGCTGTCGAGAGAGAAAGCGACAGCCTGATTGGAAACAGGAGCACCATTACCATCCAATATTGTAAATTTTACAGTAGAGTTTTCAGGCAGACCTGTTGTGTTACCTGTGCCTTGCAAGGCGATAAGTGTATTCGATACTGAGGTGAATTGAATTGAGCCAGCATTGGCAGCAGCCACGGTCACGGTACCGGTTGCGATTTTGTTAATGCTACCGACGGCTACTGTGGCGGTAATGGTGTCATTGCCAACGCAGCCTGATGCGTTATATGTGGTGGTCGCAGTACCTGTGCTGGTTGTAATAATGGTGCTGTTAAAATTGGCCTTACCTAGCTGCTCACAATCAGATGAGAAGGTCACACTGTGTACATCAGTGAGCAGATCTCCTGCTGCATCAACAAGATTTACAGATACGGTAGTGCTGCCGTCTGAAGCAATATTGGGCAGGGTTATATTTACCGCTCCCTCTGTGAAGGATGCTAATGTGCCAGTACCCACACGTAATGTATTAGATGTAACCGGTGCAGAAGAGCTGATCGTAATATCACCTGTTGCCTGTAAGCTTGCATCCCATTGCGCAGTAGCAATGACGGTATCCTGGGCAACGCAGCCTTTATCAATATAGGTGGTGGTTGCTATTCCAGTGGTTGATGTGACACTCGTTGCAGTGAAGGAAGCCAGGCCCTGTATAGAGCAGTATGACTCAAAATTAACCGTATTAGTGCCTTTGTCGAGATTGTTATTGCTGTCTACGATATATACAGTGATATCTGTAGTGCCGCTAACTGCGACCTGTGGAACCTTGATTTCAAGGTTGCCAGGACTAAAGGTGCTGCCACTGCCTGTACCGATGCTTAAAACACCGGTCGTCCCATTAGTGCCGGCTGTTCCTGTTCCTGTTCCTGTTCCTGTTCCTGTTAATACATCTTTGTCTGTGCAGCCGAATAGAAAGAATGCGGATGCAATAATGGCCAGGTATTTGCGGTAACTTGTATGGTTCATAAGTCTATGCCTATTTTATCTATATAGTGAATGCTTCTTTAAAGATGCAAACTCTGTTCTCACAGTGAGAGTGTGTCCTTTAGTATTTTAGGTGTAACAAATATGAGTAGCTCTGCCTTTGAGTCACTTTCCAGGGTATGCCTGAACAGGAAACCAAGCAGAGGTAAGTCGCCCAGTAGAGGAATTTTATCTACTTCATTGCGGGTTACCTGTTCGTATATGCCGCCTAGTACGATGGTGTCGCCATTATTAACAAGTACCTGTGTCTGTACCTCGCGGGTATCAATACTTGGGATGCCTACGAATACTTCTCCAACGGAGTCTTTATTCACTGTTAAATCCATAATAATCCTGTCATCAGGTGTAATTTGTGGTGTTACCTGAATTTTTAGCACAGCCTTTTTAAATTCTACTGTTGTAGCACCACTTGAAGAAGCCGTCAGATAGGGAATTTCAACACCCTGCTCAATAAAGGCTTCATGCCTGTCAGCCGTTACAACACGGGGGCTAGAGATAACTTCACCCTTATTTTCAGTTTGCATGGCCGATATCTCAAGATCAACCAGCGAACCACCCTTTAATACTGAAAAAGCGATAGCACCGGCATTTGTGCCGACAACTGGTAGGTTGACGCCAAGGCGACCAGCTCCAAATGGATGGGTTACGGGGGTAGCGATACCTGTGCCAGCGATATTCGCGCTAGCCTGATCAATAACTGCGTTAGTGCCTGCTATATTGCCCTGGATAGTGGTTATGCCATCGACGCCATGAGACTGTATTTCACTGACGCCAAATCTTGCACCCAGTTCTTTTGAAAAATCATCTGAGGCTATGACGATACGTGAGCCGATCAACACCTGACGAATGGGTACATCAAGTTTAGCAAGAATACGACGTATTTCACTGATGACTTCATCGGTGTCTTTGACGATCAGGGTATTAGTGCGTTCATCAATAATGACACTGCCGCGGGGTGATAAAAGACTACCACCGCCACTAGCGCCAGCGCCGCCTTCCGCACCTTCGCCGCCTTTATCACCACCGGTGAATAGCGGTGCCAGTTCAGTGACTTTGGCAAAGTTAACGGTGAAGTAGACGCTACGGAGTGGCGCGAGCTCTGTGATTGCCTGTGAGGCCTCAAGATCAATTTTTTCCTGTGCTGCGATCTCCTCGCTAGGTGCGACCAGCATGACATTACCGGATTCACGTTTTGAGAGTCCTTTAGCTTTCAGGATGATATCGAGTGCCTGATCCCAGGGAACATTTTTTAAACGTAGTGTCAGGTTGCCATCCACTGAGTCACTAACGACAACATTGAGTTCAGTGAAGTCGGCGATAAGTTGTAGTACAGCGCGTACAGGGATGTCCTGGAAGTTGAGTGACAGGCGTTCACCGGTGTAGCCAAACTTCGCCTTATTCTGTTCTTCCAGCTCTTCTTCCGATATAGGCTTTAGCTCTATAGTGAAGATGTTGTCTGCCTGGTATGCAACGTGCTCGAAATCTTTACTTGATGGTACAATTTCGATCCGCACGTCATCATCTTTTTTGAAGCTGCTGACTGACTTAACCGGGGTAGCAAAGTCGAGTACATCAAGTGACTGGGTCAGGCTTTCAGGAATATCAGATCCAAGAAACTTAACAATAACTTTGCCAAACTCTTCGCTGATATCCATAGGAATACTGTTTTCAGTCAGCGTCACAATAACTCGTCCTTCGCCTTTCTCACCGCGACGGAAATCGATATTGCTGACACCTCTAACTCCGGTGGAGAATTTTGATGTACCTGTATCTGAATATCTTGCGGCACTGCCTGTATCAGATGAGCTATCGAGTATATTTGTATCATCATCTGTGTTCTCGGCAAAAACTGCACCAGTTGCTTCGTTATCAAGAGTAATTAGTACGTTATTGTCTTGTGTGGTTACCTGATAAGGGATAACTTCGGTCAGATTTAATATAACGCGGGTTCTATTTTTAGAGCTGATCGTGGTTATAGACTGAGCAATGCCTATGCCTATAGGTTGCTGTTTTTTAGGTAAGGCACTACCAGTGTCAGCAAAATCAAAAGCAATACGTGCTGGATTATCAATGGTAAAGCTCAGCGGTTTGACGGCTCTTTCGCTCATCTTTAGTGTGATTTGAACACGATTTCCAGGCAGTGAATTGTACTCAGCTGCTTCAATCATATTTTGACCGGCTAACGCTGAAGCACTAGCAAAGCATAGTAACATTGCTATAAGTGATAGCAGCTTCTTTGCCCCAAAAAAAGCATTTCCAATATTGAGATTTTTGGTTGTTGTTATTTTCATATCTCGCTCCACGCGTTACTCGTTTGCAATAGCTATTGATGCATCACGCTCGATATAGCCACCGACGCCATCTGGTACGATTTCAACCAGATAAATTTTTGTTTCTGTTATTTGGGTAATACGACCTTCATTTTGCCCGATGTAGTTGCCTAGTTGGACTTTGTGAACCACGTTTTGAGGGTCTTTGATCAGGCCCCAGGAGTTATCATTTTGCTCCATTGTTCCAACCATCGACAAAGTATCGAGAGGGAATACTTCGAGATACTGCTTGGGTCTTTCAGTATTTGGCAGCAACGAGTTTTTAGTCGCAGTTTGTTCTTCTGTAAGATCAATCTGTGCGACAAAAGGATCACGTAATTCAGCTGCAGTGTAAGTAAAGCTCTCATAGGGTTTGAATTGGGGTATGGGCGGCACACTGCCTACACTTGATGATTTTGTTGTTGCTATAAAATCATTTAAGTCGCTGACATCTTTGCTGCAAGCCGTGGCTAATAAAACAACAGCAGGAAGAGCAAGAATGATTCGATTAATTTTTATAGATTTCATCTTCATTGTTCTTCCTTATTTCTTTTTCTTTCCCGGGCCCTTTTCAGGCTTTTCTTCAATAGAGGTAGACTCATCAAGATACTGGTAGGTAACAGCAGTAATATCCATAACTAGTTTAACGCCACCTTCCTTGCTGGCTGGTATGATGGATATATCCTGTAGCGTAACAATTCGAGGTAATGCTGCTACGCCGCTAATAAATGCAGCAAATTCATGGTAGCGCCCGGTGACCTTTAATTTAATAGGATATTCCGCATAGAACTCTTTAGGTCTGAGTCCTTCTGGTTTGAAATAATCTATTTCCAGACCACTTGAAATGCCGGTCTGTGATATATCAGTGAGCAGGGTTTCAATTTCTGTGCTGTTAGGGAGTTGACGTAGCAGCGCACCAAAAGACGTGCGCATTTCATCAAGTTGTTGTTTGTAGGCATCAAGATTGACGGCTTTTTGGTGTTTTGTTACAAAGGTGCTTCTTAATGATTGTTCTTCATTTTCCACTTTTTTTAGCGCATCCAGCTGTTTAGTGGTATCAACAAAGTAACCGCCGACAGCAACTGCAATACACGCAATAACAATGAGAACAATCTTGACAGGCATGGGCGCCATGCCAATTTTTTTGACGTCATTTATATCAATATTATTGAGATCAATTTCTGAAAGATTCATTAGCTATCTCCCTCTTCTTCACCCTTGGGTGTAGATTGAGAGGTTGTGAGAACAAAACTGCTGCTTCTCAGGGTGCCTTTTAAGGTCTCAATCACAGTTAATTTTGGTGTTGACATCCATTCTGAGGCATCAATATTTCTCATATAAGCGGATACGCGGCCATTTGATTCGGCGACACCATTGATGACCAGGTCTTTACCATTTTGATTGATGCTTGTGAGATAAATACCTTCGGGCACGGTTCTAACAAACTCGTCGAATAAATGGACAATTTGTGGGCGTTGCTGTTGTAAAGACTGAATCACTTCCATGCGAGATAGCAGTTCTTCTTTTTGATCTTCCAGGCCTTCAATTTCCTTGAGCGCGAGATCAAGCTGCGCTATTTCTTTTTTGAGGATGTCATTGCGATATTGCTGATGATTTATTTGGCCTGCAATATTTATGTGTACAAGCGCGATTATTGCTACTGTCATAAAGGCAAAAAGGCCCAGCATGCTAGCAAATTGACGGGTTTTTTCGGCACGCAGTTCTTCGCGCCAGGGTAATAGGTTAATTCTTGCCATTAGTCAAAACTCCTCATGGCCAGGCCGCATGCAATCATTAATGAAGGTGCATCATTGCTTAACATCTGAGGATTAACCTTGGATGATAACGACATATTGGCAAATGGATTGGCAATGATAGTCGGTGTATCCAGTTGGCTCTCGATTAACTCATCTATACCTGGTATAGAGGCGCAGCCACCGGCAAGAGCGATTAAGCTAACGTGGCTGTGTTGTCCCGCGGTGTAGAAAAACTGTAGAAAACGTCCAACTTGTTGGGCGATAGTACCTTTAAAGGGTTCCAGTACTTCTGGGATATAGTTGTCAGGTAGTCCACCTGTCTTTTTGAGGCGTCCAGCTTCTTCATAAGACAGGCCATAACGGCGCATGATTTCTTCGGTAAGCTGCTTGCCACCAAAGCTCTGTTCGCGGGTATATATAAGATGGCCATCTTCAATAACATTAAGGCTGGTCATGGTTGCACCGATATCAACAATGGCAATAACCCGATTATCTTCGCCTTCCTCTATCTGTTGAGCGATCAAAGCAGAAGAATGCTCGATAGTGTAAGCCTCAACATCGACAATTTTAGGTTTGAGCCCTCCAAGTTCCAGCGCGGTAGTTCGCATCTCGATATTTTCACTGCGTGATGCGGCCAGTAGTACATCAATAGTCTCTGGATTGTCTTCACTTGGTCCAATGACTTCAAAATCAAGGTTAATTTCTTCCAGTGGGTAGGGGATATACTGGTCTGCCTCCATCTGGATCTGGTTTTCGAGCTCGCTATCATTATCCTTAAGATTGACAGGCATGGTAATAACTTTGGTGATCACAGCAGAACCTGCAACCGCAACAGCGGCATTTTTTATCTTTGTGCCGCTTTTTTTAACTGCTTTTTGAATTGCTTCGCCAACTGCTTCGGGATCCTGAATATTTTTCTCCGAGACGGCATCATCTGGCAATGGCTCGATAGCCATGCTTTCTACTTTATATTTCCCATCGTTTCTGGATAACTCAAGCAGCTTTACCGTAGTAGAGCTAATATCCAGTCCCAGTAAGATGGGTGGTTTTGATTTCAGTAGAGACACGTCTCAATCCCCATATGTCATTTATTTTAGTTAGTTATAGAACATATATATAATTGTGCATTAAATATTAGACATAAGTATTGAAAAATTCTAGTCAAAAATTGAATTAATCGCAAAAGCATATCTAAAAGATTATAATTCACAGTCTTTTCACGCAGTTGATATCTCCAAGGGAATTATGAGGCTAATTAAAACCTTTAAATACGGCCTGATCGTTTTGTTGACCATGTCAGCGTTATCTCTGCTGGCAGTATTAGGCTCATATCTTTATTTTGCTCCCCAACTACCTTCTATCGAAGGTTTGAGCGATATCCGGCTACAGGTTCCCTTGCGTATATATAGCAGTGATGGCGCATTGTTGGGGGAATTTGGTGAGAAAAGACGTACGCCAAAAACGCTCGAAGAGATACCTGAAATGATGCAGCAGGCGTTTCTGGCGGCAGAGGATAATCGATTTTATGAGCATAACGGCGTTGATTATCAGGGGATTTTGCGCGCAGCGCTCAATTTGCTCAAAACTGGTGAACGTGGTCAGGGTGGCAGTACTATTACTATGCAGCTGGCGAGAAACTTTTATCTCACTACAGAAAAAACCTATGGTCGTAAGATTAATGAAATCTTTCTGGCATTTAAAATTGAGCGTGAGCTAAGTAAGCAGCAGATTCTTGAGCTCTATCTGAACAAGATTTACCTGGGTAAGCGAGCTTATGGCGTGGCGGCGGCTGCGCAAATTTATTATGGTAAGGAGTTAAATGAACTGACCACTGCGCAGATTGCGATGATAGCTGGGTTGCCCAAGGCGCCATCTCGATACAACCCCATAATCAATCCTGAGCGCGCACTCACCCGACGTAATTATGTGCTATCTCGCATGCATGCCCTGGATTTTATTACTGATGAAGTTTTTGAGCAGGAAACACAGGCTGGAATTACGGCCAGCCCCCACCAGAGCCCTATTGAAGTGGAGGCGCCTTACGTGAATGAAATGGTTCGTGCGGAAATCGTCAAACAGTTCGGTGATGATGCCTATACAAGAGGCCTGAGTGTCTACACCACTATAAAGGATAGATTACAGCTGGCAGCGAATCAGAGCCTATGGGATGGACTGGTTGCTTATGATCAGCGTCATGGTTATCGAGGCGTAGTCCGACATATTGAGATTAGCAAAGATGAAAAAGGTGAATTAGCTGATAAGGAAGTATTGGCAGAAGCGCTGAAGTTTGACAGTGACTTTGGACCTTTCCAGCCAGCACTGGTGTTGTCTATTCACAATGAAGATGATAAGCAACAAATTGAAGCAATAGTGCCGGAATCATCACTTAATAGTGGTGAGGCAATATTGGGTAATTACGCCAGAATATTACTAAAGAGCGGTGAAATATCGCTCTTGCCGTGGGATGGCATCAAATGGGCTAGGCCATTTATCACTTTCAACAGGGTGGGTGATGAACCTAAAAATATCGATGATGTTCTAAGTGCGGGTGATGTCATCTGGGTTACCAGACAGGCTGATGCAACATGGGCGCTGGCCCAGACACCAGATGTGCAGGGGGCTCTGGTGGCAATGGCGCCAAACGATGGTGCGATTGTGGCGCTGAAAGGGGGGCTGAGTTTTGAGCGCAGTAATTTTAATCGTGCCGCCCAGGCCAGGCGCCAGGCAGGTTCAGGATTTAAACCTGTAATCTATTCAGCGGCTTTATCGAAGTCGTTCACCCCTGCGAGCCTGATCAATGATGCCCCCGTTGTGTTTGAAGATGAGGCACTGGAAGCATCCTGGCGCCCAGAAAATTATAGCGGCAAGTTTTTTGGTCCGACGCGTCTGCGTCAGGCGTTGTATACCTCACGAAATCTGGTTTCAATTCGCCTGCTGCGTGCTGTAGGGGTTGAATATGCTACTCGTTATGCACACAATTTTGGTTTTGATAAGAATGAACTGCCACACGATCTGTCGCTGGCCCTAGGTAGCTGCGAGGTCAGTCCGCTGCAGATGGCACGTGCTTACGCCACGCTTGCGAATGGTGGTTACCTGGTTCAGCCTTACCTGATTGATCGTATTGAAGATGCAGATGGCACTGTACTGTTTGAGGCGGATCCGGCAGTGGCCTGCGTGGCCTGTGAGTTGGAGAAGCACCGTGCCGAAAATCCCGTCGCACTCACCGAAGGTGCTGATGATGAGGTATTAGTTACCTTGCCAAAACAGGCCGAGCAGACACTTGAGCCACGCCTGGCCTACCAGATGAATTCGATATTGCAGGATGTCATATTAAGGGGTACCGGTCGTAAGGCATTATCATTGGGTCGTCAGGATCTGGCTGGCAAAACGGGCACCACCAATGATCAGAAGGATGCCTGGTTCAATGGTTATCACCCTGACCTGGTGGCAACTACCTGGGTAGGGTTTGATCAACTCAAGCCGCTGGGTGCCAGCGAGACAGGTTCGATGGCTGCCCTGCCCATCTGGATTGATTTCATGAAAGAAGCACTTCGGGGTGTGCCGGAAAAACGTCTGCCCAGGCCAGAAGGTCTGGTAACCATGAAAATCAATGCTGAGACGGGGGCTGCCGCAACTGATCTGGATAAGGACACTATCTTCGAAATTTTCAGGAGCGAGAATGTGCCCAAAGTGGGCGATGCTGTTCCTTCGATGAGCAATGATGTAAAAACTGGCGCCCCAATTCCGGAGCAGTTGTTTTAGATAGAGAGATTTACCGCTAAGCTAGATGTGGTATTGAGCGCTTTCTTCGTGTACAGCCCTGACCAGGGCCTCAACATTCTCCGGATTGATACCGGGCGTGATACCGTGACCAAGATTGAATACATGGCCGGAACCTTTGCCGTAGGAAGCTAGAATTCGTGCTGCTTCAGCCTTAATAACCTCGGGTGAAGTTGCCATGACGGCAGGGTCCATATTTCCCTGCAAGGCGACCTTGTCGCCGACCAGATTACGTGCAATACCAATATCAATCGTCCAGTCCAGGCCGAGTGCATCGCAGCCCGTGGCAGCGATGTCTTTTAGCCAGAGGCCGCCACCTTTGGTGAACAGGGTGACTGGGATTTTCTTACCGTCTTTTTCGCGGATTAGCTGGTCAACAATTTTCTGCATGTAAGCCAGCGAGAATTCTTTATAGTGCGCATCACTGAGTGCGCCGCCCCAGCTATCAAAAATCATCACGGCCTGTGCGCCCGCTTCGATCTGGGCATTTAGATAAGTGGCAACTGAGTCAGCCAGTACAGAGAGTAACTGGTGTGCTGCTGCCTTATCTTCAAATAATAGTGCCTTAATTTTTGAGAAAGTTTTGCTGCTGCCGCCCTCGACCATGTAAGTCGCCAGTGTCCACGGGCTGCCGGAAAAACCAATCAGCGGTACATCACCATTTAACTCCTTCCTGATCAGGCTAACGGCATCGATAACATAAGAGAGTTCGTCATGGGGGTCGGGGACGCCCAGCCTGGCAATGTCGGCTGCACTCTGGATCGGTGATTTAAATTTAGGGCCTTCACCCTCTTCGAAATACAGGCCCAGACCCATTGCATCAGGAATAGTCAGGATGTCGGAAAAAAGAATCGCAGCATCCAGGTCAAAACGACGTAAGGGCTGGAGTGTGACTTCACAGGCCAGTTCCGGCGTGCTGCACAGGGTCATGAAATCACCGGCCTGTTCGCGTACCTTGCGATATTCGGGCAGGTATCGTCCTGCCTGGCGCATGATCCAGATAGGTGTGCGATCTACCGGCTGTTTGAGCAGTGCGCGTAGAAAACGGTCATTTTTTAGTGGGGTATTGCTGGACATGCTAGGCTGACAGAATTGCCTTGATCTTGCCGCTGATCTCGCCAACGTCACCACGTCCAACTACCTGTGGCCTGACAAGCCCCATGACTTTGCCCATATCTTTGATAGATTCAGCACCTGTCTGGCTGATCGCAGCCTTGATAATGGCTTCGATTTCGTCATCGCTGAGTGCTTTTGGCAGGAATGTCTGGATAATCTTGATTTCTGCGCGCTCTATGCGGGCCAGATCATCGCGGCCGGCCTTGTCAAACTGGCTGATCGATTCACGACGCTGTTTGAGCATCTTGTCCATAATATCGATGATCCGCGTGTCATCGAGTTCAATACGTTCATCGACTTCAACCTGCTTAAGCGCAGACATGATAAGGCGAATGACGCCGAGGCGCTCCTTGTCACCACCCTTCATGGCCGCCTTCATCGCATCCTGTAGATTGTTTTTCAGGGCGCTACTCATGGCGTGCCGATTCCGGTATTAACGTCTACGCTGGTGAGGTGAACGTGCGAACTTGCCGCGTTCTTTAGATAGCTTTTTCAGGTGACGCTTAACGGCGGCAGCTGCTTTGCGTTTGCGTTCTGTGGTGGGTTTTTCGTAAGCTTCGCGGCTGCGAACTTCGGTCAAAACACCTGCTTTCTCACAAGAGCGTTTGAAACGACGCAGTGCAACGTCGAAAGGCTCGTTTTCTTTAACTCGTATTGCTGGCATAGTTACTCTCAAAAATACATAAAAAATCCGCGTGCGACCGCGGGAAACGGCGTAGTATATCCCACTTTTATGAAATCCCAAAGCCCTAGAATGTGAAATGATTGTACTTGGAATAGAAAGCTCCTGCGATGAAACCGGTATTGCTCTTTACCATAGTGAAAAAGGGCTGCTTTCCCATGTCCTGCACAGCCAGGTTGAGCTGCACGCTGAATACGGTGGTGTTGTGCCTGAACTGGCTTCACGGGACCATATTCGCTATCTGGTGCCGTTGATGGAGCAGGTTTTGCAGCGCGCAGGGGTCAAACAGGCTGATATTGGCGGTGTTGCCTACACCGCTGGCCCCGGCCTGATTGGTGCGCTGATGTCAGGCGCCTGCGTTGGCCGGAGTCTGGCCTGGGCGCTGGATGTGCCTGCGATTGAGGTACACCATATGGAGGGACATTTGTTAGCGCCGATGCTGGAACAGAACCCACCGGTGTTTCCCTTTGTCGCCCTGCTGGTCTCTGGTGGTCATACCCTGCTGGCGCATGTCACTGGCGTTGGTCAGTATGAATTGCTGGGTCAGAGTCTGGATGATGCCGCTGGCGAGGCATTTGATAAAACCGCCAAGATGCTGGGTCTTGGCTATCCGGGCGGGCCTGTGCTGGCCAAACTGGCGGAAAAAGGTGAAGCTGGTGCTTACACATTTCCGCGGCCAATGACAGATCGCCCGGGGCTGGATTTTAGCTTTAGTGGCCTTAAGACCTTTGCCCTGAATACCTGGCAGGATCTGCTGGCAGAGTGCGAGGGTGGGGTAGAAAAGTTGGAGCAGGGTCAGGCTGATATCTCACGAGCCTTTGAGGAAGCAGTGGTCGATACACTGTCAATAAAGTGCAAACGGGCACTCAAACAAACACATTGTCGAAGGCTGGTGATTGCGGGTGGTGTCGGGGCCAATCAGCATCTGCGGCAGCAACTGGCCAAAATGGTTAAAAAAGAGGGTGGTGAGCTGTATTACCCGCGTATCGAGTTCTGTACTGATAATGGTGCGATGATCGCTTATGTCGGTTGCCTACGCCTGTTGGCAGGCGAGAGCAAAGAGCTTAGTATTGATGCCAGAGCGCGCTGGCCGATGGATGAGCTATCTGCTATTCGGGTTTAGATTTATCAGTTTTATCACCCGAGGCAATTTTGCCCTCGGTTCCCTGGAGCAGTCTTTTTATGTTGCTGTGATGCTTCAGAATTAGTAGTGTTGACATGAGTACGGTAGCTGCAATCAGGATCGCCGAGCCATCGATATACCAGATAATGAAGGGTGCGGAAAAAGCTGATACTAGTGCTGATAGTGCCGATATTTTAAATATCAGTGCCATCGCTCCCCATACAGCTAATGCGGCTAGCCCAATTATCCAGTTAATACCAAGCAGTACGCCGTAAAAGGTGGCCACGCCCTTGCCACCCTTAAAGCCAAAATACAGGGGGTAAAGGTGCCCCAGAAAGGCAGAGATCCCAGTGATTGCCAGTGCGGTGTTACCTGCCTGCATCTGCTGTGCTACCAGAACTGGTAACAGGCCCTTCAACATATCGCCAAATAGGGTAATAATGGCCGCTTTTTTTCCGCCGGTGCGCAGCACATTGGTAGCGCCGGGGTTGTTTGAGCCAACACTACGTGGGTCTGCCAGGCCCATAATTTTGCAGGTGATGATGGCCGTGGAAATTGAGCCTAGTAGATAAGCAATTAGTGCGTAAAGAAGGTAAACAGGGTCAAAATTCATAGTGGTTGAAAATGTGTCTCAGTAAAAACGTATAATATCTCAGAAAATAATACGCTCAATTTTTGAAATCGCGTGCAAGCATACCCCAGGTTATCAGTGAATGTCGCCTAAAAATAGTGATAAAAATAAAACAGGAAAAATCATCTGTGTTTTTGTTCATGGTTGGGCAATGAATGGTGCTGTTTGGGAAAGCTGTTTTGAGTTCTTGCCTGACTGGATGGATGTGATCCAGGTGGATTTGCCAGGTCACGGCACTATGGCAGATATCAATGCGGAAGATATTAATGGTTATGTGCAGGCACTGGCGGCACTGGTTAATCGTCCCGCTATCTGGGTTGGCTGGTCACTGGGTGGGCTGGCAGTTCTGCAATTGGCGAAAGATTATCCTGAGCAAGTTGCCGGATTGTTTATGGTCGCGACCAATCCCTGTTTTGTACAGAAGGAGAACTGGTCCTGTGCGGTAGATAAACAGGTCTTTGATCAGTTTGCCGATGTCCTGAAAAAAGATACTGATGCAACCATTAAACGTTTTCTGGCTTTGCAGGTAAAAGGCTCTGGTTTGACAATGAGTACAGTACGTGAGCTGCAGCAGTCTATACAACAACGTGGGCGAGCTTCACTTGATGCGCTGAAGCTGGGTCTGGATATTCTGGCAACAACGGACCTGCGAAATGAATTGCCTTATTTAAATTGCCCGATGAACTGGTTGTTGGGTGGTCGCGACACGCTGGTTCCCGTTGAGTTGTCGGATGCATTAAAAACATTGCAGCCAAATATAAACACAATTGTTGAGCCGGAGGCGGCGCATGCCCCATTTATTTCGCACACTGAGAAATTTACACATGCTTTGATCGATTTTGCAGAGAGTTTGCGATGAGTCAGATTTTTGATCAACAGCGTATCCGTAAGGCCTTTGATGATGCAGTTGAGAGTTACGATCAGGCTGCTGTATTGCAAAAAGAAGTCTGTAAGCGATTGTTAGAAAAACTGGATGTGGTTCGTCTTTCACCTAAATGGATTTTGGATGCAGGCTCCGGCACAGGTGAAGCAGTTAAGCCGTTACAAAAAAAATATAAAAAAGCGGAACTGGTGTTATTTGATTTATCAGAAAATATGTTACACAAGGCGGTCAAGCAAGGCGCTTTGCTGAGAAAGCCTCATCAGGTCTGCGGCAATATCGAATCACTACCTTTTGCCAATCAGAGTTTCGACATTCTGTTTTCCAGTCTGGCGATGCAGTGGTGTAATGATTTAGGTGTGGCACTTACGGAATTCAAGCGCGTGCTTAAGCCGGGTGCCTTATTACAGTTCGCGACGTTTGGTCCGGATACCCTGAAAGAACTACGAACCAGCTGGCAAAAAGTGGATCATGCTGTACACGTCAACAGTTTTATCGATATGCACGATATTGGTGATGCCTTATTACAGGCAGGCTTTGCTGAACCAGTGATGGAGTCAGAGATTATCACCGTCAATTACAAAGATGTGGATACGCTGATGCAGGATTTGCGGGATATCGGTGCCAATGTAACTGCAAGTGGTCATCGACGTGGGTTGCTGACGCGTGGCATGCTCAAGCAGTTGCGTGATGCTTACGAGGCTTATCGACAGGGCGATGTGCTGCCTGCAACATATGAAGTGGTTTACGGTCATGCCTGGGTTGTCCGTAGAATCGGAGTGGATGAGATTAAAATTGATTTCTCCAGATAAAGTGTGAATAAATGGCGGAAATGATATATAAAGGTATGAAAATGCGATATGAAAGACATTCTACTAATTTGCTGTAAGGAGATTTTTATGAAAAAGCTAAGTATTATTTTTATTTCACTGCTGATGGCAGGCTATGTCCATGCGGCAGATAGGGATAAATTGTATATAGGTGGTGGTTTAGG
>Ga0224501_10001183_pt1 | contig 20136 bp, 18 predicted proteins | sample SF_Oct11_sed_USG_4_FD_169105 | JGI IMG/M metagenome (GOLD analysis project Ga0224501, IMG submission 169105) | Sediment microbial communities from San Francisco Bay, California, United States - SF_Oct11_sed_USGS_8_1 | ecosystem: Environmental > Aquatic > Marine > Sediment | place: USA...
CTACATCAAGGAACACCAGCCCAAGCGCGCCATGCTGATGACCGAATGTTCCATGAGTGATAACATCGCGGCTGCTAATCCGGCAGTCGAGATGATCGGCACATGCCAGATGTGCCCGCATATGAAACGCATTACACTGCCGAAAATCCTGCACTGCCTTGAAACAGAAAGCCCCGAGGTTCTGATCGATCCGGAAATTATCGAACGCGCCAAAATATCAGTAAATCGCATGCTGGAGCTGAGTTAGATCCTGATTTCGCGTCAGAGTAAAAAGAGTGCCTCCTGACGAAAGTCAGGATCTATAAAAAAGAATGGATGAAAATTATTACATATATATTATCACCAACAAATATCATGGCACGTTATATATTGGCATTACAAATGACTTGCCCAGACGCATAGCAGAACATAAATCCAAAGCCATAGAAGGCTTTTCACAAAAATATAATCTGACCATGCTGGTTTATTATGAACATCATACCGATAAATGGTCAGCCGCAGAACGGGAAAGAAAATTGAAAAACTGGAAAAGACAATGGAAAATAGATTTGATAGAAAAACTTAATCCGGATTGGAAAGATTTATATAAGTGCTTGTTTTAGATCCTGACTTTCGTCAGGATGCAAAAAACAAGTATCAACTTAGACTAAAATGCATCCTGACGAAAGTCAGGATCTATTAATAGAAAGACTTATAGTATGAACCTCTCCCCCTTATTGATCGAAGATGCCGTCAAGGCCGCCCTAAAAGAAGATTTAGGACATGGATTTGACGCCACTTCGGAAATCCTGATCCCCGCTAATGAGAGAACCAAAGGTGTTATAAAATCCAGATCAAACGGCGTTCTAGCTGGCCTCATTGTGGCACTTTCGGCCTTTTCCCTGACCGATATCGACTTTGACATGGAAATCCATGCTCAGGACGGCGAGAAAATAAAAGCCGGAGATATAATTGCCACCATTGAAGGCCCCGCCCGCAGCCTGCTAACAGCCGAGCGCGTAGCGCTCAATTTTCTGCAACATATGAGCGGCATTGCCAGCCTGACCAACCAACATGTTGAAAAGATCAAAGGCACGGGCGCGGAAATCTGCGATACGCGCAAAACATTGCCGGGCCTGCGCCTGTTCCAGAAATACGCCGTTGCCATGGGCGGCGGAAGCAATCACCGATTCGGCCTTGATGATGCGATTTTGATCAAGGATAATCATATCGCCATAGCAGGCGGCATCGCAGCAGCCCTCGATCAAGCCCATATGCTCGCCAGCCACATGCGCAAAATCGAAATCGAAGTCGATACGCTTGCTCAGCTTGAAGAAGTCCTTGAAAACGGCAAAGCCGATATCGTCATGCTGGATAACTTCAAGGTTAAAGAGCTTGAGAAAGCCGTAAAACTCATCAACCGCGCCATCCCTTGCGAAGCTTCGGGCGGTGTAACCCTTGATAACGTAAAAGCCATCGCCGAAACCGGCGTGGATTATATCTCCATCGGCGCCCTAACGCACTCGCCCTGCGCTCTGGATATCGGACTGGATATTGAGTGATTACGTCACAGACCCAAAAAATCACTATTCGCCTGACGCCTAATGCCAAGCAGAATAAAATCTTGGGGTGGGAGGAAGATTTATTTGGTGAAAAGACCCTGAAAGTTCAGGTCACCGCCATTCCCGAAAAAGGCAAAGCCAATAAAGCCCTGATTACCCTGCTCTCCAAAGAATGGAAAATCCCGAAAAGCGCTATAAGCATTATACGCGGCGAAACCAGCCGGACAAAAATACTGGAGATTAAAGCACCATATCCTGACTTTTGTCATTCCGACTAAGTGCAACGCTTTTCCGGCAAAACGATAGACACTCTACCGTCTTGCCACCATCATCTTCTTGATCTCGGCAATCGCCTTGGCCGGATTAAGACCTTTCGGACAGGTATTCGTGCAATTCATAATCGTATGACAACGATACAGGCGGAACGGGTCTTCCAGTTGATCAAGGCGCTCTCCGGTTGCGTCATCGCGACTATCGGCAATCCAGCGATAAGCCTGCAGCAAAATAGCCGGACCCATAAAACGGTCGCTATTCCACCAATAAGACGGACAGCTTGTCGAACAGCAAAAACACAAGATACACCCCGCAGGTCCGTGCCCCTCCGCCCCGTTCAGGACTTCTGCATCCTCCGCACTTTGCAGACGCTCACGATTAGGCGCGGGCGTATCGGATTTCAGCCAAGGCTCGATCGAGGTATATTGCGCATAAATATGATTAAGATCGGGCACCAAATCCTTAACCACAGGCATATGCGGCAATGGCGTAATTTTGACATCGCCGTGAACATCCGCGATATCCTTGGTACAAGCCAGCGTATTTGTCCCGTCAATATTCATCGCGCAAGACCCGCAAATCCCCTCGCGGCAGGAACGTCGGAATGTCAGGGTACTATCCACATTATCCTTAATATGGATCAGAGCATCCAGAACCATCGGCCCGCATTTATCCAGATCAATCGTGTATTCATCAAGACGGGGATTTTGCGCCTCGCCATCTTCATCCACATCCGCCGGATTCCAGCGATAAACCTCGAAGACTTTCTTGTTCTTCGCGCCGTCAGAAACATCAATCTTCTTGCCTTTGACAAGCCTTGAATGCGGGGGAAGTGTAAATTCAGCCATCTCTCATACCCTCCTAATAAACCCGTGCCTTTGGCGGGATAGGTTCAATCTCGTCTGTCAAAGTCTTCATCACCACGGGGCGGTAATCAATTTTCACCTTGCCTTTATTCTGATCCAGCCACGTCACAGTGTGTTTCATCCATTTTTGGTCATCACGATCCGGGAAATCCTCACGCGCATGCGCGCCGCGTGATTCCTGACGATTAGCCGCGGAATGCATCGCCACAACAGCCTGAGACAACAAATTATCCAGCTCTAACGTCTCCACCAGATCCGTGTTGAAAATCATGGAGCGATCCCTGATACCCAAATCAACCTTGGCACCAAAACATTCATCAATTTTGGCGGCACCTTCTTCCAGAACCTCACCCGTACGGAACACAGCTGCATGATTTTGCATGGTTTTTTGCATCCGCAAACGAAGCTCTGATGTCGGCGTCGAGCCATTAGAATTGCGGTAATGGTCCAACCGGTCAACCGCGCGGCTTCCATCATCGCCTTGCAACGGGCGATGTGCCATTCCGGGTTTAACAATCTCGGCGCATCTATACGCAGCCGCACGCCCGAATACAACCAGATCAAGAAGCGAATTCGACCCCAGACGATTAGCTCCGTGCACCGATACGCAAGCCGCTTCTCCAATAGCCATCAGCCCCGGGACAACTGCATTGGGATTGCGTTTCGTAGGATTGAGAACCTCCGTTAGATAATTTGTTGGAATTCCGCCCATATTATAATGGGCTGTCGGTATGACCGGAATAGGCTCCTTAGTCACATCCACGCCCGCAAAAATTCTGGAGCTTTCTGCAATCCCGGGCAAGCGGGAATAAATCACTTCCGGCTCAAGATGCATCAAATTAAGATGGATATGGTCTTTATGCTCGCCTACGCCTCGCCCTTCACGAATTTCAATGGTCATGGAACGGGAAACCACATCACGCGACGCCAGATCCTTGGCCGAAGGCGCATAGCGCTCCATAAAGCGTTCCCCTTCGGAATTGGTCAGATACCCACCTTCACCGCGCACCCCTTCCGTGATCAGACACCCAGCCCCGTAAATCCCTGTGGGATGGAACTGAATAAATTCCATATCCTGCAACGGCAGACCCGCACGCAAAGCCATCGCATTACCATCGCCTGTACAGGTATGGGCACTGGTGCACGAAAAAAACGTCCGGCCATAACCGCCAGTTGCCAATATCGTCTGGTGCGCACGGAAACGATGAAGCTTACCTGTATCCAGATCCCAAGCCATTACGCCCAGACATTGCCCGTCATCACTCATGATCAGATCAAGAGCAAAATATTCAATAAAGAATTGCGCCTTATGTTTAAGAGCCTGCGTATAAAGTGTATGAAGCATAGCATGACCAGTCCTGTCAGCCGCAGCGCATGTACGAATTGCAGGTTTCCCCTCACCAAAATTCGTGGTCATACCGCCAAAAGCGCGCTGATAGATTTTACCTGCCGCTGTTCTTGAAAATGGAACACCATAATGTTCCAGTTCAATAACAGCCGGAATCGCTTCCCTGCACATATATTCAATGGCATCCTGATCACCGAGCCAATCCGACCCCTTGACCGTATCATACATATGCCAGCGCCAATCATCCTCTTCAATATTACCAAGCGCCGCAGAAATCCCCCCCTGCGCTGCAACCGTATGAGACCTTGTTGGAAACACCTTGGAGATAATCGCCGTGTTCAATCCCCGCTCCGCACAGCCAAAACCGGCACGAAGCCCCGCACCACCAGCCCCGACAACCACCACATCAAATTCATGGTCAATAATCTCGTACGATTCTGTCATTTATATACCCGCCATAAAAGCAATTTTTAGAATGCTGTAAACACACGCCACACCCAGCACAAAAAAGAAAATTTTCTGCGCGATCAGTTTGAACAATTTCAAACATTTTCTGGAAACATAATCTTCCGTAATAACCTGCGCACCAAGCTTCGCATGATAAAGTACGGAGGACACCATCACCAGTAACAAGATAGTATGAATCGGATGCGCCACCCATGCCGTAAACTCCGCGTGGCTTTTGCCTATATTATTGATCATGGAAAACACAAACCACAGAATAATCGGTGCATTAATAATCGCCGTAATTTTCTGCGCCATCCAGTGATCAACACCTTCATGCGCCGAGCCAAGTCCCTTGGCTTTTTTAAGCGGCGCTATATATTTGCTTTTTGTTTTTTTTCCTGCCATAACGCCCTCTAATTCACATAATATGCATAAACCCAGGTTCCAGCGACCAGCATAAATGCCACCATCAACACAGCATAATTAGTGCGGTTCGCCTGATCTTTTTCAAGGAACATTCCTGTGTCCCAGAACATATGGCGGATACCGTTACACATGTGGTAATAAAGCGCAGCAGACCACAAACATAAAATAGCCTTACCCCCGACAGTATCGGCTGCACGCATCAGCATGTCATAATATTCCTCACTTGTTGCAGCAGCGAGAAAAAAGCCCGCCACAATCAGCATTCCCAGCGCAAGCGCCGCACCCGTTAAACGGTGCGTAATCGACATCAAAGCCGTTAAGGGCAATCTATAAACCTGCAAATGAGGCGATAAGGGCCGTTTAGGCGCAATCTGGTTTGACATATTTTATTCTCTGATTTGCATCGTAAAATCTATGCTGATCATCATAGAAACAAATACTGTAAATTCAACGGCTATTTATAAAAAAACATCCGTTTTAAGACTTTAATTTCTACTTACTCTTCACCAAAAGCTCTGCAATCTGAATGGCGTTAAGGGCAGCACCTTTTCGCAAATTATCGGACACACACCAAAAATTCAGGCCGTTTTCAACCGTGATATCCTCGCGGATACGGCTGACATAGACATCATCTTCACCCTGAATTTCCAGCGGCGTAACATATTCTAGACCTTCATTTTCCAGATCAACCACAGTTACACCGTCAAACGCACGCCATAGCTCTTTGGCCTGCGCCGGAGATAATTCATTCTCCAGTTCGACATTGACCATTTCGGAGTGACCTATAAACACAGGAATACGCACGCATGAGGCACAAACCTTGATAGACGGATCGAGAATTTTCTTGGTCTCGACCATCATTTTCCATTCTTCCTTGGTCATGCCATCATCCATAAATACGTCAATTTGCGGAATCGCGTTAAACGCAATTTGCTTTGGATAAACAGAAGGCGTAGGCGTTTCGTTCATGTAAATGCCTTTGGTCTGGTTAAACAGCTCATCCATCGCTTCTTTCCCCGAACCGGAAACCGATTGATAGGTACTCACCACCACACGCTTGATTTTTGCTGCATCATGGATAGGTTTGAGCGCCACAACCATCTGAATGGTCGAGCAATTCGGATTGGCTATGATATTTCTTTTGCTGTGATCCTTGATCGCCTCGGGATTAACTTCCGGCACAATCAAAGGCACATCGGGGTCCATGCGGAAATGACTGGTATTATCAATCACAACCGCACCGGCAGCCGCAGCAATCGGCGAATATTGCGCCGAAACTTTCCCGCCTGGCGAGGACAACACGATATCCACACCCTTGAAATCAAATTTTGCCAAGTCCTGAACCTTGACATTACTATCACCAAAGGATACCTCCCGCCCTACAGAACGAGCCGAGGCCAGCGGAATAAGTTCATCCACCGGAAAGTTCCGCTCATGCAAGATATTCAGAATTTCACGGCCAACATTTCCTGTGGCTCCGGCAACGGCTACTTTATACCCCATCTTTTTATCTCCTTTTAAATCTTAGACCTACTGATAATAGGGGAATTTGTGATACCTTAAAAATCATAACCTATGCAAGCCTTTCATGCCTATGACCAAACAAAAAAAAGCCAAAACCCAAAAACAGCAAATTCAAGAGCTGCAAGAAGCTATCGAACACGCTGATGCTCTGGCGCAGCAAAAGTCCAATTTTCTGGCCACTATAAGCCATGAAATCCGTACCCCCATGCAAACAATCTACGGTCTTTTGGAACTTATCAGCGAAGAAAAACCCAATGAGAAAATAGCCTCCATGGTTGCCACCGCGCAGGAAGCCTCAAGCGGACTTCTGGAGATCCTTGACGATGTTCTGGATGTCGCAAAAATGGATGCCGATGCGATGGAACTGGACCCGTTCGAAGTTCCGGTGCGCCTGCTTGTGCGCGGCATGTTAGAAGCCCTGTCGGTTAAAGTGCGCGGCGCGCATGTGGAACTGATTGATGATATAGAACAAGACGTGCCTTTCGTAATTTTGGGCGACCCCAAGCGCCTGCGCCAGATTTTGATGAATCTATGCGGCAATGCCTTGAAATTCACCCATGAAGGCAGCGTAACTGTCCACGTTACAACGAAAGTACACCATATCAAAAAACCTAAAAACGGTATAGCACTGCGCTTTGAAATTATTGATACCGGCATCGGGATGAGCAAAGACGTTTGCGCGCGGCTATTTAAGTCTTTCGCCCAGGCCGATAATACGACCGCACGCAAATATGGCGGCACAGGGCTGGGCCTGTCCATTGCCAAAAAACTGGTTGAGCTGATGGGCGGCAAAATAGGCGTTGAAAGCACAGAAGGAGAAGGCTCGGTCTTCTGGTTTGAAATTCCAACCGAAGAAGTCAGGACAGATGAAAACACTGTCGAGCTTCCTGATCTAGAAGGAATCTCCGTCCTATCTGTGGAAGATCACCCGCAAGGCGCAAAAGAAATTGTCAATTCCTTGCGCTCTATGGGAGCTACAGTCGAAAGCTGCGCTACTTATGCTGAAGGCTTAAAACTCATCAAACAGCGTCCTTTTGATGTAGCAGTAATTGACCAGGGCCTGCCCGATGGTCTGGGCCTTAATCTCATCCGCGAGATCATAAAAATCCGCCCTTTTACCGGACTTGTCATGTACACGGTGCGCGATGATGTAGGATTATCACATTCACTGCATGCCCTAGGGGCAATCTTTCTGACCAAACCTGCCAGCCGCGCCGGCCTTGGGGAAGCTGTCAAGAAATCCACACGGCAAAATGCAGGAATCATAGATGGACCGACCCGCCTGCTTATTGCCGAGGACACCCAAAGCGTCCGTGACATCCTAAAACGCCAGCTTGATAATTTGGGGGTTGAAGCCGATTTTGCCGAAGACGGCAAACAAGCTCTGGAAGCCTATCGCACCGGAAAATACGGCATCATGTTTACAGATTTGCATATGCCGGAAATTGACGGCTATGAAGTTGTAAAAGCCATCCGCAAGGAAGAAGAAGACACAGACAAACACTTCCCTCTCATTGTTTTGACCGCTGATATCCAGCTTGCCCAGCGGGATGTTTATATGCGCTATGGCTTTGATGAGTGCCTGCTCAAACCTGTCTCGCTTGGACAATTAAGAGGACTTCTCATGCGTTGGAGATTGCTGGAAGAAACAGCAGAGAACACAATAGAAGCCCCTCCTCCGGAACCGGCAGAAAAATTCTCTAATGATGAAAAGCCCCCGGCTATAGACAAGGAATGCATCGTGGCCCAGCTCGGCGCACTGGATGAAAGCGCCATTGAGATGATGGGCATGTTCAGGGATATGACACAGCCTGTCATCGAGGAAATAAAATCCAGCCTTCATGATGGTGATTATACGCGCCTGACCGAAGCAGGCCACAGCCTTAAAGGCGGAGCGCGCTCGGCCTGTTGTAATGTTTTGGGAGACTTAGCCTCGAAACTGCAAAATGACGCCGCGCAAATGGAAAACTGTAACGCCCTTGTCACCGAAATTCTGGCCGAATTCGAACGGGTGAAGATGGAAATTGATAATCTTTAAGTTTCAAGTTGTCATCCCGAGCGAAGTCGAGGGATCTTATAAGATTCCTCCATGCGGGCTATGCCCTTAGTCGGAATGACAGGGATAAAAAACCTTTTGTGAAACTTTGTGTACTTCGTGCCTTCGTGGTTTAAAAAAACCTTAAGCTGCGGCACTTTCCTGAGTCTGTGCCTTGGTTGTCTCATACGCCCATTCAATCCAAGGCATCAACGCCGCCACGTCAGAGGACTCCACCGTTGCCCCGCACCATATACGAAGCCCCGCAGGTGCATCACGATATCCGGCGATATCATAAGCCACACCTTCACTATCCAGTGTTTTGGTCATGGTTTTGACAAAAGCAAGCTGGTCATCTTCGCTCATAGCAGAAAACCATCCATCGGTGATTTTCAGGCAAACCGAAGTAATCGAAGTGGAATCTTCTTTCTCGGCCAAAAACGCAGCCCATTCGGTTTTCTCAACCCAATTTTTGATCTCTGCGAAATTGCTCTTGGCACGAGCAATCGAGCCTTTCAGCCCGCCAATGGATTTCACCCATCTCAACGCATCAAGACAATCTTCCACCGCCAGCATGGAAGGCGTATTAATTGTTGCACCTTCAAAAATTCCGTCATTGAGTTTATCACCTTTAGTCATACGGAATATTTTCGGCAAAGGGCGATCCGGCTTATAGCTTTCCAGACGCTCCACCGCACGCGGAGATAAAACAATCATACCATGCGCCGCTTCCCCGCCCAGAACCTTCTGCCAGCTCCAAGTGATCACATCCAGCTTATCCCAAGGCATATCATAGGCAAATACGGCCGAGGTCGCGTCACAAAATGTTAGCCCTTCGCGGCTTCTGGAAATCCAGTCACCATTAGGCACACAAACACCCGATGTCGTTCCGTTCCACACAAACACACAATCATTAGCCGGATCAACCTGTGACAAGTCAGGCAAAGCACCATATCCAGCGTTATATGTATTCACATTATCCAGCTTCAACTGGCCTGTAATATCTTTCAGCCAGTCACCGGAAAAGCTTTCCCATGCGAAAACGTCAACACCCCGCGCACCTAGCATTGACCACATCGCCATCTCGAACGCCCCCGTATCAGAGGCCGGAACAATCCCGATCTTGTAATCAGCCGGAATACCTAATATCTCGCGGTGCATCTCGATCACTTCTTTTAACCTAGCCTTGGCAGGACCTGCCCTGTGTGAACGGCCAAGCATTGCACCGGAAAGCGCTTCTAAGCTCCAACCCGGACGTTTCGAACACGGACCAGAGGAAAAATTCGGATTATTAGGCTTATTTGATGGTTTTTGTGACATATTACACCTTTTTTTAACCTTGGCTATTATACTAAAAGAAACTATGATTAATATCTTTCCAAGGCTTAGGGAATTTATAGCCCGCTAGCAAGTCTTTTTTGGACGTTTTAGTAATTATTCGAACATGAGAAAACAATGAGCTATGTGCTGACATTAGTGGCTTCTGATACGAAAACACCTGTAACGCAAAAGCATTTTAAGGAAATCGGGATCATTTTCGATGCCTATAATCTATCCTTCACAGGAAAAATGGACTGGCTGGATAAGGACAAGGCCGCCAATATCGGTATTTCAGACAAAGCCCAGTTTTCGCTTATTTCTCACTTACGGGATTTTTTAGCAGATGATAAAATCGATTTTTTCATCACCCATAACGAGCACCGCACCAAAAAGCTCCTGCTTGCCGATATGGACAGCACAATTGTAACCGGCGAAACACTGGATGAAATGGCGGGCCATATTGGCCTTAAGGACCAGATCGCAGAAATCACAGCCAAAGCCATGAACGGAGAGTTGGATTTTCATGATGCCATCCGAGAACGCGTTGGCTTGCTAAAAGAACTGCCCTATTCGGATGTTCTTGATACACTGGAACATACAGGAATGAGCGAAGGCGCCCAGACCTTTGTCCAGACCATGCGCACACAAGGGGCAACATGCGTTCTGGTTTCCGGCGGATTTACAGTCTTCACAAATGCCATTGCCGAGAAATGCGGATTTCATTTCAATCACGGCAACACACTGGAAGTTGAGAATGACAAACTCACGGGAAAAGTCAAAGAGCCTATTTTAGATAAATTCGCCAAAGTGGAATTTCTGAAATCCTATATGAAAGATTTAAATTTAGAAGCCGCAGATTGCCTGACTATCGGCGATGGCGCCAATGATATTCCGATGCTGAAAATCGCGGATCTTGGCATTGGCTATAAACCCAAAGAGGCCGTTAAGAAAGAAATCGGTAACTGTATTATTTACGGAGATCTAACCGCCGCTCTTTATGCTCAGGGCTATAACCGGAAAATGTTCCAAATCGGCGTTTAATTTATAAAGTTTGATTTTCCATAAATTTTATATTATAGTTCTCTCTTCATGTGATAACTTTTTTACGTGTGGGGGAGACAGACAGGAGTGCTTAATGTGCTCCTGTCTTGCTTTTTAAATAAAAAGCAGCAATATCTATATCCATGAAAGATGCGCTCACAACTCTATTCCTGCCTGTTCACAATGAATCTATTTCAATCGAAGGCAAAAAGATCCTGTTTCTAAATGCGATTTACGATTCTTTGTTGGCAGACGGGAACTGGGAGTGTCGTCAGGTTTTTAAACCTTATGCACATACCCTTGAAAGCAATAACATACAGTCAAAATCTGATTATGAGTGCAACTCCAAAAGTTATGATCTGGCATTTATCCTGTTTCCCAAAAATATAGCAGAAGGCCTGTTTTTGATTGCTACCGCCCTGCTCTCTTTAAAAAAAGATGGAACCCTTATTTGCGCAGCGGAAAACAAAGCAGGCGGCAACCGTTTGAGTAAAATCTTGAAGGATTTTGATCTTAAGGATTTAAACACCATAAGCAAGCATAAATGCCGCGTCGTTTGGGCTGGTATTTCAGGTTTTGACCAAATAGAAGCCGAAAAAGCCCTAAAAGCCGGAGAGCCGAAAAAAATTCTGGATGGTAAATACCTTTCACAAACAGGCATTTACGGCTGGGATAAAATTGACCTTGGCTCAAAGCTTCTTTGTGATGTTCTCCCCTCTGATTTAAAAGGCTATGGCGCGGATTTTGGCTGCGGATATGGATATCTGGCCGACTACGCTCTGGAACACTGCCCGAAAATCAAACACATAGAATGCCACGATGCCGATCACAGAGCCATTATGTGCTGCGCTGAAAACCTGTCAAACTACGAAGGCAGAACATCATATCATTGGACAGATTTATCAGCCCCCTTCAAACCGCGCAGATTACTTGATTTCATCATTATGAACCCCCCTTTTCATGAGGGAAAAAAAACGCAGAATGCCTTAGGCAAGGCTTTCATCAAAAATGCCTCTAAAGTACTCAGAAGAAAAGGGGAATTATGGATGGTAGCCAATGCACATCTGCCCTATGAGGAAACATTAGAGACATATTTCTTTAAGGTAGAAAAAATAGTTGAAAAACAGGGGTTTAAAGTCTACCGAGCAGAAAAATAACGCCTATGCAGAATCTCCATCATTAATACCCGCATTCGCAAATTTTTCATCAAGTTTTTTCTTTGATTCGGCAATTTCCTTTTCCGCTTTTTCTTGTTCCGAAGCAAGCTCGGCCTGATAGTCTTTATCCATATCGACATCCTTAACCTTCAAGGACGGATCATACGCCTCATCTTTTTCTTTCTTCTGTACTATCTCGCCTTCAAGAACAGCAACTTCTTCCCTGATTTCCTGAATTAATTTTTCATCATGCATGGCTTTGGCATTCAAACCAGTCTCCCGTGCAATCATGTAGTAAATAGAATCCTTACTAAGTTCCTGATTAATGCCCTGATACATAACATGATAGGCCATCGCCGCATCGGCGGTAATGATGGATTTATCCGGCTGATTCCGCCTCCTCATATGCTCTTCGGTCAAATACACAATCAGCATCAGATCTTCATTCGTAACCGTGAGCTTATGGTGTTTTTCCAGTCCCGGACGCAAAGCTTTCATAATCGCATAGGTCTCCTGAATATTCGGCACTTTCAGAAACACTTTTTGAAATCGTCGATCCATCGCAGGATCTTGCGCCACATACATCCGGAACTCATCCAGCGTGGTCGCCCCGATCACCAGCAAGTCACCCGCCGTCAGATAAGGCTTCATCGTATCGGACAGACCCGCATAGGAACTTCCCTCACAATTAGGCATAATCTGGTGAATCTCGTCTAAAAACAGGATTATACGTGGCAAATCAGGGTTATGGTAACGCTCCGATACACCCTTACAAAGCGGTAGGAAACGATCTTGAAACTCTGCCCGTGAAGACGTTCCCGAAGCCATACGGGACAAATCCACCTCGATCACGCGGGCATCTTTCAGATAATCCGGCACTTTTTCGGCAACAATTTGTTGGGCCAACCCAACCACAGCCGCCGTCTTACCAACACCGGCAGGCGCCAGAAAACACACATTCTTACGACCCTTTTGAAGCAAAATCAAAATACAGTCATTGATTTCCTTATCACGACCGGTAATCGGACCATATAACCCGTTTTTTGCGTTAGTGGTAAAATCCACGCAATAATTCTTGATTAAATCTTCCAGCTTTTCATCTGAAACCAGATAATCCCATTTTTCCGTCATACTAATTTTCCAGTTAGTTCCGGTTCATCTTTGATTAACACTATCCCAAGATCAGGACAATCTCCAGCCTAATATGCAAATGTTAAGATTGTGTTTAATATTTATGTCATTCCGACTAAGGACGTAGTCCGCATGAAGGAATCTAAAAAAGATCCCTCGACGGAGTTTACCCCGTACTTGATACGGGGCTCGGGATGACAAGCGGCGCTACCCCAAAGCTTTTTCAATCGCGCTCACCGCATCATTGGCAGCGTCAGGTTCCCGCAGCCGACGTGGTTACTATCCATTGTATAGCTTCTTCTAGTTTATCCGTATTTGGCCCACCCCCTTGCGCCATATCAGGACGTCCTCCTCCCCGGCCACCAAGAAAATCGACAGAAGCTTGGTTTGCCCATTCATTAGCGCCAGTTGGGGCACTAACTACAAATGATGCTTTATCTCCTTCTACAGTGCCTAATACAAAGGTATCATATTCACTATGTTGAGCACGCATCTGATCGGCTAAAGATTTAAGTTCTTTAACAGGCACGTTAACGAATTTTCCTATTGAACGATCTTTTGTAAAGGTTCGATCATTATCCTCTTCAACTACCTTAGCTGCTTTCTGACGGCGCAGATCGGCAATTTCCTTATCCAGCTTCTTATTCTGCTTTTCAAGCTCAGCCGGATCATTTGGCACGACATCGTCAATCGAGCCGCCAAATTTGGAGAGTTCCTCCCGCAAGGCTTTGTTTTTCGCGATAAGAGTATCAAAAACATCTTGCTGCGCTTTGGCTTGGCTCTCTTCATACGCATCCACGCGTGATCCCGTCACAGCCTCTAAACGGCGGATACCGGCGGATAAAGCACTATCGGAAACAATCTTGAACTTCTCGATTTCCCCTGTTTTCTTGACATGCGTTCCCCCGCAAAGCTCAATCGAGAATGGCTTATTCTCGCCCTCTTTTTGCGTGCCCATCGCGACAACGCGCACCTCATCGGCATATTTCTCGCCGAACAAAGCCATCGCGCCGATCTCCCGCGCCTCATCCAGACCCATGACGCGGGTTGTCACATCGGTATCAGCCTTAATTTCTTCATTGACCATAGCTTCAACCTCGGCAAGCTCTTCCGCGCTCATCCCCTTGGGGTGCGAAATATCAAAACGTGTGCGCTGGTCATCCTGCAAAGAGCCTTTCTGCGTGACATGATCGCCCAAAACCCTGCGCAAAGCTTCGTGCATCAAATGCGTAACGGAGTGGTTAGCGCGGATAGCCGTACGGCGGCTGTGATCAACTTCCATTTTAGCCGTCTGACCTAATGTTACTATACCCTCTTCGACAATACCTTGGTGAACCCAAAGCTTACCTAAAACTTTCTTAGTATCTGTAATTTTTATTTTGGCACTTTCGGTTATAATTATACCCGTATCACCAACCTGTCCTCCTGACTCGGCATAAAAGGGGGTTTGATTAAGAATAACAGAAACAATATCACCTTCTTGTGCGCCGTTTTTCATTCTAACATCATTAACGACAACTGCCAGAATTTTGCCTTCAGCGCCCTCAACCTCGTAGCCCAGAAACTCTGTAGGTTCTACATCCTCAAGAATATCAAACCAGATTTTTTCATTTGCAAGATCACCAGAACCAACCCAACTTTTTCTAGCACGAATTTTTTGGAGTTCCATTAATGCATCAAATCCTGCTATATCCACCTCGATATTATCCGCGCGCAGCGCATCTTGCGTGAGGTCCAGCGGGAAGCCGAAAGTATCGTAAAGCTTGAAAGCAATGTCTCCCGGAAATTTAGAACCGCTCGCCACTTTAACTTTTTCCTCGTCCAGAATTTTAAGGCCACGATCAAGCGTAGTCTTGAAACGCTTTTCTTCCATCTCGAGCGTAGCAACGATCAGGCTTTCTGCACGTTCCAGCTCTGGATAGGCTTCGCCCATCTTATCCCTTAGGGTCGGGAAGAGTTTATACATTAGCGGGTCTTGCGCACCCAGCAAATGCGCATGGCGCATCCCGCGGCGCATAATCCGGCGCAGCACATAGCCGCGCCCCTCATTACTCGGCATCACGCCATCCGCCATCAAAAAGCTGGCCGCGCGCAAATGATCGGCAATGACCTTATGGCTTGGGGCTTGGTCGCCCTTATAATCAACGCCTGTTAAATCGGCACTGTTCTGCATGATGGCTTGGAAAATATCAATATCATAATTGCTGTTACTACCCATCAATGTTGCCGCAATACGCTCAAGGCCCATCCCTGTATCCACGCTTTGCGCAGGCAGATTGATCTTTGTATCCGCATCGATTTGCTCATATTGCATAAAGACGTTATTCCATATCTCGATAAAGCGGTCGCCATCTTCTTCCGGAGATCCCGGAGGCCCGCCCCATATATGCTCGCCGTGATCGTAAAAAATCTCGGTACACGGCCCGCAAGGCCCCGTATCGCCCATGCGCCAGAAATTATCATCCGTAGGAATACGGATAATTTTCTCATCGGCAAAGCCGGAGACTTTTTTCCAGATCGCCGCAGCTTCCTCATCCGATGAATGCACAGTCACACAAAGTTTTTCCGGCGGCAATTCGAAATCCTTGGTCACGAGTTCCCATGCAAAGGCAATAGCCTCTTCCTTGAAATAATCCCCGAAGGAAAAATTCCCGAGCATCTCGAAAAATGTGTGGTGACGCGCCGTATAGCCGACATTTTCAAGATCATTATGCTTGCCCCCTGCCCGCACGCATTTCTGCGCTGTGGTGGCGCGCTTATAGGGCCGTGTTTCCTTGCCTGTAAAAACATCCTTGAACTGGTTCATCCCTGCATTTGTAAACATCAACGTGGGATCGTTTTGCGGCACAAGCGAAGACGAAGCCACAATTTCATGCCCGTTACGTTCAAAGAAATTCAAAAATGTGCTTCTTATCTGGTTAACCGTCTTCATATCTTAACTCTATTGTTCTATTATATTGCTAAAAGTTTATCTCAAAGAGGTATATATGCAGCAATTTTTAAAGCTTGCCAATAGATTGGCTGACAAATCGGGCGAAATAATTAAATCTTATTTCCGGCAATCATTCGAAGTTAAAATCAAAAAAGATTTAAGCCCCGTAACCGAGGCTGATCGCAAAGTCGAGGAAGTCTTACGAGCAATGATCGAAGCCGAATGCCCTGATCACGGCATCATCGGTGAGGAATTCGGAGAAAAAGAAAGCAAATCCGACCTGACTTGGGTACTCGACCCCATAGACGGCACAAAGTCCTTTGTTATGGGACGTCCAACCTTCGGAACACTCATTGCCCTGTGTCAGGATAATACGCCCCTGCTCGGGATCATTGATCAGCCCATTTTACAGGAACGCTGGGTTGGCCTCGACAAACAGCAAACCACCATGAATGGAAAACCCGTAAGCACACGTCCTTGCACATCTCTGGAAGACGCAGTGATCGCCAGCACCACGCCCAATATGTTCGACAATTCAGAATACGGCAAAGCCTATACAATTTTCAATAACGGAGAAACCCTTGCCTGGGGCGGAGATTGCTATATGTACGGCCTGATCGCGAGCGGCTATATGGACATTGCCTTTGAATGCAACCTCAAGCCTTATGATTTTGCCGCCCTTGTCCCCGTTATTACCGGCGCGGGCGGGCATATTAGTAACTGGCGCGGTGATCCGCTAACACTAAAATCCACGGGCGAAGTCATCGCCGTAGGAGATAAAAACCTCTGGCCGGAAATAGACCGATTGATCAGGAAATCACCGTTTTAAAGCCTTCAATATCAGCCTGACGTATTAATCTTTTAATAATCTGAGATGCGATTTTCATGCACCAACCTGCTCGTAAGCCACAAGAATATCATGTCCATGAAAATCTTTTGATTGTTTGGCTCTTACTACAGAACCAGGCAAAAACTCCCAAATTTCATCTTCTGGATCATACCAAGGGGTCGGTAATAGCTTATATAATCCGTCTCCCAGATCAACTGCCTGCGTTCCTCTTATGGTATCGGTACCTTCTTCTAAAAGAACAACGTATACTTCAACTTTTTTTCTATTCATCATTAGTCTCCTAAAATATTAGGTTTAAAGTTACCACGACCGCTTATCTGCAAAATTTCCTTGGTTTGATCGTCCTGTACTACAAATCTCCCACGGTATTCATAGCGCGTAGCTGTATTTTCTGGATTAACTTTGTTGGGCGCTTTATGCCTCTTACCATTTTTTATGGTTTTTGTAATCTGTTCTGGTGTCCAATCACGGTTTTTTAGTTGATTTCCCCAACGAGTGGGAGATTTATGTTTTCCAAGCGTCCAGTTTGTATTCCTATTATCTGTCCATATTCTCCATAGTGTATAGAGTTTTCCAATTCTTAGAAGCGGTATAAGTAGCAACTCAGGGTAAAACGGCTTTATACCATCATCCACCACTTCCGCCCAGCATCGGCAATTGAAATCATCACCGGGATCCGGAGAATCTTTCCAGTTTCTAAGTGTCCGATTGAGCACAGCATGCTCAGGTCGCACCTTTTCATCCCCCACTGTGTGCCAGATATATAATCCCTCCTGCTTTCCCGCAATTTCCCTGTTTATGGCTTTCATAGTATCATCATCAGGTCTTACCACACCCGTAGGCAGCAACCCCTGACTTTCCTGAAAGACTTTGATGGCCTCGAATATTTCCGCATCAGAAATACCTGTAATACCTGTTTTTTTATTGGGCCGGTAATAGCCAAGCCGGTTCAGGGCTTTTTTGATTTGCCGGACATCATCTTCATCAACGATGCTGTCACTGGCAAATAATTTGCTCAGTTCTATCTTCATAATGATCCCGAATTCTTGCTAAGTTAAGTTTTGAAACATAAAAAAAGGCGCAAGAAGAGCGCCCAATTATGAATAAAATCCCATATTTTTAGGAAAAAGTCAAGTTTTAGCGATTAACCGCCAGTTGATATGGATATTCCGTGCTCAAAATATGGCTGTATCGGCTTGGACGGTTTTGAGAAAGCGCCAGAAGACTTGGCGATCCGGCGCCCGCCCGCAAGGAATACATCCAGTAATTCGTCATAACCTTCTTAACGTAAATGCGGGTTTCACCCACAGGAATGCTCTCGATAAAGAAAAGCGGATCTTTTTCAAGACTAACCATTTGCTTCCACTTGCGAAGATTACCCGGTCCCGCATTATAGGCCACAAGCAAGGACACTACATCACCGTCCACATATTTCCCGTCCAGCAAATACTGCATATAATCCTGCCCCATTTTGATACTGATCTCGGGACGGTGAAGCATCTCGCTACTCACATCATGTGTGTAGTCCTTCATCTTGGCAACATACTGAGCCGTCTTAGGCATAATCTGCATCAGGCCCGCCGCGCCGACATGACTGACGGCCAGACTATCAAAACGCGATTCCTGACGGATCACCGCATGAACAAGCGCCGGATCAAGTCTGTACCCGCCATCCGGATCCCATGGCGTTACCGGATACATCGCCGCATCGTAATACCCGCCATCAGGACGTTTGACCATATTCCCCAAGCGCATAGATAAGGCCGGCAATCCGACATGACCTGCATAGGCCAGAGCCGCGCGCTGCAAATCTTCATTATCCTTATAGGGAAGTCTAAGAAGTTCTGATTCCGCCAAACCATATTGCCCTGCCGAAACCAGAGCAAAAGCCCGCTGCCCTGCTTTGGTATCCAGAAGAAGAGTCTTGTGGTTTTGCGTAAATTCAGGCTGGTCCCACTTTAAGGCAAAAGCTCCACCCAGAGATTCCCGCGCCAGTAAACCATAAAATGTATAAGGATGCTGCGCGGCATTTTGCAAAGCCTCACGGCGTTTTTCCGGTTGATTTAAAACCTCGTAACATCGAGCCGCCCAATAGTACCCTGCCGCTTTGCGCCATCCTGACGAATATGACGATTTTGCTACCTTTATAAAACCGATAGCTGCCTCTTCATGCTTTCCTTTCGACCATTTCTGCAAAGAGCCTTTCCAAAGCGTGTTATTCCCGCCCTTCTTCTTGGCCTTTTCAATCACAGGGTTTTCAACGCTTGGAAGCTGCCTTCTGGATTGAGGTTCCTTCAAAACAACCTCATCTCCAGCAGGTTTTCTTGATAAAGCCAAAGTGTAGATCCTCTTGGCATCCGGATGGTCTGCATAGGCTTTCATCCAATTCGCAAGCTCGCTATAGCTTGAACGGTAATCGGGATGTAAATAGCGCTGTGACAGAACATGCCCCATCAAACGCTTATCCTTGATCTTCCCTATAAGAGAATTGGCCTTCGTGAACTCCCCTAAGGACTGAAGCTCGAATATCTGTTCGTAAAGGTTAGATTGCGCACCGGAAAGCGGCTTATAGTTCTTATCCTGCCAGATATCAATTTCCTCTGAGATATCCTCTAGCGTCACTTCAATTTTTAGGGATTTAAATTGAGCCGGTTTTTTGGGCGGAAATACTGCCTTATATTGAGATTTGACTGCAACGGCTTTGAGAGATAAGGACATAGATGCCGATTCATACGCCACAGTATCTGCACCCCCATTAGGCACAAATAAAATTGTGATGCACAACGCAGCTACGCCTAAGCGCACTGCCACTCTCCAATCCCTCGTCTTCCTCATAATGGGCGGGTATATATCAGAAAATCACAAACCCTGTCCAGCTTTTTTGAATATTTTATGTAAAATTATGCATTTTTAGGTCTATTTACCTATTTTCTTTGATATTTGGATCATATCTGCCCATACGAGCTTCTTCTGTGCAGGACTGCGCAACAAATAAGACGGGTGATACGTCGCAAGTGCAGGAATATTTTCCCCTTTCAGATGCTCTAACCCCTTTGTCAGCGGGGTATATTCATGCCAATTATTGCGTAACCGCGTTATCCCCTCACTACGGTTCAAGAGAGATTTCGCCGCCACTCCGCCGCATAAAATAAGTATCTTAGGCCGCACCAGCTGAATATGGCGTTCGATAAAAGGTAAGCTCACCTCTATCTCGGAAGGCGCAGGCGTACGGTTTCCCGGTGGCC
>Ga0224501_10001184_pt1 | contig 20136 bp, 15 predicted proteins | sample SF_Oct11_sed_USG_4_FD_169105 | JGI IMG/M metagenome (GOLD analysis project Ga0224501, IMG submission 169105) | Sediment microbial communities from San Francisco Bay, California, United States - SF_Oct11_sed_USGS_8_1 | ecosystem: Environmental > Aquatic > Marine > Sediment | place: USA...
GGGGGAAATAAGTAATGTCACCAACCTACACAGCTTTTCTCATGCAGCTGTTGATTTCGGCTGTCAGAGAACCAACTGCATGCGATGTCATGCAATGTTATCTGACACTGACATACGTATAATGGAGTGTAAGTTCTGTTTCTCAGCAGGACATCACATGATATAGAGCAACATCACGCAATACGGTTTTTCTCAATGCTCATTGATGCACAACTGAGCTGAGATATATAGGAAACTCAGTATTATGTGTATTCATAGATGTGGGAAGCTTATTAGGTTATACGCAAAACACCCAAAACTAACCAAGCTCACTATATTTGTGCCTAAAGTAGTTCATATAGCTTCATAGTGCTATATGCTTCCCACAACAATGACGATATCTCTCTTCCATCTGTCAGGATCAAACAGCTCCAGGCAGAAATGAAATCACAAACAGAGCTCCTTCGGTGTGTTGTGGAGAAAATGGAGATTCGCTCTGAAGCCACTGAGGTGAGAAGCAGCATAAAAATTATCTATTTTTGTTTCACTATTGCATAATTGGGGCTTTGAAGCTTGTTTTCAATCCATACTATATCAAACAATATCGTGCCAAGAACACACCTACAGCTGGGTCTCAGCATGAAACGTATCTAACATACGCTGGCCAAGTGCTCTAGCCATTGAGCTATCTCACCATCTAACATAATGTTAATTGGAACAGAAATGCCTATTGATAGACCTGCCATTGTGTCTACCAAGTCTGAATATAGAGCTTAGGATGCCAAAACTCAAAAAATTCAAAGAGCAAAAAGTTTCAGTCCCCCGGGCATGTGTCCTCTATAAACTGCGGGGTCAGCGTATTTGGCTGTCCATGCAGAAACATTGGGCCAGCATTGAAAAGATATGTAGCCCGAAAACAAGACCATGTAGTGACACACTGTATCATTTACTATATATATTAACGTGTATATACCGGTATAATCTTATAGATACGTGTATTATCATAGAGATACACATTCAATCATACATAGGTTTTTATCATATGAATACATGTATTATCATATTTATAGATATGTGTGTTATCCATGTAGATACATCTATTTGTTAATTTACAGATGGATGAAGGCCTTCATGATGAAGCAATGGATATATCACTGATATTGCGTCAGGCTGTGGCACGGAAACAATGGAAAAGTCAAGCTGTTGCAAATTCAATACAACAGAGCGCTGTCCTTGCCAGGTGGAAAGGGGGAACATCGCCATCTGATGGAAAAATAACTGTAGTCACATAACTGCTGATCTGTATAGACTTACTTTTATATACGCTATTACTCTTGAAGCCCATATTTGAAGATACTATGATTACCAACTATACTTAATACAAACTTTATGTTAAGAAAACTAAATCTGCTTCAGTCATCCACCTAATCAGGCTCTTTGTGTGGCTGTTTCGTTGTAGCTCCGTTCTTTGGTATAATTGGTGCATTGTAATTTTTCATACATTTTGTGCTTTTAATTTTTTACAATATGTCATTGTTGGCGTCACTGAATAGCTTATTATACTTGTTGATGGCTGCGTATGTTTAGCATAGGTTCAGTGCTTACCTTCCTCATTGTGGCAAGTTGATTGGTTGACTATAATCAAGATGATGAAAGAACAGAGAAAAATTGGCGGCAAACGCCAAATATTTTGACTCTTCATGATGAATTTCATGAATGAATAACATGGTATAAAAGATTCAAGCATACACCTGACATGCTTTACGGAAATCTACAATGGGTTTATATGCAGATGCTAGTTGAAAAAACCCTTCGTTGAATATTTGTGAAGTGAAGACGAACAAAAATCGTGTGGCTTTATACTGTGTCGGCCCTAGATTGAAGCAAGATATTCAATCAATTTATGACTAAACTCATGTTGTTTGTATACTAGACAATTCACAACTAGCCATCTTAAAGCCATCCTAATGTCTGGTGATTGTTTTGTGTCTCCTCGGATATCCAAGAGGTATTGTCGAATTTGCAAGTGGCCTGGGTCCTCGATCGACGATTGCTCGTTATAGCCCCATGCAGGCTTTTCTCATCGATAGAGTCGATCATCGACGACCGTTCTTCGTATAAACTAGCAAAAGAGGACTCGTATGTACAATGCATGCTACACATTCAGACCTAACCGATGAGTCTCCAGCATCAAAGAAATGCCACTGAGTGGGTCTACTAAGTCTAGTATTGTCAGGTTTCCATCCCAGCTACATTGCTGCACGGGCTGAGTTTATTAGAACATACATGACAGGTTTTCTGTCCATAGACAATTTGCGGAGATTTCTAAAAGAACATTCAGAAGTTTTAATTGTGTTGAAATGCGTTTTCATAACACAGGAAAGACACCTAAATGGTTTGTCCTTGAAATTGATGAGTTGAGGCTACAGAACTCCGGCTAGCGCACTAGAAGAACTCAGTGGTATGAAGATGAATTATTATGGCAAACGTTGCAGAACTGGAGTAAGCAAACTGAATTGTGATTCATGACTATGCTTTGCCTAGTCAATTGCAAACGATAGATCATAGAACCCTGAAAAGAGTTTTGTTTGAACTTATTCCTGGGCAGCATTATGTTGCACTCAGGTGCTCTGCAACCTGAAAGAGTTACAATCTCCCAGTTGTTTCTGACACAAACAACAAGCCTCTTCTTGATTGATGGCGATTGATGACTGGCCAAAGTTCTGTTTGATGCCGCCCCGCCCGTTAAACAGCTCTCCAGACGACCGAATTGGAACAACGGCAATTTCGCAACAGCCAATCGGGTACTGGTGTTTATTCAGCGTGGAGTTAGTCATGAAAATTCCCCGGATACGGACTTCTGCGTCGAGGGGAATTTTCTCTGAAATTTTTATGTGTATTCTCTGACACAGACCACCGAGTCTGGCGTGGACAAAGTGTTCTTATACTGTGGATATTAACTAACAGAATGGTTCGACATAAACACGAAATCTACGACTGGTTTCGAGAATTGGATGCTTCCAGTCGGATTGACTTCGTGTGCTCCATCTTCGAGCTGTGTTTGCCCGTGGAACTTCGGTTGTTTGGAGCCTGTCTCGAAGAACAAGCCAGGAAGGATTATCTTTCATTCAGAGACTTAGAAATTAAAGCCAATGATCACACCGAGTTGCACAACTTGTCCGATCTTTATCATCGTGAGATTCGTAGTCGCCTTGCCGTGTACATGTGCCTCCTTCACTCACGCCCAAACTCATACCTGTGCTCAAAAATTCTCTATGACATTTTGTCATCAATTGACTACAGACTACAAGATCTATTGGCCAAAGGACAGCTTGATGAACCATTAATCAATGACTTCCGATTACTTTTGACAATAGCTTACCACCACCCAGCTTTCAACTTTCGACAGAAGCAGCAACTTTCCCGACAGTTACAGGCCTTCGAAGATCCTGATGTTACGCAAATCCAGTCTGTTGCTACACAAACAGAAGTTCGTCATCAGGTAGTGTACATGTTTTACCTCGCATTTCTTTCAGTCCATCGGCAATATCATATGTAATATGATTGTAGGCTATCAATTGTCTCGCGTCTAGATGTGGAATAGAACCATATTCATAAATTTCTCTTGTTTGCCAGGACCCGTCCTTTTTAATCAATTTTTATGTTATAACCTACCAGGCATTAAACCATCTGCATTGACTGCCTCAGGACTGCAGTATTAGGGTTCCCGCACTAGCTGATAAATCCTATGGTAACCCGGGTCTTACTCGCAGGACGAGGAAAGTAAATCTCTGATTGAAGCCGAACCGCAGAGGCAGCAAGAGGCCAGTCGATCTCAAGACCCAGGTAAGTGAACAATAAATAACCTGGAAAGTCGTTTTTTGTTCTATATGAGCACTTGGCCATCCTTTTTAGCAGGACTCTTGACCTGAGTCTTGTTCTGGACCAGCAGGAACTGGGAATTATGCGAGGATTTCACACCCTCAGTGGAAGGAAGTTCAGCATAACTAAAGCTTAAGCCAAGATTTATTCCTGATCTTGCGCCAAGGTCTCTGATCATCATCTTGGTTTGAGCCAAGTCCATATTTTAGAGTTAATCAGTGCGTAGCTAATAAAATTGGTATTATTTTCCAAGCATATTCTTCATGTAGTGTGTACAGCGGACAGTATCACATTGATGGGAAAGATTTCAGCAGCGGTCTCTGTTACAAATTATTGTAATAGGTTATACCCATTCAATCAATGGCTGTTGTTTTCAGTTGAGTGCATTTGTTTTGAGTGACTCAGTAGTTGTAATGAAGGGAAGTCCTGCTCTCCTCGTCTGACAGTTCAAGAAATTCCCCTTCCATTTCCCCTCCCATAGGGCAATGCCGATGCATTAGTTTGTCATTGAGGCGCTAATATCCAGTATCTTCTATCAATATGTGTTCATTATAATGCATTAGTTCGGTAACTTTGTAGATTCTATCGCTAGCTTGGAACTGATCTCCGTTCGAAAAACAAGACAAGATGTGATGTTTGAAATACAGGTGAGTAATGCTGGAAAAGACCCGTAAAGTTGCTGTATCAAAACTGTGTCCAGTCTCAAGGTTTGAGCGCGCATCACATCTACACTCTCCATTGCCTCAGTTACCTAGACCTTCATAGGTCTATGGAGTCATACAAACCTTTATCTCATTTGAAGATTAAGTAGGATCATGGTCCATCTTGAGTTTAGTCCTGGCTGGTAAGGTTTAGAAGTTTTGTCATGAGGGTTCTGGAAATATGGGTTGTTTTAAACAAGCCATATTAAATGAGTCCAATCATTTCCAGATAATCATCTGATTGAGTAATGATGTGTCAACTTGTAATAAATTGTCAACTTGTAATAAATCATTAAATCAATGTGTGTCTTGTATGAGTAGGCCCTTTTCGTCCAAGAACAAATCTATCAACATAGACTCACGGCTGATAGCCTACCTAGGATGCTCAGGGACTATGCTTTATTTTAGCCAGGGAATGAATGTCCTCGATTGTAAACTTCTAATTAGTGCTCTTTTTTCTGTCAGGTTTGGACAATGAACGGTCAACAATACCAAATATCTAAATCATTTTCGGACATCAAACACTTTCACAGCAAGGTTGGTATGAATATTCCATTGGCAACCTGATTCATTCATATTGTTGGTGGTAGAAACTGGTAAGTCGGCTATAGACGCTATATACAGTATCAAGGTGAGAGTATTGGATCTTACTTTTACGCGCACAACTGTACGCAATGCTTTTGTGTTCGTATTCTTCATGAGGATATCTTTATGAATGCTGTCTTGTTTGTAGCTAATAGGATTTTTTCCCGATGATACCAAAGCAAAGAAAGGTTTACGCCATATACCTTTACTACGAGGTAAGCATCCATATCCGTTTGGCGCGGGCGCACTATAATTTAGCGTTATATTGTTACGGAGTAATACCGCACGGTCCAACTTCCATACCCTACTATTATTGGTATGCATCCTAGCACAGTTTTTGTCGAGATTGGCCCAAACTCGTTTTGAATAAATGTAACGTTGCTCCTGTATCATGCGCAAGTTTTGGCCTTCTTCGTGGAGATACTGATACTAATGGAATTGGTCAGTGATTTAATGTTTATAAGTACGTTTGTTATTGTTGCAGCCATTGAAGAAGGAGACAAGGTTAATGGCGCTATAGAGACTTATCTGAGGTCTGTATTCTTTAGTTTTGTAATGGGTTACTATAAAGCAAGTGTTGGAAACAACCTCTGTGTTTTGTTCAAGTTGACTAATGACATGATGTCTGTACTTTGTACTCATAAAGGCATTTGGGTTTTAGTGAACTATGCAAGATGCCGACAGAATACAAAAACAGTCTCCCTGTTCGTTCATTCTTCTTGGCACAGACTTCGGCACCCAACCTCTCACAATCAACTACGTCTCAAAGAGGTATGTAGCAATGATCAGATACTCTACCGAGGATGTTGTGAATGCCGTGGCCTGTTATAGATTCGCACACATAGTGTAAAGACCAACCCAAAAGAGCATTCATGTGGGCACTTTGGTTTTCTACTTGGCTCTGATTTGGTGTATTGACTGTATGTTTTTATTCGGTAGCCATATCTGTGGACGATGACAACCAGATTGAGAGCGAGTTGGCGGCTGTAATCCCTCAGCACACGGTCATTGTGACGAATAGCCAGCAAAAGACGAGATGGCCTGGTAATGCCACAGGCCCAACTGCTCAACCTCCACATTCACCATCTACATTATCATTACAGAAATCCATTCATTCTTCCAGTCAGACAGCAGCAGCATTCCCAGCAATCGTTAGTATACTAACTGAACTGTTATCATTCTTCACTGTTTTCTCTGGGGCTAACTCATTATGTACTCATCAGTTTCAATGTCAGGTAGATCACCCACTTTTGTTATCCTAGTGAAATTCCTGAATTCCCAAAAACCTCAAGTTTCTAACTGTTTTTTTCTAGTTAGAGCTCAGCTTAGGGGTGAAGAAAAGGGAATATCATCTTCATGCGAACATAAAATACTAACGATAGCTCGTGTAATTAATACTTGTTTGCACTGTACAACCCGCAGTAGTAATTTATTATGTAAATCCTCTTGTTCAGGTCTCCGTAAATCCCGTAGACCCAACCTCTAGCCATCCAACTAATGGGCCGCTCAACTCAACTCCGACCGAAGTACCAATCAGCAGTCATAGTACAGGCCGCTCTCCAAATTCCGCCAGCTTGCCACGTGCAGTCATCACACCGCCGTTTGATACAGAATCTGTGCTTCATCATCTTAGTCTGAAGAAGTACAAGGAGCAGTTTGAAGATGTGCCCTTAACAGCTGTAAGTAGGAAATAAGTAATTTTGTACAAACGCCTACTATGGTTGCTTGTACTGAACTTAGGCTTGTATTCATGTTGGCTCACAAACAAATATGATCTGTAATCTAAAACCCAGCTCCACTTGTATAGAACTTGTTTAACTCTATGTATAACAAAAGTTTCCCTACAGTTCACATTTTTTTCCACTGTACTTCCCCATAGTGTGACGCATGTCATGGTGACTCATCCACAAAGAGAGTTTTTCCCGTTGTTTGGACTAATAAACCCTAGTCGCTCAATAAAAAGGACCTTGAGTCCCTTATTGTTTGATCTGTTAGATACCGTTATTTATTCCTCAGTTACTTGTCCAACACTACCTGGGTAGTGTTTGTGTTTCACAGTTGATGTCAATGACGAAGGATGACTTTCAGAAGCGTGGCATGACGACTGGTGCTGCGAGGCGGTTGTTTGAAGAACTGTCAAAAATGCGCAGGTACGGTTTCTTGTGAAGGTTATCAGTTCAGTGGTGTTCTGTTATCTAAGGTTAAATAACTACATGTACACACATGTCACCTTCGCAGGCTTAGCAAAATTCACATATATACGTCTACAATGGGCGTATAGGTGTGCTTCAGATTATTATTGTTATTCTTGATTGATGGCAGTTTTACGGTGTTCTCTTTCAGCGGACCACGACCACCTGTAAGTGACTCGTCTGGCTCTGAAATATCTAGTCCTAGTCCCCAGTCTGCTACAATGGAGCCATTAGCTGCCAAACAGATGTGTAAGTCCTTTAACTAGTGAAAATTTTCACCCAGTAAATCACACGAGTTCTAGCATGAACTTGACTGGACATAACCAAAGGCATATAATCTATTGTTGTATGTATATTATTTATATTCTGGCGGTTGTCACACCCTGGTGTAATTGTTCTATCTTGAATAGTAGGGGAATATGTGTCGCCTCACAGGTGCAGGTCTACGTTGCGGCCCGCCTTCCACTGCCAACATACATAATAAATGTATTCCCATTTTATTACCGTAACTTCATCAATATTTCATGTTTTATTGTTATTTTTCTCCTCCAATCATTGTTATCCGTTCATCATAAGTTTTTGCGTTAGAATTGCATGAACTTTTGTAGCACGAGCAGAAGGGATTCCATCTCAAGCTACGGTTTCTGTGTCAAGAATATCTCCTAGGCAGCAGAGTACTCCTGTGGTTGGTATTATTTCTCTGTCTATGTATTGTGGAGTTTACATCGGATAGCTCCTACATTACAAGAAGTAAACTCCAATGAGTTGGTTAATTTGGTTAAGATTAAAGGGGGTTATGACATGGGCAAAAGTGAATTCACTTGTTTGTAGATTCTGAAGCATACCATGAACAAATGGGCGCAATACCCAGTTCAAATGGAAGCTTAGATATAGCCCTATCCAATGCGGATACTTAGAACCATCGGCGACGTACTTTTCAGACCGTCGACGCACCAGAATTGGCCTCGAGATAGGAAATTAACACAGAGCTGTTGGTGTTTGCGTTGATATCTCGGCTTACGCGCTGATGTTTGAAAACCCCCTTGTAGTCACACAAGTCTATATTGAGAAAATGTTCAACAAAAACATAAAAATAGGGTTTCATAGTGCAGTTTTTCACCTCTGCCAGCGAGCGTTAATGCCATTATTGCAAAGTGATAGAGGCCCGAACGCAACGACCTCCATTTAGGGCTAGGGAAAACTGGCTAAGCACTTCTATGGAAGTTTTCTCCAATCCTACATTCAATTTTAAGCCTGATGTTATAAGGGGGTGAAGATCACTAGGTTACTAAGTTTTAGTGATTCGATCCCATTTTATTTCTATTTGTGCCGTAGTTATTCGAGTAACCGATATTCGGTTTGTGGAAAAAGACCACTCACTATCGCTGCAATGAATGCGGAGTTGCCTCCCTTTAAGAATGGGGAACACAACTCTGAAAGTGCGTCTACCATCGACCGTGTCATAGCCCCTTTAAATAACTTTTGTGACTCGGCCCCGCCCAAATATAGGCCAATCTGAAATTCATTGTATAGAGCAATACTTACCAATCCCGGGGATAGATGGCTTGAACCGCAGTGATTATATTCTGTTTAAGACTTGAATCCCCTTTGGGGCTCGGCGCGTGTCGCCCAATATAAGTAAATTGGCTTAGTTCTCTGTCTTCGCTCAACTGGGGCTACTGTAACCAGAACCTCGCTATATCTGACTTATTTTTGCTGACCTCCTGGAGTTTGAACTGTGTTGGCTTTGTTGTATTAGATATATCAGTTAGAACCTGGTAATGTATGCTACTGGTTTGTCCAGCTTGGCGCTCTCTGCATTTTGTTTTACCTCTTTACACTTATGCCGGGATTACCCGATCAGACTTTTCCATCTTTTCTCAACTTTTTTATTCAATTGTTGTTTTTCTAGAAAGCTGAAGTGAGCGTAACGCAGGCATACCGATCTCAACCAGTCAATGAATTCCAGCCATCTGGGTATCACACCGTCTGGAGTGAAGTGACTGATCCTCGTGTCATTGCTCACCATATGGGATATCAGGAACCACCACCATCGCCAAGGCGCCGACCCGTTTCTCCTCGGAAAGACACGCGTCCCAAGGATATTAAAACCCCGGTGAAACGCGCGTCCGTCAGCGCCAATGACCCGGTCCACATTTCTGGCGGGGATCATGTGGTGACTGTAGAGGAAATCATTCAGCGGCAAAAGTTAGCAGCCTCTCGCCGTGACTCTGAAGTGGACTCTCGTGATTCAGACAATATTGACGCAACTAAGAAACCAGATGTGAAGCCTAATGATGAATCATCAGGGATACGGAGCCCATCAGCTGCCCCTGAGTCGGTCAGCGTCATCAATATAACTAAAAACGGTAAGCGGTATCCATCTGGGCCTCGACGGCGACCAGCCCCCATATTGCAACCCCCAGTTATTCTGAATTTTCTCACTACCAATTTTTCTAGTGTAGCTCTGGGAAAATAATCAAATTCAATTGAATATCAACCTAACCCACTTCCAGATTCTTTTTCTTAGTCGAAAAATTATTCCACCATGGTGGTTTATTAGGTGTATTCGTGTGGGTTTTAGAGTCTACAACCAGGTTTCAGACGCATTCTCAGTTCCAATACTCAAAGTGCGTCTGAAAAGTGCGTCTTTACAAACCATGTACCTTCGGCTGTGTCCGAAAGTAAATTCAATCACGCAAACAGAACTCTGTGCCTGAAAGTGGGCGTGCTAGTTTAAACAGTGTCAAGATTATCAAAATGTCAATGCTAGCTATCGCTCGCTTAATTATTCTGTGGTCGTTTCACGGGTCGCTTCGTTGTTGCAAAACAGACCGTGAAACCTTTCTGTCCTTAGGCGGGCAAGACAGTGAGGGAGGCCAACTCCGACGCACCCAAAAATCAATGATTTTTTAACTGCGCCTAGCTGTTGGCGTGATAGCATCTAAATATTTTCATCTGCGTCTGACCGAAATCACGCGAATACAACTATTGCCACTCTCATTAAATCTGTTTGTTGCAGCAAATAACAATGAGCCAGTTCCTGTGCTTTTGCCTGGTCAAAACATCTCCCCATACGAAGGCGAGGTCGTGTTTGTGACTGGGCCTAATGGATTCAAACATTATGGGGAGATTGAATCAACATATCCAGGTATTCATGTATATCTAATAGGTCATCTACATTTCCGTCCCAAATTGCTGTTAAAGCTCTGCTGACCCACTTAAACATCCCTGTAACAAGAGATCTGTTGATTATCTGCAAAAGTGTTGCTGTTAGGCTCCACTGCTCAATACCAATGTGTGCTTATGAGTTAAAGGGGTTATGATATGGGCAAAAGTGACTTCGCTTGTTTGTAGATTCTGAAGCCAACCATGAACAAATGGGCGCAATACCTAGTTCAAATGGAAGCTTAGATATAACCCTATCCAATGCGCTTACTTAGAGCTCTCGGCGACGCACTTTTCAGACCGCCGACGCACCAGAATTGGCCTCGAGATAGGGAATTAACATCGAGTTGTTGGTGTTTGCGTTGATTTCTCGGCTTACGCGCTGATGTTCAGAATCCTTTTGCGGGTGCACACTAGACTTGTAGTTACACAAGTTTATATAGAGAAAATGTACAGCAAAAATATAGAAATAGGGTTTCATACTGCAGTTTTTCACCTCTGCCAGAGAGCGTTAGTGCCGTTATTGCGAAATAATAGAGGTCCGATTGCAACGGCCTCTATTTAGGGTAGGGAAAACCGTCAAAGCACTTCTTATAACTTAAGTTTTCCCCAATCTTACATTTAATTTAAGTTCTATTCGATGTTATAAGTGGTGAAAATCACTAGATTACTAAATTTTAGTAATTAGATCCCATTTTATTTCTATTTGGACTGTAGTTATTCGAGTGACCGATATTCGGTTTGTGGAAAAAGACCACTCGCTATCGCTGCAATGAATGCGGAGTTGCCTCCCTTTAAGAATGGGGAACACAACTCCGAAAGTGCATCTACCATCGACCGTGTCATAACCCCTTTAATAAAGAACTGGGAATGCAATGTGAGATTTATTGATTGAACTTGGAAGTGGAGTGAATTTGTCTGCAGTCACATGGTTGATCGCTTTTGCCTCTCTTTGATCTCCGCTGTGGTTTTTATCCAGGTGAGACTGGACATTATACACAAGGAATACAGTGTCCATGTCCCAACTGTATGCAGCAACCGCCGTACTATCTCAACCCTAACATGCGCTTTCAACCTCACCAGAATGGAGTGGTATATCCGGGGTAAGTTGTGCACATTTGCACCTTGTGCCTCTTATTCGAATTGATTCGCAGTCTGATCAGTATATTAAAATTTTTCGGCATCATTCCAACAGCTACCATTAGATGTATGCGACGTATATCACATACACTCCCGATGCATGTATACCGTCTTATTTTGTAGATTTCCTGGTTTTATCCCTGTCTCCAATGGCCTTATCAGTCCCGGTATGCCTCCCTTCCGAACAAATGGATCTGGGCCTGTCAATGGTATGATACATGGCGATATCATATATCAAATGCCGACCTTCCCCGCTCCCCGGCCTCAATTTCAACCCAATGTTGACACGTATGGAAGTGTTGCATATGACGCCCCCGGGTACGTTATGAAAAATTTGCACTGTACCAACTGCGGATTACCGAACCACACTAGACTGGAATGCCCAGAGCCTGCTGATATCCTCTCCAATCGCAGTAAGTCTTCGGCCAAAGCTACGCTGTACTCTCTTTGCTTTAACATAATACCACGGAGACCAGTTTTGTGCCCCCTGTATTTCAAAATTTGCCAGCATGGAAAGTGAATTATTGAAATTATTTGGACCAATACAGACTTCAGTTCAGAATAGTGAATGTAGGTTATCACTGCCATGTCTGTAAGATCTTTTTATGTCCTGTTTTAGATACTTACTCATTGGATATCCTTCCAAGATCAGACGCATCAGAATAAGAGTAGCTGCTTTACTGTGACACTGACCATAGACTACATTCATCTTCACCCTATGAGATATTACCTGAACTGGTTACTGTTACTGATATTAAGTGACCATATTTCTTGGCCGTACAATACTTGGTCATCATTTTCTGTGACTTCATGGACTCGGGATCCCTAAATCCCCCTAATAGTTCTATTTTAATCACAAGAAAAAAAGTGCTTGTAAATAATTCTGGTGCTAGGATTTCGCACTTATTTGTTTACCAAATCGCGATCAGCATAAACTGCTATGCGTAGATATTTTTGTTCATAAATATTTTGAATATCCAACAGCGAGTCCACATATGTACATGTCAAAAGGTTTTATTTTGCGTAATGTATATAACAACCCGATTGCCACATTCACATCAATCAGGTTTTGAAAAAGACATCAATGGGTTCTTTTTGAAAAAATGGCAAAACCACATAAATAAAGTTCCAAATTGTTCATTTCCACACAATATTCGTAGCCCTTCACTTCTGTTATCGAGGGTTGCTTCGCAAATGGCTGGCAGGGCTCGAAGATCGCAAAGTCTAAGGAATATGGTGAGAACCATAGAATAAGTGGATAATCAATCATTGCATGGTGAAACCAATGAGGAACTAGATCAAATTGCGAGTGCACTCTAGGGTATCCTAGTGCACTAGCCCAACGCAGGTTGAAGTAAACCAGTATGAGTATAGTCACCCGAGTCTAACCATGGGAGCATAGTTTTCAGTCCCACAATGGAACAGTTGGGGTTTGGACTTTATGTGATGGATGGATAATCTTGAGAACGCTTCTGCGGTCAATCAATGGTAAGTACTAAGTGAGTGGTAAGGGCATAAGGACATCCCTCAACGGCGTAAGTAAATGTTATATGTCGTTCTCCGGGGTAGAATCGATATACAATAATTCCGTGGTTGGTGTTCACTACTGCCTCGATCGGGGCCAACGGCGAAACAATTACCGGATTACAGAAAACGGAAGTCACGTGACCCGTCACTTGATGAGAACCAATTTCTCACTTCACGATTACGACTCGTAATACGAGTATTGTACGACATTATCCTCAGTTAAACCTAGATGTTAAAACCGACTGATGAACTAGAAGCTAATTCAGGGTAACCAATAAATCTCCATATGTCATTATATAAGGTAGACTAATACTTGAAGATAATAATTTTCTCTGGGTAGTACCACCACTACGAACAACCAGCTCACACTCGACTCAGCTGACAGTGGAGTGAGTGTGACAACTAAAGTCTAAACTAGAAAAACCGAGTTGTTATTACTACTAGTAGGTTACTAGTAAGTTGATAACAGACTAGTCCAGTGCAACCGTCTCAGTTCCGATCCTGGTGGAATACCCGTAGTCGTAGTGGTGGTGGTAATCCACGACCCCAGCCAGCCAATCCCTTTACTAATGAGTGCCCAGCCCCAAGTTGTGGTTTCAGGTTTGTTGTGACTTTGAGTTTCAGTTTGACTTTGAGTTTGAGTCTGCCCGAGTTAGATTGGAACCAGTTAGTGTAACTAACTACTAAGTAACTGGTGAGCCGCTAAGTTGGTCAGTAACTCACCCTGGCACATTACACTGATTGCATTATTAGTATGGTGGTGTGATATTCATTCAAGGTGTGTTGATTTTAACTTTAAGCCGATTTGATTTGGTTGCTAAATGAGTCTGTAAATCAAACCATCACATAATCATACTCATCTACTGGTGTATAGGCTGGTAGCGAGAGTGTCGTTGCCACCCAATCACCACTGTACCCTGTGCTACGTGGTGTAGCAGATGGGCTTTGTGAATTATAACAGTCAGGCTTGCATGCTGACACTAGCTGTACCAAGTCAAGTTGGGCTTGAAAAAGGTAAGCGGCTTACCAATGATTGATATTGTGTCGACTGATATTTCAAGCGACAAGTAGTACTAACTGCTGTCCATTCTCTGTATTAGATTTACCGGCTAAGCTATTGATAAGCTATTGATAAGCTATTGGTAAGCTATTGATTCTTTGTTAAAGGTTGGATGATGAGGCAAAAATTTTTTGGCTGATCATGTCTCGAAACCTACCTGAGTCAAGTTACAGTGCAATAGATACAGCAGAAGTGCCCTGAAATTCGTGCTAAAGATGGCAAAATTGGCACCCTCTGAAAATTGTTTTTTAAAAATTGGAGCCTAATCGACCATTTATATGACGTATAATAGCGCAAGTTTGATGACTAGTCAATCGCCAGGCACTCATAGTTGATCATTTTCTACCTGGCTTTACAGAGAGTGTCCCAATAAATGTCAATGGTTATGAGGTGTCCCAATATTTGGGACACCTCATAACCACTGACACATTTCTAAAGTTGTACACAAACGCTGAGAATGGGTCTAGAGTGGCAGCACTAGCTCCAAGTCTGTCAAAACAAGCGTAAAGAGAGCCACATTTAGCCGCTATTGCCCCGAAATTCCAGAGAATACACGTGACCTGCCATAACGGTCATGCTAAAGGGTAGAGTTGATGCCATGGCTTCAACTGGTAGAAAACCGTACATATTACAGCGTCGTCAGACAGCCACTTGGAATAGGACTAGGTTGAAAACATACTGCTGGCCTGTTTACGCAATAAGAGCACTTGTTTGGCTATTAGTAACAAACACAAACTAAGACTGAAAGACCGTTTTCGAAGGAGGTGAGTAAATTCACTCGGTCACCGAGTTAGTATCACTCACTTTGATTGCGAGGTAGACTAAAAGTTGGGACTAAGCTAAACTCAGTAAATTTATAGGTATTTATTTTCGTTTTTGGGCCCGTTTCATGCTCATACTTCGATCCCAGTAGTCGGAAGTGTGACAAAGTTGTAGAAGTTGGACTTGGGCTACCCTTCGCGCAGGCGCGCATTTGTAATAACGTGGACCCGTTGTGATGTCTTTTGCGACAATTTACGTCACGCGATAAAAATTTCAACTTAAAGAAAGGTCATCCGAGAATTCTGAGATCTAACCGTATTTTTTACTAAATCCCCTGCTCAGTGTGAACTTTTATTCGACTCAGGTAGGTTTTGAGACACATTGATTCCGATAGGCCAAAAAAAATGCCTCGTCATCCAACCTTTAAAGCCAACCGTTATCTATTTCAGAAATGTGTAAAATGTTAAATGTTTTGATGATTTTAGAAACTGCCACTCGCTACATGGAATCCATCTTATAACCGGTATTAAGACCAACACCCCTGGTGTGGATGGTAGTATCCTACAACTGAAGGATTAGTGGTCCGTTTCTGTGCTGCCCCTGAAGTGAGTTTGATTATTAAAGCCAACCTTCCATTTTGGATGCATTGCTTTTTTTTAGTTTGTATACTGAAAATGTGACTTAGTTCATCATCATAAACACCGTCTGTATGTACTGTATTTTTTACTGTAGAGTGATGGCCACCACCTTCTCACAGCTTGATGTTACCAGTAAGTCTTGATTTTGTTCTGACTAAGTGAGCAGCTGATACAAAATTAAAAGGTCCGAATCAGCCCATTCTCTAGTCTGTGTCTGAATTTTACATAATACTTTTATTTTGGTTAATTGTAAAGAGCTTATTCAGACAATCGGTTTATGACTAACTCATTTTCTAGTAGTAACCTCAATCTTCTGCTCTCGATTTGATGTGTAATTCTAATGACATACGGATCCCTGACCGCGGTTTACGTGTGTTTCCTCTGTCCCAATTGTAGTCAGCTCAGCTGAGATAACCAGCACTCCTACGCTGTTCAGCTCTAAGCCAGATTCCTACGCCGAACTTAGCATAGATGGGCAGACATCAAGACGTACAGAGATCATAAAGAAAAATAGTTCCCCCAAATGGGAAGAGATCTTCACTGTGTAGGTTACCGAGTCAGTAAATGTCACTTCACTGTGTAGGTTACTGAATCAGTAAATGTCACTTCACTGTGTAGGTTATTGAATCAGTAAATGTCACTTCACTGTGTAGGTTACCGAATCAGTAAATGTCACTTCACGGTGTAGGTTACCGAATCAGTAAATGTCACTTCACTGTGTAGGTTACCGAATCAGTAAATGTCACTTCACTGTGTAGGTTACTGAATCAGTAAATGTCACTTCACTGTGTAGGTTACTGAATCAGTAAATGTCACTTCACTGTGTAGGTTACTGAATCAGTAAATGTCACTTCACGGTGTAGGTTACCGAATCAGTAAATGTCACTTCACTGTGTAGGTTACCGAATCACTAAATGTCACTTCACTGTGTAGGTTACCGAATCACTAAATGTCACTTCACTGTGTAGGTTACCGAATCAGTAAATGTCACTTCACTGAGTTGCTATTTGGAATACTTACTATTCCGGTCCATAGCCGAGTGCCCTTTAAATTGAGGAGTCAGTCCTATGGTATATATAATTCCCAGTGGTCGAAATACTTCCCTCGATGATTTGTTAATGTGTCATCTTTTGATAGGCTGGTCACGCCTTACTCTGTCCTGGAGTTCAAGGTTAACAATAAGAATCTGATAAAGGCAGATACTCTCTTAGGACGATGTAAACTGGACATATGTAAAGAGCTGCAGAAATGCCAAGGTTCATGTAAGTACGCGAAGGGGAATGGGTGAGGGTCATTTTTCCAGATTTCACTTCATCTTAGCTGCTGATGGAACATTTTTACGGAGGTATTCTGGCAAGTATATCAATAAAATTTTTGTCCTAACAAAGATAACGTAAAAAATCTACACACGAAGATGACACAAATAGAAAGGGGATGGAAAGCGCATTGGTTGGTTTATGGCAGCTTATTAGGGACTCTAGCATTGTAGCAGAAAGTATAGAAGCTGTACCGCGCTTCATCTGTGCAGAGGTTCCGATCAATCTCTTCTTTGGTGAACGTGGTATGACTGATATGTGGACGGTACTGTACATATTCAGATAATAGGTGCTCGTTCTAGTGTCTTCTCTCCGTGTCCGATCAACTGTGCAGAAGCGAGCTAATAAGGAATTGAAAAATAATGTACTGTAGCATTCGGTGAATTTTGGACAGCCATACTAGCACGCACAATGATTGTGATGCAAGTTTTTTATACGTACACGTTTATGGATCATTTTCAACCCTCTGATATCATCTAGAATCTGGATATTATGAAATTGGTCCGCTCATGTCAAAACCATTCCTGCGATGACTTCTCTTGTAGTCAAAACTCACAAACTGACCCTGGATCTGCGAACTGATGTAAGGGGAACAAAAACTGGTATCCTACATGTTGTACTGAGTGGTATGAACATTGACCAAGCTACATTGAATAGTCTTCAGCAGTCAGTTCCTGTAATAAATGGCTCCAATACGCCAACTGCCTCGGGTGATGAAGCCGCTCCCCCATCAGCATCTCCTCCATCACCAGCACCAGCACCTGCTGAGAATGGAGAAACGCGTCCTCGTCCTGTCAGACCACCGGCACCCGTTGTCAGACTGCCTAAAATCCCACAACTCGCTGCTCCTCCTGTGCCGACCAGCGCTAGCACTCCTACTCTACCCGCACTGCCAGCACCAGTCATCAGTAAGTGTTAGGCTGTAATTGTAACAAATGGTCACTGAAAAATGTTTTTCCGCTTGTTTGACCAATCCGTTACCTGTACTACCGGGTGTTTATGCATTCCTGATTTCTGAATTACCAGACGGCGCCGCTGGAACTACATCAGCTGAAGCAGAGGATAACGCGAACTTGCCTCAGGGCTGGGAGATGAGAAAGGATCGCTCTGGCAGAACATACTATGTAGATCACAGTTCAAGGACTACTACCTGGGAGAGACCAACACCTCTGCCCAGCGGGTACGTAACCTTGGCTTCTGTGCGGTTGTTTATGGAGGTCAAGGTCAGTTATGATCCTAAAACTGGTCGTCAAAGCAAAAGAAATTTCTGATTAGCTGTGAGTCAACTCTGAATGTTGATCATCATTGGTCATATTTTGCACAGAGCTTAAGATCTACACATTGTTCGAACTGAAAGCAATGAGACATGGATTGCACGCCTAGTGCAGTGTAACATGCGATGTCATCAATACCCTGAGCATACGCATCCTTCCATCATCTTCACCTAAACTGTCACAGACTGAAGTAACTGCAGTCATATGTGACAAAATAAAACTGCCCCCTCCCCCCCCCCGACGAATGTGGGATAAAATGAACTCTTGTGTGCACTCTGTCATGCGTAAGTCTTGTACCCTTATCAAATTAATTGAAGGGTCATTGCCTGGTTAACACGGTAAAGGAATAACATTGAATCAAAACCAAGCAAGACTCCATTTTAAAAATTGTCACACAGCTCAATAAACACTAGAAAAACATTGTCAAGCGTATAAGTAATTGTTGAAAAAAGATAACAATCGCAATAAAATGATGCTAGGCAAATCCAATGAGATAAAGAAGTTGTTTTTGACTGAATGATGGACCAGTCTACAGCCACCTCAAAGGCAATCACAATATCGAAATCAGTTACCACTCGCTGGAGTTAGTTCTTGTACTGTGAAAGCGGTTTAATCACTGAATGAGCTACGGGTAAAATTCCAACGCTTTGAAAGATGGCGGTAGCTCCAATACTGAAGGTACTGTTGGAGGTACTGTCAGGAGATCGAATCAACTGGAAACCAATTGCTCGGATGGCTATAGTAAAATGCCTTGAGTGCATCGCGATAAGTGCTAACGCCATAAAACCTGCTTTTTCAAGTTTACCAAATAAACCCGAGTTGCTATCAATGCCAGTCCTACCCCAGCGGCTCATTCTGTCATGCATTTAGGAATATAAGGTAACTTGTGTCTCTATACTACAGCTGGGAGCGAAGAGTGGATGAAAGAAACCGTGTTTACTATGTGGATCATAACACCCGCACCACCACATGGATGAGACCGGATATAAACTTCCTGAACGCTCAGTCGACATGGCAGCATAGCACCCGTAACAGGAACCAGGATCAATTCAATGCTAGGTCACTGTTTCCACAGCCACAGGAGTCTTCCAGTCAGGAGAATGATCAACTGGGACCTCTGCCTGAAGGCTGGGAAAAGCGCAAAGATAAAACAAATCGGGTAAACTCAATAAAAAATCTGCCTCCTCGATAGGCTTGTGGCTATGGTTATTGAACTAGGCAAATTCTGTACAATTACCGAGGCTCTTCAGCTGGTACCCACCTTGATTGTGTTCGCTGTGTGTATGCGCGTCGTGCTTGCTGATGATCATTGATCTTTTTCTTGTTGTTGGCAGGTGTATTTTGTCAATCATAAGAACCGCACCACACAGTGGGAGGACCCACGCACTCAGGGTCTGATGCAGGAGGATGCTCTACCAGAAGGCTGGGAGATGAGATACACCCCGGAAGGCGTTCGTTACTATGTGGATCACAACTCCCGTACCACCACCTTCCAGGATCCACGAGGTGGCCATCCCAAGGGGTATGTACTAACCACCAATTTTCCTTTAGTCAGTTTCGGTATGTTGACTTAATGGAGAGTACGCTCCTGGGGTTATCTGCGATATGACCGAAGGTTGGAATGAGACCCATACTTCTAGAATTTTCAATCATGGTTTTACTTTATCTCTTTTAGACCCAAAGGATCATATGGTGTACCCCAGCAGTACGAACGTAGTTTCAGGTGGAAGCTGGGACAGTTTAGGTATTTATGTCAGTCCAACCAGCTACCAAGCCATGTAAAGATCACCTGTACTCGCAATACTCTCTTTGAGGATTCATTCCAACAGGTAATCTATCAGTCTTAATTTATCTGAAAGTGAGGGCTCGCCAAGACAATAGTCGTTGCTGGAACTCGGGAATCAAGCCAGGG
>Ga0224501_10001186_pt1 | contig 20132 bp, 13 predicted proteins | sample SF_Oct11_sed_USG_4_FD_169105 | JGI IMG/M metagenome (GOLD analysis project Ga0224501, IMG submission 169105) | Sediment microbial communities from San Francisco Bay, California, United States - SF_Oct11_sed_USGS_8_1 | ecosystem: Environmental > Aquatic > Marine > Sediment | place: USA...
GATCTGATTGCTATTCTGCGGAATCACGCGCTCATACTTCCCGCTGATCTTGCCCTGCTGTTTAAAACCTTTTTAACGCTAGATGGAGTGGGGCGTCGACTCGATCCTCAATTCAATATTGTGTTGGAAGCGACCCCTTTTCTAACCAGTATCATTCAGGAGCGTTATTCACCTACCAATCTGGCCAAGCGAGCCATCGAGAATACCCGAGACTCTCTAATCGTGCTCAATGAGTTGCCTAAGGAAGTTCAGAACCTGGTGCGCAGCGCCCAACGCGGCGATTTGCAGGTCAAAATGGAGCTCAATCGTCTGGATCGTTTTGGGCACTTATTAGATAGGGCGGTGAGCCGTTTGACCATTGGTATCGTGGTGGCGGCTCTAATCATCGGTACCGCCGTTGTTACGGCCACGCAGCAACAACCTGAGCTTTTCGGTATTCCTGCCTGGGGATTTCTTGGATTTCTGATCGCTGCGCTGGGCGGTGTGTGGCTGTTGATTTCGATCTGGCGCGGGAATCGCGACTGACCCGGTTTTCATTATTTAGAACGGGCCCAATAGAACGACTGCTTGAATTTCCCACAATTATTTCCGTTAATCCCCATAGGTTTGCAAGCGTAAGCGTGATCCAGTTCTCACTTTTCCGCGGTTTTGTTTTGACTCTGTCAAGACACTTTTCCCAGACTTGTTAACCTGATCACAAAGTCCCCCGAAACTGCTTTTCCAAACATCTTTTCGAACCGAATTAGAGGGAAGTATTTTTGTGTATCGACTTAGAGAGGATGTAAATCGTGGCATTTGAAGTTGAACAATGCAGAAAACGGACTCTAGCGAGCTTTGAGAAGGGATATACCGTCGTTAACCTGATCGCTGTTATCCTTTTCATCGCCTTAGCAGCAGGGATTACATCCCAAGTCGTAGCCAGTTTGGGAGACTTGGAAAGCAAACGATTCTATAGCAGTCTCTCCGATTTGGAAGGTAAGATCTATTCTTATTACGAACAAAACAGTCGTTGGCCTGGTGACTGTAACAGAAATGGCTTGATTGAATACCACCCCGAGAACGTGGTCAGTCTGGCGTCCGCCAAATCCAATTTTGCTAGCAATGAAGTCGCGGTTGATAAAACCAGATGTGATGTATTAGGGAGGAATCCGGAAACGCTTGATTCACCGTTTTCAGATCTGCGTCATGCCGCATTGCTTGAGCGGGAGTCTACGAACCGCGTCGTTTCAAAACACACCAGTGGAAGTTTTTTTCAACTGGGTTCCGCCAGTGCCGAACGCAATGGAAAAAGCGTGCGCGTCAACGCAATCGTGGCCTATGGTGTTTCTGCCCATGTAGCAAAATGGGTAGACCACTACGTGGACGGGGATGTTGATGGCAACCGAGGGCGAATTCGCCGTTGGGACATCGATGATGCCGGCTCGGCCTGGCCGGGCCCTGATGATAAGTCCGTTGCGCTAGTCTATTATTTTGAAAAGACTCTGCCCTAGTTCTTTCGACTACAAAAAAAGCCACCTTGTTAGGTGGTTTTTTTTACACTTGATAGTAGTCTTTATACCATTTTACGAAGTTGGCAATTCCCGTTTCGATGGGCGTATCGGGGCTGAAGCCCACGTCTTTTTTCAGTGCGTCCACATCGGCATAGGTTTCAGGGACATCGCCCGGTTGTAGAGGCAGGAAGTTTTTCTTGGCCTCTTTCCCCACACACTCTTCGATCACTTCAATGTATCGCATTAATTCGACTGGCTGGTTGTTGCCTATATTGTAGACACGGTACGGGGCCTTACTGGTGGCTGGATCAGGATTATTGCTATCCCAACTGGGATCTGCGGCAGGCGTCGCATCAGCTGTCCGTATCACTCCTTCCACAATATCGTCAATATAGGTGAAATCACGTTTGTGCTTGCCATGATTGAATACGTCTATGGGTTTGCCTTCCAGTATATTCTTGGTGAATAGGAAAAGGGCCATATCAGGACGTCCCCAAGGGCCGTAAACAGTGAAAAAGCGCAGACCGGTTGTTGGGATGTTGTATAGATGGCTATAGGTGTGGGCCATCAGCTCATTGGCCTTTTTGGAAGCCGCATACAGGCTCACGGGATGATCCACATTGTGATGCACAGAGAAGGGCATCTTGGTGTGGGCACCGTACACGGAGCTGGATGAGGCGTAGACCAGGTGTTCCACATCATTGTGGCGGCAGGCCTCGAGGATGTTCATGGTGCCCATTATATTGGAGTCGATGTAGGCATAGGGGTTGGTCAGAGAATAGCGCACCCCCGCCTGCGCGGCTAAGTGAATGACGCGATCAGGCTTGTGCGTTTTGAAGACCTTCTCTATTGCCGGCCTGTCTTCCAGGTTGATACGTGCTTCAGTAAAACCGGGATTGTCTTTTATTATTTTTAAACGAGACTCTTTCAGATTTACGTCATAGTAGTCGTTGACGTTGTCGATGCCGATTACCTCGTCCCCTCTCGCGAGCAGCCGCTGTGCCGTGGCGTTGCCAATAAAGCCAGCGGTACCGGTGACTAAAAATTTCATGTGAAGCTCCTACCCGTGTCTTTGGGATTTATAGTCTACCGTCTGTCTCATTCGCAGGGAAAACAGACTTAACATCGTAAAAAATGGACGTGGTTTTGCCTAATTCTCGAATTTTCTTAGACCCCATTTCGAGAAACTCTCTGTGGGATACAGCTAGCAATATTCCATCATAGTGCCCCGCTTGCGGGTTGGTAATGGGAGTAATGCCATATTCATGCTGTGCCTCTTTTTTATCGACCCAGGGATCATAGACATCCACATTGGCGTGATAAGACTTTAACTCTGAAATAATATCCGTCACACGTGTGTTTCTCAGATCCGGGCAGTTTTCTTTAAACGCAAGCCCCAGTACAAGGATATTGGCTCCGACCAATTGGATCTTGGATCGGGTCATCAAACGTAATAGGGTATCTGCGATATAGGAGCCCATGCCGTCATTGATGCGGCGACCGGCGAGGATCACGTCAGGGTGATAACCGATCTCCTGGGCCTTGTGGGTAAGATAGTAAGGGTCTACGCCGATACAGTGACCACCGACCAGGCCAGGTCGGAACGGAAGAAAGTTCCACTTTGTCCCCGCTGCTTCAAGCACGTCCAGCGTGTCGATTCCCATTTTATTGAATATCAGGGCCAACTCGTTTATGAGTGCGATATTGATATCACGCTGGGTGTTCTCGATGACTTTGGCTGCTTCTGCCACGCGGATTGTTGCGGCCTTGTGGGTGCCGGCCATGATGATCGAACGGTAGACTTGATCTACATAGTCAGCCGTTTCGGGTGTTGAGCCGGAGGTGACCTTCAGTATGGTGGTCAGACGGTGTTCTTTGTCACCCGGATTGATGCGTTCTGGGCTATAGCCGACGTAAAAATCCTGGTTCATTTTGAGCCCACTGACACGCTCCAAGATGGGCACACAATCTTCTTCTGTGGCACCGGGATACACGGTGGATTCATAGACCACCACATCGCCCTTTTTCAAAATCTTACCCACGGCATTGGAGGCGGAAACCAGGGGGGAAAGATCGGGTCTTTTATACTTGTCGATGGGGGTTGGGACGGTGACGATGTAGAAATTGCAATCGGCCACCTCATTTAGATCGGTATGGTAGCTCAATTTAGTAGCTGTTTTCAGTTCCTCGTCTTCCACTTCCAATGTGCTGTCGTGGCCGGATTTCAATTGTTCTACACGGGGAACATTGATATCCAGGCCCTTGGTCGGATATTTTTTCCCGAATTCTACTGCCAGTGGAAGTCCCACATAGCCCAGGCCGACTACACCGATTTTTATTTCATTAATATTGAACATTTCTTTTTTCCGCTAATGTTTTAATTAGTGCTTGTGTATATTAATCAGTTAATCTACCAATACCGTAGTATTTAATACCTTCTGCTTTCATGGTTGTGGGGTCGTAGATGTTTCGACCATCAAAAATGACCGTGTCCGAAACCCGCTCTTTGATTTTGACTAGGTCAGGGCTTCTGAAGTTATTCCACTCAGTAACCACTACCAGCGCATCAGCTCCCTTTAGCGTGTCATATTGATCATCGCATAATGTGAGATCAGGCCTTTCCCCATAGATATGTTTGGCTTCGTCCAAGGCCTGGGGGTCGTAGGCGCGGACTTTGGCTCCTGCCTTCCATAGAGCTTCCATTAGCACTCGGCTAGGAGCCTCACGCATATCATCGGTATTAGGTTTGAACGCCAAGCCCCAAATCGCGAAGGTCTTACCCTTTATGCTATTGTCATAGTGCTTAGTGATTTTATCATAAAGGACGTGTTTTTGGCGCTCATTCACTTTTTCTACAGCTTGAAGCAGTGGTGCATCATAGCTGATCTCCTTGGCAGTTCTTTCCAGCGCCTTCACGTCCTTGGGGAAACAGGAACCACCATAACCGCAGCCAGGGTAGATAAAGTGGTAACCAATGCGTGGATCTGAACCTATACCGATTCTAACTTTTTCGATGTCAGCCCCTAGAAGCTCGGCCATATTGGCGATCTCATTCATGAAGCTGATTTTTGTGGCCAGCATGGCGTTGGCCGCGTATTTGGTAAGCTCAGCAGAGCGGATGTCCATCGCTATCAGACGATCCCGGTTACGATTGAAGGGGGCATATAAGGCACGTAGTAGTTCTGTTGTGCGAGGATTGTCCGTCCCCACCACGATACGCTCGGGTTTCATAAAATCATCAATTGCGGCACCTTCTTTAAGAAATTCAGGATTGGAGACCACGTCGTATTCGATATTGGCATTTCTGTCGGATAGGACTTGTCCAATTTTTTCCCGTACTCTATCGGCTGTTCCTACAGGTACCGTGGATTTATCGATGACTACTTTGTAGTCACTCATATGTTGGGCAATGGTTTGGGCCACTGCCAGTACGTATTGCAAATCCGCGCTACCGTCCTCGCCGGGTGGAGTCCCTACAGCAATAAACTGAAAAAGCCCATAATTGACCGCCTCTTTTGGATCAGTTGTAAAATGCAGTCTGCCCTGCGCGACGTTTTTCGTGACCATTTCTTCGAGGCCGGGTTCGTAAATGGGGATGATTCCATTTTTCAGATTAGTTATTTTGTTTTGGTCCACATCCATGCAGAGCACGTCATTACCCACTTCGGCCAGACAGGTGCCTGTAACGAGTCCAACATAGCCACTGCCATATATTGTGATTTTCATATTTTCGGTTCTCCGGTTCTACTCGTAATAGTTTGGCGCTAGTTTAGTGCCGAATTACAAAAAAGTGAAATTAGAAGTCGTTAGGCATCCATTATTCAGGCTAAAGTGGAGGCTGTTTCTTGTTATCTGATGCAAGGTAACAGTTCTTGATAGAATTGGGAGAATTATCACTGATTTCTTTTTCAGGGCGGACAGAGCGGGACGATATCGCATTTAATGAACTCCTCTCACACGATTGCTGAATCCATAGAACAAGTCTTAGCACATCCCGACTTTATCGAAGGCACTCATTGGCGAGAATGCACTTACAGCGCTGGGCAGAAAATAATCTCCAAGGGTGAGCAGAACAATGATATCTTTTTGATAAATAAGGGAAAAGCTCGTGTCCTTGCGGAGGTGGAGCTGGATAAGGGCAAGCAGATTCTTCCTGGTGTCTGTGACCTTGGTCCGGGAGACGTGTTTGGAGAGTTGTCGCTATTTGATGAGCTCCCCCGTTCTGCTACGGTTCAAGTGATCGAAGACTGCTCCGTTGTACAGATAAACGGGGAAGAACTAAACAAATTCTTAAGATGTCGGCCTGAGATTGGTTATGAGTTCGTCACCCGCATGATGAAGGTCGTAGTGGGTCGCTTGAGAAAAAACAATCAGCGTGTGGGCTCACTTATCGCCTGGGGTATGAAAGTTCACAAAATTGACGATCATTTTTAGATCTCTTCTTAATTTTTTTCCCAGATGCCGAAGACAAAAACATTTCCTGTTCTGCAAAAATTCATACATTTATAAGAAATTGGCGTTAGAATAGCGCCCTTGATCAGTTCACAAGTATTTTTCTGCGATCATGTAAATGATTCGTTAGTGTTTATTGATAGAATAATCTTATTTTATTGAAATTTATTACAATTATATCGGGTAGAGAGAAGTAGTCAGTATCTTTATACTCATTGAAATAATATAACTATGATTAGAGTATTCAAACACTATATTCCCAAGTCTTTGATTTTTCTGGCTATTGCTGAGTTTTTGCTATTCCTCGGGTCGATATATGTGGGAACATACATACGCTATGGCTCCGTCGACACAGCCCCACCAGGTGGTGGCGATTTCCCTGAGGGTCTGGGCTATATCTCGGTGGTGTACACCTTCATCATGATGAGCGCTCTCACTGCCGTGGGCCTTTACCAGCGACACCTGCGTGCGGGTATTGGCGGAATGTTTCTACGCCTGATAATGGCGTTTCTGATTGGTCTGGTTGCCATGGTTGTTCTTGGGTACTTCTTCCCACTGCTGTTTCTGGGCCGGGGCGCCTTCGGGATTTCCTACGGTGTATCGCTGCTTGGAATTTTACTGGCACGATATATATTCATTCGTATCGTCTCTCTGAACGCTATCAAGAAAAGAATACTTGTAATCGGGGCAGGGGAAAAGGCCTCCCTGATTGAGCAGTATTTCAAGAGAAAGAGTGATCGTCGAGAATTTAACCTGGTCGGCTATGTGCACCTGCCACACGAAGACGTTCAGGTAGATCCGGAAAAGGTAATCGAAACGGATCTTACCTTTATGGAACTCTGCAAGAAGATGGACATCGATGAGTTGGTGGTGGCAGTAACCGACAGACGTAAGTATTTTCCGGTCGACGATATCCTGGACTGCAAAATGAGTGGTATCGAAGTGGTGGATCTACTCACTTTTTTTGAAAGACAAAGTGGGCGCATCGTACTGGACATTTTGCAACCAAGCTGGCTGATATATTCAGATGGATTCTCTCAAGGAAATATGCGTGCCATATCAAAAAGGCTGTTTGATATCACTGCCAGTTTGCTGTTGCTGGTGCTGGTATCTCCGATTATGTTGCTCACGGCGATTCTGGTTTTCCTGCAAGATTTTGGTCCTATCTTCTACAAACAGATTCGTGTAGGGCAGAACTGGAGACTGGTTCAGGTTTTGAAATTTCGCAGCATGCGTGTGGACGCTGAAAAGGATGGCAAGCCGCAGTGGGCCACCAAGGGCGATACGCGCGTCACCCCACTTGGGCGTTTCATAAGAAAGACACGAATTGATGAGCTGCCACAGCTGATCAATGTATTAAGGGGAGATATGAGTTTTGTCGGGCCTCGGCCGGAGCGTCCCCAGTTTGTTTCTGAATTTTCCGAAAATATCCCCTATTACGCGGAACGTCATCGCGTTAAGCCCGGTATCACAGGCTGGGCGCAAATTTGCTATCCTTATGGTGCTTCAGAGAAAGATACTATCGCAAAACTTCAATATGACCTGTATTATGTGAAAAACTACAGTCTTTTTCTCGATCTTACTATTCTATTCCAGACTGCTGAAGTGATTTTGCTCGGAAAAGGTGCTCGCTAATTCAGTAGGTATTCGCTATGTTGGAGATCAGTGATTTTAGCTACGGACTATCCGCTCTCTCCTATCTGATTTTTTCTTTCGCATTAATGAGTACCTGGCGTGGACGTCTTGGGGGCGCTCCGCTTGTTGCTGCGATATTGGTGTCTGCCGCCTGGTCTTTGCTGATTTCAATCAAGGTGACACCTTCACCATTGCTCTCGATTCCCGAACTCACGATGGAATTGTTGCGAAATTTTTTCTGGGTTCTTTTTATTACCCGTTTTATACATTCCGTTTTTCCAGCGGTACGGGAACAGGTTGATCTGATACGCGTCATGGTGTGGCTGGGGATGCTGATTCCCAGCGGACTGATTGGCTTGTTGGTGTATTTCATCCTCTTTGGAGAATACACGTTATTTTGGTTTAACAATCAGTCTATCCTGTTTTTTTATGTTCTCTTCCCCATTATTCAGCTCTTTTTTCTTGAATATATATACAGAAATGCAAAAAGCGACTTGAAGTGGGGAATCAAGTTTTTTTGTATAGGTCTTGCGCTTATATTTCTTTATGACTTTTATCTCTATTCCAACGCATTACTTTTCTCCGAAATCGACAATACCTTGTGGAGTGCAAGAGGATTTGTAAACGCGTTTTCAGTCCCGTTTTTGGCCTGGAGCCTTTACCGAAACCCCAAGCTTGTCAAAGAAAACTTCGTTTCCAGAGATGCTGTTTTCTTCTCTTCCGCCTCCATTGTTCTGGGGCTTTATCTCATTACACTCGCACTGGGCGGATACTACGTGCAAGAGATCGGCGGTACCTGGGGCGAAGTGGCGCGGGTGACGGTGTCATTTTTCGGAATCCTTATTCTGGTTGTGCTGATTGCCTCCGGGCAAATGAGAGCACGCCTGCGTGTTTTTATAAATAAGCATTTCCTGACTTACCGATATGATTATCGGGATGAGTGGTTGAGATTGATTCGGGCGCTTTCCCTGGAAACCAAAACGAACTCTTCACTGGAAGAAGCGAGCTTGCGAGCGCTGGCAGATATGCAAGATAGTTTGGGCGGAGTCTTGTGGCTAAAACAAATGAATGGGAACTACTATCCTGCTCAACGTTTGTCTGTACCGCCCCTGGAGGGTGTGGTCGAGAAAAGCGATTCCTCGCTAGTGAAATTTTTACAGACCTGGCAGTGGGTCATAAATCTTGAAGAATACAAGAGTGACCATTCCCTCTATCATGATCTTAAACTTCCGCTCTGGTTGGAAAAAATTCCTAACGCCTGGTTGATTGTACCTCTCATGTTGCAGACTAAGTTGCACGGTTTTATTGTGATTCTGGAGCCACGCACGAGGCGGCAGTTTGATTGGGAAGACATAGATATCCTCAAAACCGCGGGCCGACAGATCGCAATCCATCTCTCCCAGTCCCAGTCGTCTCGTGCCCTGGCGGAGGTGGAGCAGTTTGAAGCCTTCAATCGAACTTCGGCCTATGTGGTTCATGATTTAAAGAATATAGTAAGTCAGCTGGCTTTACTGGTGCGAAATTCAGAGAAACACAGACAAAATCCGGTTTTTGTTGAGGATATGGTGTCTACGGTCGAGAATTCGGTGGACCGCATGAATAGATTGCTGGCGCAGTTGAGAGGTGGATATCAGCACATACCGAACAAACAGATTGTCGATCTTGATCAAGTGATCAAGTCTGTCGTTGAGGAAAAGAGCAACGCTGAGCCTAAACCGAAGTATGTATCAAGTAATCAACCCATGGCGATAATGGCAGATCGGGACCGTTTGGCAAGTATCTTGGGCCACCTTGTGCAGAACGCACAGGATGCGACTGACCCTCAGGGCAGGGTAACCGTGTCCTTGCAAAGGCAGGACAACTCAGCGCTTGTGGAAATAGAAGACACTGGAATAGGGATGGACAAGAGTTTCATGAAGGAAAGATTGTTTAAGCCTTTTGACTCGACAAAAGGACTTACCGGAATGGGGATTGGTGCCCACGAGGCAAAGAGTTTTATAGAAGAACTGGGTGGGGCGGTTTCAGTCAGTAGTGAGGTGGGCGTGGGGACAAAATTTAGTCTACATATACCGCTTCAAACATGAATTTGCGGTCTATTTGCTCCCATCCGGAACAGGCCGTAAAATAGATTGCGGTCAGTAAAGTTTAATTAGATAAGCAAATGAAATTTATGATAATTATCAATAATAAGGAGTTTTCGATTGAGTGAACGGAGTACTTTGCTCATCGTTGAAGACGACCCCGGAATTCAGCGGCAGCTACGTTGGTGTTTTGACGATTTTAATATAGTAACGGCTGGGGACTCCAAGGAAGCGATTGCCCAACTCAGAAGGCACGAACCCGATGTTGTAACTTTGGATATGGGTCTTCCACCCGACCCCGGGGGTACGTCAGAAGGCCTGGCAACCCTGGAGAAAATTCAGCAGTTATCTCCCTATACAAAAGTTATTGTGGTCACCGGCAATGATGATCGCGAAAGCGCGGTACAGGCTATCGGCATGGGTGCCTACGATTTTTATCTTAAACCTATAGACCCTGATATCCTGAAGCTGATCGTAAATCGTGCCCTGCAACTTAGAGAGCTGGAAAAGGAAAACCGGTCTTTAAGCAGTCAAACTCAAGACTCACCCCTTGCCGGTATTATTGCCACCAGCGCGTCCATGCTAAATGTCTGCCGAATTATAGAGAGAGTAGCACCTACAGATGTGACGACGCTACTGCTTGGTGAAAGCGGAACAGGAAAGGAAGTATTGGCCAGGGCGCTTCACAATTTAAGTGACAGGGCCAGTGCAAAATTTGTTGCCATAAACTGCGCTGCGATTCCTGAGACACTCCTGGAGAGTGAACTCTTCGGCTATGAAAAAGGGGCATTCACAGGTGCAATCAAACAGACAAAAGGAAAAATCGAGTCAGCCAATGGGGGGACCTTTTTTCTCGATGAGATTGGGGATTTGCCGATGCCTCTTCAGGCAAAGTTATTGCGGTTTCTGCAAGAGCGCATAATCGAGCGTGTCGGCGGAAGACAGGAAATTCCGGTTGATGTGCGAGTTATATGCGCGACGCATCAAAACTTGAAAGACATGATCAGTTCAGGGACCTTCAGAGAAGATTTGTACTATCGACTTAGCGAAATTTCCATAAATATCCCTCCCCTGAGAGAAAGAGACGGAGACGCAGTGCTTCTTGCCAGGTCTTTTTTGAATAAACTAACAGAGTCTCTGAGTGGGAAAGCAAAACGTTTTTCAAACTCCGCATTAATTGCGCTGGAAAAATACGCCTGGCCTGGAAATGTTCGGGAATTGGAAAATAAAGTGAAACGCGCCGTAATTATGTCTGAAGGGGAACAGATTACACCGGAAGAACTGGAGTTAGATAATTTGAATTCCACGCCGGATTTGCCATTTAATTTGAGAGTAGTTCGAGAAACGGCTGAGAAAGATGCGGTTATTCGGGCATTGTCTTATGTGAACAATAATATTGCCCAGGCTGCGGAATTGCTGGGAGTCAGTCGCCCAACCCTTTATGATCTTATCAAGAAGCTAAATATCGAGGTATAAATTGAGTCAGGCAAAGATGAATATCTCAATAGCCGGTATGAACTGATATATACAGGCGCAATGGCGTTACCAGCCTAAAGCTTGTGTAACGCTAGATGCCCACCCCAAGGAGTATGGACCAGGAGTCGTCGCGTGAAAAAACTTTTCTTATTTAATCCTGTTGTGCGTTTTAGTTCTATCAAGAGTTCCCTTAGTTCCTATATTTCACTGCTCGTTTTCAGCTTGTGTATTGGCCTGTTTGCAGGCAATGCCTTGTCGAAAACGACGCAAGAGCTGATAGAGGACGCGAAAAAGTATACTGAAAAAAGGGAGCTTAATGCTGCTGTTATTCAGTTGAAAAATGCTGTCCAGGGGGACCCGAATAGCGCTGAAGCCCGTTTGGAATTGGGTAAGTTATACATAGAAATTGGTGACCCATTGTCAGCGGAAAAAGAGCTGACCAAGGCGAAGTCTTTGGGTGCGAAAGCGTCAGAGTGGAGCATACCTCTTGCCAAGACCTATCTGTCCATTCGTAAAGCAAAAGAACTTCTGGACACGATCAAGGCTGACCCCACCTTCAGCAAGTCAGACCAAGCACAAATTCTGGCGTTTCGTGGTGATGCGCATGTATTGCTGGGAGAATTTCCCAAGGCAGAAGACTTGTATAAAAAGGCGCTTTCGTTAGACAGCAGTGTCGCCGGGGCCTATGTTGGTCTGGCCCTGGTTGAGCTGGGAAAGGAGAACAAAAAGGCTGCCGGCAAACATTTGGAAAAGGCCTTGTCAGTAGATCGCACGCACGTTCAGGCGTGGATACTTAAGGCCAAATTGGCGATTCTGGAAGCGCGAATAGATGATGCGGAAAAGGCTTTTGGTACTGCCCTGGACCAACAGGGCAATAATTTTGAGGCCAAATTAGGGCTGGTTGGAATCTTTGCCAGTAAGGGAAGATTGAAGGAGGCTAGAAATCATTTGGACCCAGTGAGTAAACGGGTTCCAAACCATCCCCGTATTAATTACCTGTGGGCGGTTATCCACTATAAGGAAAAGAAGTTTGATCAGGCTAAGACTTATCTCGACAAGGTATTAAACATAGCAGATGACCATCCTGGCTCACTGCTGTTGATGGGTGAAGTTCAATATCGAATGAAAAACTTCGAGCAGGCTATAGACGTTTTGTACAAGTACAACGGTTTGCGACCCGAAAGTGTGCCGGGAGTCAAGTTACTTGCGGCAAGTCTATTGGCAAAGCGGGAGTTTAAAGAGGTTATTAAGGTACTTGGAAAGTTTGAAAAACGGGAAGATATTGATACACATATTCTTGGTATGTTAGGTGCCGCCTATCTTCGAACAGGCGAGGCAGCGAAGGCGACGGCTTACCTGGAAAAAGCTGCCCGTGCCAATCCGGAACAGGCCATGATTCAAACCGAGTTGGGTTTGGGAAGAATTGTATCAGGAGAAAGTGAAGCGGGCATCGAAACGCTGGAAACAGCCTCCGATCTGGGTCGAGACTATATCGAAGCTGATGTCTACTTGATTATTACTCATCTTCGAAATGGAAATGCAAAAGGAGCGATCAAGGCTGCCAATAATCTGGTTAAGAAGAAGAAAAATGAGCCCATGTCATATGTTTTACGTGGAAATGTATACCTGGGAACGAGTGATAAGGCGAAAGCAAAAAAAGACTTTGAACAAGCGTTGCAATTGGACAAAAATTTCACCCCCGCGCGACTGAATCTTGCCAAGATCGCAATATCAGAAAAAAAATACTCGGATGCAGAAGATCAATATAACAAAGTGCTTGGCTATGCCAAGGACAATGAAGACGCATTACTGGGGCGTATGCAGATCGCTGCGTTAAAGGGAGATAAAGACGCAGTAGAAAAATGGCTTACACAGGCCCAGGAGGCAAATCAGGACAGCGTACGCTCTTCCGTAGCCATGTCACGCTTCTATTTAGCACAAAAAAATCCGGAGCAGGCCCTGCGGACTCTCAAGGGGGCAATTAAGAAAAACCCTAAACATCCTGCACTGATTGATATGGAAGGCACCGTTTATATGGCCATGAAAGACTATGGCCAGGCGATAAGTCGATTCAAGAAGTTGGTGGAATTGTATCCCCGATCATCAAAGGGCTACCTCAATTATGCCAGGGTGCTGTTAGCCACTGGAAAGCAGAACGATGCGATCAAGCAGGCCAAAAAGGCGATTGAGATAAAGGATGACTATATTCCCGCCTATCTGCTGCTAGGGGAGTCGTACCTGAAAGCCAAAAACCCGAAAATGGCTTACAAAACTGCAGACGAGCTGAAAGCGAAATTTGAAAAATTGTCTTATGGCTGGGAACTGGAAGGTGATATTGCCGGGCAGCAGAAAGATTTTGCACGTGCCGTTACGGCCTATTCCAAGGCGCAGGGGAAGGCTCCACAATCCAGGGTTGAGCAGAAAGTAGCGCTAATGCGAAAGGCTCAGGGAAAAACAAAATCCGTTATCGCCGGTTTGGAGAAATGGGTTAAGGAAAACCCGGGGGACACAGCGCTCAAAATGATGCTGGCCACCGAGCTTCAGTTGAGTTCACAGGACTCCAGGGCCCGAACAATATATGAGGATGTGGTGAAAGAAAATCCTGACAATATTGTGGCTTTGAACAATCTGTCGTGGTTGTATACGAAGAAAGGAGATAAAAAGGCTATCGAGTTAGGTAAGCGGGCATACGAGTTATCACAAAACAACCCGGGAATCGCCGATACCTATGGTTGGGCTTTGGTGAAACTGGGCGATAAGTCCGAGGGGCTGGTCCTGTTGCAGCAAGCTCGTTCTCAACTGAAGCAGGAAGGCAGTATCTGGTTCCATCTTGCCTACGCCTATTATGCGAACAATCGCAAAGATGAGGCCAGGCGTGAATTGCAATTGCTATTGAAGAGTAAAGTGAAGTTCGATGATCTGAACGAGGCAAAGGCCTTGGAAGCGAAGCTCAAACAGTGAGAACCTCAAGGTAATACATTCCGACCGAGTTGATTGCGCTTGCAATAGCAACTGCTATGAGCGCAGGCTTGAATAGAAAAAGGCCGTACTCTATGAAGTACGGCCTTTTTGTTTGGCAAATATTGCTAAGAATTAAGCAATATTTTTGCGACGGTTACGACGTGCTACAGCACCTAAGCCCAGCAAGCCAGCACCAAGCAACGCCAGAGACGCAGGTTCTGGAACCTTTGTTTCTGCATCGAAGCTTGATACGCCTTTACCAGAGTGAGTGATGGTTGCAACGATAGTCATAGAATATGGATTGTTTCCATCAGGAACTTCACCATTATCACTACCGACGATTCCACCGTCACCTGAGGCTAAAATAGAGCCTAGAAGTGTATCAGTCGCGAATAAATCATTCGACTTGGAAATATAAGTTTCTATCGAGACTTCGCCATCCAGGAGCCCACCAAAATCCAAAGAAAACAAAGCGTCGTCTTTTGTAAGATCAGTTTCGGAAAGCATGATAGTCAACTCTCCACCTGATCGGCCGCTAGCAGCAACCACGTTCAGATGTAGTGTGTCTATCAATGGGTCGTCGTAGTAGTCGGACCCGAAGCCCTTTACTGCGACTGACTCCCAGGTAGCACTATCCCAAGCCAGATTCGGATCGATCATAGCCAGCATATCGCTGAAATCGCTATCGTAAGACACGATTCCATCACTGTTAAAATCAGATACCGTCACGCTCTCGGTTCCATCGCTGATTGAAATCACAAGTGCTGCAAAGGAATTTGAAGCAAACATCAAGATTGAACCAGCGACCAGTGCTTTTATCATTTTCATCGTCAATTAATTCCATATGTTAGTTAATTGCATATCTGTATCAGCACTTACTGTGCCAAATTAATAACAGCATGATTATATTAAAAATAATGTGTTGATGTCGGGGATATGAGACGCGTCGTGTAAAGTATTTCGACATGCTCCGCCTGATGTCCTGAAAAGCTACTGGCTTGCGTGTGTATTTAGAAAGAGTCCTTATAGCATGTCAATAAATACAAGGAGTTAAGGTGAATTTGCTTGTAAATTATTCTGACACGGGCCTGGGTCGCGCCATTCCAGATCTGGGCTCTTTTACAGGTCGGTCGATTTTGCGTTTTGAGGGGCTATGGGGATCCTTTTTTCTTTTCGCAGCACGAGCTAATCGATTGATTCCATGAGCACTGAGAATTGATTTAAAAACAAAGACTTGAATTTGTCTTGCAAATTGGGTAAAGTACCCTTTTTCGCCTAAAAAGGTGAAGTAGACGGGAGCTTGGCTCCGAATAATAATTTTACAGTTGCTCGTAAGCTTTTTGATGATTTGAAATGGCTCGCACAAACTGGTGCCAGTCCCCATCAGAGAGTCACCGATTATACTAAAATATCAGGCATTCGATTCTTACATAAAACGAAATGTTGGACATATTGGTTAGGGCAGCGATAACAAAGACTGATATCTATTCAAATCTGCAATTTTAATTGGTTCTGGTTCGGTGCCTTATTATCGTGAGTCTTCGTTAAACAATGAATCGTGGCTTGTTTCAGTCAGATGTATCTGAAAAGACCGTTGCCGCCCTGGCTTGTTATTACTAAGGGGGAATTTGTGAGTAGGAAAATCATGCGATTTTGTGTTTTTCTTTTTGTCTTTGGACTAATGAATGCGTCCAACGCTGCGGGTTCTAAAGTGGGCGAAACTCCCCTGTATGTTATTGGGCCTGGTGACGGGTTGAAGATCTTTGTTTGGAGAAATGCTGAACTCTCCGGATCGGTGCCAGTGCGACCCGATGGACGTATTTCCATCCCATTGGTTGAGGATCTGGTTGCAGCAGGGAAGACACCATCTGTTCTGGCCAGAGAGATAGAAAAGGAGATGGGCAGGTTCGTCAAAGATCCCCTGGTCACTGTGATCGTAACCGGATTTGTTGGTCCCTATGATAAACAGGTGCGAGTGATCGGAGAGGCTGCCAAACCACAGGCCCTGCCTTACAAGGCCAATATGACCGTTTTAGATGTCATGATTGCCGTAGGTGGGCTTACAGAATTTGCTTCCGGTAACAGCGCAAAGATAGTGCGTACAAATCGCGGTATACAGGAAGAGATAGACGTGAATCTGGAGGACTTGATCGGATTTGGCGATATTTCCCAGAATGTAGGCATGCTTCCTGGTGATATTCTGGTAATTCCCGAGACCTGGTTCTAAGCACTTCACATAACAACAAATATCGAATTTTTAGGTCTCTTTTAAGGTTGTAGAAGTATGATGACGGGTTAATGTGTTCCGCTTGTATTAGCAGTTAAATTAAGAATGTCTCTAATTTGACTGACTCTGAAAAATAGTTGCAAACATGCTGAATCTTCTCAGGTGTTTAGAAATCAGAGACCGGAAATAGATGGTGACAGCCTGATAGTTCAAGTAGTAGTGACTAGAGCAGTTGTAACCTCAAACTGAATTGACAAGCAAAACAATTTAACAATTATTCCTGAGGCGTAATAAGTAAAGAATTATGCACGAGATATTAGACCAAGTAATGCACTATGCCAGGGCCGTCTGGCGCTTCCGCTGGTATATACACGCCATCGCCTGGCCCATTGCCATTGTAGGATGGCTGGTAGTGGCATCCCTGCCCGATAAGTACGAATCGACAGCGCGGGTTTTTGTCGATACCAAGTCCATGCTTAGACCTCTTTTAAAAGGTCTGGCCGTGCAAAGTGACGTCGCTGACGATGTTAAAATGATGACTCGTACCTTGCTCAGCACTCCAAATCTGGAAAAAATCGCCCGCATGGCGGATCTTGACCTTGCTGTAAACAACGTCTCTGAAAAAGAGGGTCTGTTGGAGAAGTTAAGAAAAACGATCAAGTTTAAGGGCGGTAGAGACAATATCTATAAGATCGAATACATAGACGATAGCCCGGAAAAGGTTAAAAAAGTAGTCCAATCAATTCTAACCCTTTTTGTGGAGTCCTCTTTAGGAAGTTCGCGAGAAGACTCAAGCTCAGCGCAACGATTCCTTGACGAGCAGATTGCCGCGTATGAACAGCGCTTGATTGATGCCGAAAATGAACTCAAGGAATTTAAACGTAAAAATATTGCCTTGCTGCCGGGAAGAGGTGGCGACTATTTCGAAAAATTGCAAGGTAAATTGGCTGAGCTGGAAAAAGCCGAGGCACAACTTTCTGAAGTAAAGGGAAGACGAGATGAGATCAGTCGTCAAATTGTGGGTGAAGAACCCACTTTTGGTATGATGCCATCCGCTAATCTTGTCAGGGGTGGTCTGAGCCATCCGCTGGATTCCCGGATAAACGAACTCAATAACCGTGCTGATGAGCTATTACTCAAGTTTACAGACAGGCATCCGGATGTTATCGCCATCAAGGCCACTATAGTGCGTCTTGAAAAGCAAAGGGCGGAAGAACTTAAGGAAATCGAAGCAAGGCTGCCCAAGGGGCAGACTATAACTCCATTGGAAAAAAATCCTGTCTACCAGCAGCTTAAAATTTCTTTGGCGAATACCGAAACCGAAGCTAAAACCCTTTCCATTCGTGTTAGCCGCCTCAGATCCGAAGTGAAGGAACTGGAAGGTGCGGTGGATACAATTCCTGCTATTGAAGCAGAGATGAAGCAATTAAACCGGGACTATGATATCAACCGAAAAAATTATGAGAAGCTTGTTTCTCGTCGAGAATCTGCAAAATTGGCTGAACAGGTAGACAAGAGTACCGATGATGTGCAGTTCAAGGTTTTAGATCCTCCCTCGACACCTTTGGAACCAGCAGGCCCAAAGCGGTCCCTGTTTAACTTGGTCGTTCTCCTGGGCGGAGTTGTGGCGGGTATTGCGTTTGCTTTTCTGCTCTCTCAAATCAGACCTACCTTTGATTCGACGCGCAATCTGAGTTCGGTAACCGGCTTACCCGTTTTTGGAGCAGTAGGGATTGTGCGCACAGAAAAAGAAATCCGTTTACGTATGATTGAGGTGATTTCCTTTCTGGCGATGTTGGGTCTTTTGGTAGTTCTTTTTGGTATCGCGAGTGTTTTTCAATCACCACTACGTGACCTTGTGTCACTAGTGATTACGGTGGGTGGCTAGTATGAATACGATAGAAAGGGCGTTAGGAAATAGCGGTGGAAATGAGGGTAATCGGCCCAGACCGGAAAACAACGACCGAGCACGCGCCAAGCCAAGAAAATCGAACCGTGTAGACAGCGATACAGAAACTCAAAATTCTATTCATATCGACTTGCTACGCCTGGAACAGAAGGGCATGTTGACGCCGGATAATGGTCGCAGCAAAGTTGCCGAAGAAATGAGATCGGTGAAGCGGCCTTTATTGAAAAATGCCTTTGGTCAAAAGGTGTCTGGGGACAGTCACAATAATCTCATCATGGTAACCAGCGCGGTACCCGGTGAAGGCAAGTCCTTTAGCTCCATTAATCTGGCAATATCCATGACCATGGAGCTGGACAAAACCGTGTTGCTTATAGATGCCGACGTGGCTAAACCCTCTGTGGCGAACTATCTGGGTTTTAGATCGGATAAAGGCCTGATTGATTATCTGGTGGATGAAAAGCTTGCCTTGTCTGACGTGATGCTGAAAACAAATATCCCCAAGTTGAGCATATTGCCTGCCGGCAGACACCATCCACACGCCACGGAAGTATTGGCAAGTGATGCCATGTTTGAGTTTACCCGTGAACTTTCCAATCGTTATCCAGACCGAGTCATCATATTTGATTCCCCACCCTTGCTGGCTACTAGCGAATCCCGCGTTTTGGCCGGGTTAATGGGGCAGATACTGGTTGTCGTAGAGTCCGTCAAGACCACTCAGCCAGTCTTGAAAGAAGCGCTTTCCTATCTGGACCCGACTCAGCAAATCGTAGGACTGTTGTTGAATAAAACACGCGGAAAGAATGCCGAAGGATACAGTGGCTCCTATTATGGATATGGTGCATATGGTGAAAACGCCGGTAGCGAAAATTTTAAGTAGCTTTCGCATAAAGCCCATTATTCGACTTTGCTCTGCTGTTCTGATTCTGACGCCGTTTTCCATATCCAGTGCGGTTGAATTGGAAATCAACCCGAAGCTCGCGATTTCTGAGGCGGTCACGACCAATCAGTCTGCGAATGACCCGATCGAGGAGGCCAATGTCACTGAGATCAAGCCCGGAGTCGAGATCGATGCCAAGGGGAATCGGTTGAAGTTGGGTGGAAACTATAACTACGAAAAAATTATCGACCATAGCAGTCCTGAAGAAAGGCCGGATAATTATCGGTACAATTCCACTGCTGCTGTTGAACTCATTAAAAAAAGGCTAACTCTCTCTGGAGCCGCAACACGATTTCAACGGGTTTCAGACCCCTTGGGAAAGCTGAGCCTGGATAATAGTGGACCCGTTACCGAAAATCGCACGAATCAAGAGGCGTTATCAGGTAAATTGGATTGGGATCAACCCGTGGGTAGATTTGTTACCAGTAAAGTGTCTGGAAGACGTAGCGTAATTTCCAGCTCAACCGATGCGCGACCGGATAGTACCATCGATAGCTTCAGTGCCAATATGGAAAATGGAAAGTGGTTCAAGCGGAGCTACTGGAAACTGAACGGAAAACGTTCGGCGATTTACTACAGCAACGACGATAGCATTGTTAGGGAGTCTGCCGATGCAGAACTGGGAGTACTCGCAACACGCAGACTAAAGCTGGGGTACAAGTATGGATACGAAACCAATCCCTTGCTGCAGGCGAACAAGGAAGAGAAAGGGGATGTTTCGATTGCGGTTGCGGAGTGGACAGCGAGTCGGAAATTGAAAATATCAGTTTTGAGCGGACAGCGTTCTTACGGCTACACCTGGGGGACATTGGTAGAGTGGGCGCCGACAGCAAGAACAGATATTTCATTAGGACGATCGCGTGAGAAGTACGGCGCGGCATCTAAGGCCGAAATCAAGCATCGCTATCGGCGTGGAAAACTTGAACTTTCTTATGTTGAAGTGCCAGACAATGAGGCCATCAAT
>Ga0224501_10001188_pt1 | contig 20111 bp, 9 predicted proteins | sample SF_Oct11_sed_USG_4_FD_169105 | JGI IMG/M metagenome (GOLD analysis project Ga0224501, IMG submission 169105) | Sediment microbial communities from San Francisco Bay, California, United States - SF_Oct11_sed_USGS_8_1 | ecosystem: Environmental > Aquatic > Marine > Sediment | place: USA...
TGCAAATAAAATTCAAAAAAATCTATTTTCGTCTTGCGTCATGGTCTGAAATATAGTCACTAACATAATATTTCAAGAGGATGTTCTTGGTGTATCAATCAGATTCCTGTTTTACGATTTCTTGTCCAGATAATTTACTTTCAATTAAATCATTATTTCCTACTCGGGACATGACCATTCTATTTAATGGACCTCTTAAGACTGACTCATGAAGGTGTAGTAACTAGGATATATGTGAGGAGCTCATTCTCACAGTTGGTGCTCAACATGACGAGGACTTGAACTCAGATTTTGAGCCAAGCTCATTTCAGCCATTGTTTCAGTATTTCCGTGAGAGCCATTCAACTGGCTTGTCTAACCAGGTGTTGGGTTCGCATCCAGTTTTGGTTGGTCAAAAGAGAAAGGCAAACTCACAAGCATTGACCAATGGATGCATGTCAGAGGTGGAACTTTCTAAACAGTCAATAATAAGCCTTGGTCTCGACACCTCGACCCGGGGGGGGGGGGCAATAAACTAATTAATAAGACTGCGACTAGCACATCACCACTGTACGTAGTCGTTATGAAACTTCCAATGTGTAACAATTCTCAAGCTAACGGTAAGTTTTCGAGTTGGACATGATATTTTCCATTCCGGGTTACCATCGCTCTTTTAGACTGACACGGCCAAACTTGATCCTGTTTGATTTCGACAACAGGTGGTTTAGAGAATTGACCTATTTTCACATTTCACTTTCTATTTCTGCTAAAACTCATCTCACAGGAAACATTATTCTCAGACCGGTCGCTACATTGTATCGCCGTTTGTGGCGCAGTATATCACATAACTCCATTTAGACACTCAAGACTGGCATGGGACAGAAGCCATTATAAACTTCTTAATTATCTCATAGCTATTTTTGATAAATGATGGAATTTCAAAGCCGTATCCTCGATAATTAACTTTTCATGTGGAGAATCCTTTCTTCAATCCTGTTTAGACAGGACAAAGTGAAGTGCCTATCAAACTTTGATGGTCTCTCTATTTTAGAAATGTGCATTCACGAAGTGCGGGCAGGCATGTAATACAGCTGCTGGCAGAATGTGGTGCGAGGAAGGTGAGACTTCATGCTGGTTGGCTCTTACCAACATTCCCATGGAGTGGCTGGAGCACTTTCCCAGGGGTGGCTGGAGCACTTTCCCAGGGGTGGCTAATTTCAGTTGGGTTTAAAGTTTCGATGTATGGTGTTTCCGGTACAGCACAAACTGCTGTGTCTATATGCATCAAACTTGTCATATAACCTTTTTGAGCCCTTGGTTAAATTAGGCCTTGAGATAATTTAGTTTAGAGGATCTAGCACATAGGAGTTATCCTCCCTGCTGTGATTACTTGGATAACTCTAAAGACTCTAGGTACTAGTTTTTCCGCAGCCAGTTTGAAATTAAATCTAACTTTCAATCTGGCGCAATAGCAGAGATTCTTAGTGATAAATGGTCACTTAAACGCAGTACCGCTTAATGTGAATTGTATTTAAAGCTCGATTCTTTATCTGTCAGGTGGACCTTTAGCTAGTAATTAATGTGACCATTAAGCACCAATTCACTCTTTGAAATAGAAAGTAGTGCTAGCCAACTCCATTAAAAAATAATGTGTAGCCTGTAATGAAGTGAAGCGCTGACATTCAACATGCATCAGTGGAAAAGCTGGAATTACCCGGAATCAGTCGTGCCTCTTGATTGATGACAGAGACTTGCCAGTGGTGTTTCTAAGGAGAATTTCTGGGACTCAACTAAATATGGCTCTGTTTCATGACTGTCAACTTTTCTAAGCAAAGCTAAGCTGAGCGAACCTGGCACCACTAAACTGTGTAGAAATTGAGGTGGGAGGCTGTTATAGGCTAGATAGCTGCTATAGGCCACAACGCATAGAATCGCTGTACCAAAGTGTGAAAATGGATGGCCTTTGATGAGACATTGTAGTGGGGGGGGAAAGCTAGTCACACCGCATCTTCCTGCCCAAATATACTTTGTGAGTCCATCCCACCAAATTTTAAAAACTCTGTCTCGCGCAAAGCAGCAAAGTATATTTTGGATTTGGGTCATTAAACATAAGAATTAGCAATAACTGGGGAATGAAATATTTCCCCAATCCCCATTACATTTATCATCATCTAAGTTTTAAATCGACGGCTGACAGCATCTCATCATGTGTTATATAGTCAGTAACCCGACTGTGCCGTATCGCCCCTTAAAGACACACACACACACACACACACACCCCCTGTTGAAATGGCTGTTTTCCATGTACAGGTTTGTAAGCGCTGGTTGTGTCCCAGTCGAATGCATTCCTTAAAATCCATTAACTGTAATAACGGCATATTCTCTGCATGAAGTCATCAGTCATTGATACAACCATGGATTAGACATTTAGAGGCTTGTTGTTGTTTTAGCTCGACATGATGCAAAAAACTATGTACTAAGACATTTTCCCTGCGACAGCACTGCTTTGGCTATTCATGTCAGTCACAAAATGAAAAAGCAATAATTTTGTGCGAGGTGACAGTGCTATGGAATTTTGTGTCAAGAGAAGCTCGGAAACTGGTCTAATAAGATTTGGCTTCGCCTTGCCCATGAAACTTCCAGCTTGCATTACTCAGTGACATATGTTAGTGCATTGCTGCAACCCCAGAATCCAGCAGGCTGAAAAAGTTCAAATTTACAACACACCTGGAGGTTAACCAGAAACCTTTGATCCAAGCCATAGAGTTATCCTCCCCTCTATCCCACCATCCCATCATGTATGTGAAAGTGCTCGGTAGCTTGTCCCCCTTCGCTTATGATTGAATTACCTATGTATTACAATTTGGTTTTGTAGGTTTTACTGCATGCTTTCGATGCTAAAGTGTCAACAGCGAAGCTGGGTGTTGAGCTTGGCTACTATTTCAGCATACCGCCGAGCGTTATTAGGAGTCCCCAGGTCAGTGACCATTAACATTGTGAAGAAAAGTCATGAAAGAACGTGAGCGAGTCGAGAAAAACTATTACGTATTGAGATTGCTTCGGCAAAGGAAGCAAAATGAACTGTGATTGTATTGCGTTAACAAGACGGCTCTATCTTCCCTCATCGACATCAGGGAGGAAGGCCGAAGTCCAAGCATGGACAGACAATGGCTGAAAAAAATAAAAGCAACACCGTTTAGAGTAAGCTAAGTGTGTGTGGGGGGGATAAGTCATCGAAAAGTGACAAAAGAAAAGCTAAGGTACTCAGTGACCTGTCTTATTGTATTAGGTAGAAATCCATACCAACATGTATCGCCTACCTCTACCTACAATAACGGGCTAGTTTAGAGTCTGAAAAACTGGGCCCAAGACCGAAAGGTCTTGGGTTCGACCTTGGCCATGCTTCAACCATGGCTATGAGCTTCTCAAACAATTTTTGGCTCCTACTGGTCCAGAATGAACCCTAAGCATAAAAGGTTCCGGATGATAAAGTGCCCGAACAGAAGTTTAAATAATAGTGTATCATGTTTAGTCAGGATATGGTACTAGTTAAAACACTGTATTTTAGGGTATACACCACTAATGACGATGTTAGATAAGTATGTATACTCAATTTGTAGAAACAAAAGTTGGTTGATGCTATCCCATTGGAGAATCTTTTATTGGAGACGGATTCCCCCGCCCTTGGACCTGAGAAACAGGTATCGGTATAACTAATCACTGGTATAACTAGTCGCATGTATAACTAGTCGCATGTATCACTAACCACTGGTAGTATAACTCATCACTGGTATAACTAACCACTGGTATAACTAACCACTGGTATAACTAACCACTGATATAACTGATAACTGATATAACTAGTCACTGGTATAACTAGTCAATGGTATAACTAGCCGCTGGTATAACTAGCCGCTGGTATAACTAGCCGCGTGTATGACTAGTTGCTGGTATAACTAGTCACTGGTTTAACTAGTCACTGATATAACTAGTCACTGGTATAACTAGTCACTGGTATAACTAGCTGCGTGTATGACTAGCTGCGTGTATAACTAACCACTGGTATAACTAGTCACTTGGTATAACTAGTCAATGGTATAACTAGCCGCTGGTATAACTAGCCGCTGGTATAACTAGCCGCGTGTATGACTAGTTGCTGGTATAACTAGTCACTGGTATAACTAGTCACTGATATAACTAGTCACTGATATAACTAGTCACTGATATAACTAGTCACTGGTATAACTAGCCGCGTGTATGACTAGCTGCGTGTATAACTAGCCGCGTGTATAAGTAGTCACTGGTATAACTAGTCGCTGGTATAACTAGTCGCTGGTATAACTAGTCGCTGGTATAACTAGTCACTGATATAACTAGTCACTGATATAACTAGTCACTGGTATAGCCAGAATGTAGAAGTGTTGGTGATTCACCCTATGGTAATGGATAAATGGAAAAAGAATGGGCTACCTTGCCAGCCAATCTCCACTCCACTCAGAATTTGCCGCATAGTTTGCATAGGTTCAAACGGAATACCGCTTTGATACAACGATAATGAAGAGTGGTTGTCCCAACATTTGTATGTGGAATGATTGCATACACCATAGAGTAATACCACCAACACGACAAATGTTAGAATATTTTAACATCTGTCGGTGATTTTAATATTTTGTCCTTGGGCTGTCAATGAGAAAGATCAAAATCGCTGACAAATGTTTAAATGTTTCAACATTGTCGGTGTTTTGACATTTGTTATTTTGACAAGTACTATTGCAGTTATTCAGGGAAAAAATAGCAAGATAGCTCCATGAGTAGAGCGCTGGGCTCAAAATTGAAATGCTGGGGACCCACTGTGAGAATGAGCTCCTCACATAATCCCTAGCTCCTACCGCTCCAACAAGCATCAGGCTTAGGAGATCCGCTATATGCCTGAGTAGACAAAAATAGTTGCGTACAATAATGTAAAATTTTGCGATTATTAAATCGGAAATTGACTCTACTATCTTTATTCCTCCTCACGCTTACTGACTTATTGACTTGCGGATTTGACACAACGTACAGAGCTCATCATCATTGCATCTCTTTATACCATGACAACACCGTGTCATTTCTGCATCCTGCCATGTTAATGACTGCTGGTACTTACTATCTAATATAGTTTGTACAATACCTAATAATGGCAACTGTCATGGTACACTAACCAACATCAAAGACGGAAATTCTCCTAACTGGCCATTCATCACTGATCACCACTATCGCATGGAAGCCAACAATAAGCTAGTGACCTGTCCTGCCCCGTGATCTGTCACAGATCTTTTCTCATTCATGTCTTATTTAACCATTTTCACTGGTTTTGTTCACGTTTTAAGGTCGCACTGTCAGAAGTGTTGGCATCTGGTTGCATAGATAGTTCAGAAATAAAGAGCAATGCTCAGGGAAGCGTGCACCGCACAGTATGTCACGGGGCAATCTGAATTGGCCTGAAACAAGGCAGGGATAGTAGGATAGCTCAATGTTTAAAGCGCATGGTTCGAGATCGAAAGATCCTAAGCTCAAGTCCTACTGTGAGAATAAGCGCATCACATAAGTTCTAGCTCCTACCTCTCTAACAAGCCTCAGGCCTAGGAGGTCATTCAAATAGGATGACCAGTGTCCGAGTGGAACAGTTTAAAAGTTGAATCTTCGTCCCCTGTCTTTTCATATTATCATTGGCTTTTTTAAAATGAAAGTCCGTTGTTACAGCATAATTTTCATTTGATTGAGTGATGATGTATTGTTGATCCGTTGGCGTCACGGGAACATTATTTCTCACGTAGGTGATGATGTCACAACATCTTCTAGGCGGACACACCCTAATCTATTAACCAATCTCAGATAGCACAAACACCACACAAAAAATCAAAGCTTGAAAAAACTAAGGCGTACAGAAACTCAAACCCCAGGCCAATAAATTCTCATATGGAATCAATTGGGATAAGATAACATCATCTTGTTTTACTCGGATGGCATCACTAAGCCAATGGTTTGTTTTCAGAGTGTTCTACGGTTTGCCCTATAGAGTTGGTACTCTACATACCTCCTTTCTTTAATGTCGTAATCCGGGCGCTATAGGCTATCCTGTCTGGGCTTGTTGGAGCATTAGGAGCTATGAATTATGGTAGGAGCCCATTCCCATGTGCAGTCAGCACTCAGTATGACTAGGATATGAAACCAGGATCGCTCGATCTTGGACCAAATACTCTGGCCCTTGAGCTATCCCCAATAACCGATTGATAGTTGTTTTTTCCAATAAAAGACATGTACAATTTATTACGTCTTGTTTCAGGTGAGGAATGAGCCCGCGAATATTAAAGTTTCCTGTGAGTTCATCGCGAAAGCAAAAAGAATGGATGCGGACACAATTGCTCAAATAACTACAGAGAATGCTAAAGCGTTGTTCAGTCGAATACCCAAGGATGTATAATGCCTCTATTACGATATCAGACCATCACCTGAAAATTGAGTTCTTTGTATAGCTATGCAGTTTTGAAAACTATAGTTGAATACGTTACAAGATGCTGTCTTATGTTTTACGGGGCGCTTCCATAGACTCCTTCCCATGGACGAACGGGCCTTTGATTGTATCGATTATCCATCCAGTGTCATTGTTTAGGCACTGGTCTTATTTACGGTCTCTCTGGATCCATTTTATGGGACCCTAGCTTATCTAAATCATTTGGTAGCATTTTTCAATGTTTGTATTAATAAAACGTGAATACACACATGCTGGCAAATTAAAGATGTACACCTTAACCTTCAAGATATAATTCATTAAATGAAATGTAATGATGTAATGGTAAATTGGTACCCTCGCTTGAGGTATCTGGGTTCTGAAGTGTGCTAGTTATGTCCCACCCGTACAAGAGGAAAACCATTGGTAGGACTTGGCCTAAAACTTTTCTTTCAAAGCCCTAATGGTATCATCCATAGAGTTATCCTTCTGCTCTAATGATGTCATCCATTTAGAGTAATGCTCTTACTCTAACCCTAAGGTGTCCTGCATAGATTAACCCTCTAACCCTATGGGATGATCCATAGGGTTATTCTCTAACTTTATCGAGTCATTCACAGAGTTAACCTCTAACCTCTTGCATCTGTTGATTGGTTTTGTCAACCGATTAGCATCGTATCTGGTGTCCTCTACTATCTTAGTGAAAACTGATCAGATCGGTGGGCTGACCAGAGGTCAGAGACCCTTCTCTTGTCTTGGGTTAGATACTCGTTTTTTCATCAGTTGGGCCTTAGCATGAAGCACCGCAAGCTGGCCAGTAGTGTTGCTCCACCTCATAATGCTTGTTGTTATTGAGCTAGGATTAATGTGAAGAGCTCCTATTCACAACGGGAGCCTGCCATGACTGGGATTTGAACCCAAATTCTCACGGTTGCGAACCCAGCTCTCTGCCACTGGGCTATCCCGCTAACTCTACCCGAGGCCCTGCAGGGCTCTGAGATTGACTGGCAAATGGTAGCATTATATCAGAGACTAAATATATTATCAGTCACTAACAGTAGAACTGACACTGTACGTATCTCAACACATTCCGCTGTCAACTCTATCAACCACGAAATGCAAATTTGCCTCCCGTTGCCATGCGATAGATCATTTCGTCAGGGTGGTTAGAGCCAGTTTCTATGCCATTAGTCTTGGCGAGTGACATGTTGGCAGGGTTGTGGTTCGAGTTTTGAGTGCCATTCTAGATCACTTCACTTTTCAATTCGCACCAGGCGCCACGGGATCGTACTCTTGCAAAGGTAGGAAGGGCTTTGATTCTGTCTCCCAAGCCTTTTCTAGGTATGAATAGTAAAGGTTGTCAGTGTTGAATTTACTTTATGCTTGTAGTGTGTCTACTGGTTCTGGTTCTGCTTTGTCACTTTCACTTCTTTTGTCATTGGCAGTTGCTTCAGTTATATCATGTTAAATGCTGCTACTCTGGAAGCCACCCAAACTTGACCTTACCCGACGGTTGTTTGCCTTAGTTTGGCCAGTCTACTGGAACTGCATAGCTTACTGAATAAGTCAGTCAATGAGCAAATTTCTAATTTTAAATGATTTCGAGTACAATTTTGTCTATCCAATGCTGGAGTTTTGACCTACTTCCTCAATTCTTGAAATTTTAGTTTTAAACCAGACTATAGAAATGACTTGTCCTAAATGAATAAGTCGATGCAGCACATGATGTTATACTGCCTACCAGGGGTGCATCAACGGGCAAATCCTTAGATCCAGTCTAATCAGTATATTGTTTCAACTTGTCTTTGAAGACATCTAGGTTGCTCGGCGCTCCACCGTCATAAATAATCCTCAATTATTAGATAAATCGCTCTCCGCTTCTATTTACAATACGTAGATTGGCTGGCAAGCCTCCCATATGCAAAGGGGGCCAAATACTGCCTAAAATAAAGAGAAGAGAGTGAAGCTGTTGGTAATGAGAGATTAGCCGAGATTGTGTAATATCAGCTGGTAAAAGCTGAACTTGTGAGCTGTTTCAGATTTACCGCTGATATTGCACTATCTTTGCTCTTGGTATACTTACTTCATACTTGAGAACCCACCGCCCATAATTGGCATACTAGAGAAATTGTGTTAGCACTGACCATATTGATGAGGTAAAAATCGCACAGAATAGATCACAGCAATTCATATTTTCGGTCAATGGCAATAATCTTAAGTCATCTGGTGTAGAGATCCTTTAGATTACCACTTGAGGTGTATTGGTTCGTTCCTGGCTGTGTGCGAAAGAGTCGTGAAGTAGCTTGTTCATTTGCCGGCGTTCATATGGAGGATTCTTGGTTGAGGAGTCTATAATGTTCTGCGGTAGTAGCAGGAAAGTTATGTGCACTGACGTATTGAGTATTATACCAGGTACTGACTTATTCTCTGATCAGAATCTGGTTTATTGCTCTCAATGTCTCTGCCCTGCCGCCATTTCAATGGTTGATAGGTGAAAGGAAACAAGAAGGCTCTGTTTAAGTAGGGGTGGGCAACTTCTTGTTATGGAACTCTTGACGGAGGTGGTGCAGGGGTTTTGGTTTGTGCCCAAGACGTCTCTCTGGTTTGTGCTTTTTACCTCCTTGCGAACTCAAATTCTTCCGACACTTCTCCACGCAGTTACCCAATTTACACCGGTAACAGAAGCGCTTAGTAAGAGCTGCCTCTTACCAGTTGTGATCATCAGAGCATGATTTCATTGTTTTAGCCAGAGGAAGAATGATCATCAATTTTGTTATGCAATGGTCACCTTTTCATGGGTTTAGCACAGTCCTGGTGCTATACGCATGTGCAACACGTAGTTAAAATTTTAACCTGAATTGCACGAACTGCTCCAAACATAATTGTATGAATAAACCATTTGCAAACAAACATATTAAGCTTTTCAACCCTGAATCGCCTAGTCCATCAACCCAAGGCACCCTTGAGATTCTTGATACTATTGAACATGGCTTAATTTCCATTGCATGCTTCAAAGTTTAGATCGTACATGAATGAGAGATACACGATGGTACCATTTGTCCCATGGGGGGGTACAGAAATTGAACAGAAAGAACAATGTTTTAGATACCATGTTACTATGAAAGCCCAGTCAAAACAAAGGGGCGAAAATAAGCCAACTGGCCACAATGCCAATTGCAGGCTTTCCTCAGTATCAGATTGGATGGGAAAACACCAAGGCTTTCTGGATGGTTCCTTTACAATAGCAGATCATTTTACACATTGAAACAATTCTTTAGGGTACGGATGATTGCCTTATCATAGTTGTAACAGTAAGTTGCCCAATGGTTCAATGTGAGCCTTCCATAGGCTCGTAGAAGTAGTGCCTTTATAGCATTGTAACAGTCTAGTTTACAATATTTGGGCATTACATCACCGCTTTTAGCAGCATCAGAGATATTTTAAACATAGGTAATTCATATTGAAGATTCATCGTTTTCTTTAATAATAAATAACCCTTTCACCGAGTAACCAAGACGTATCAGAATTTTATTACGTCCACTTTAAGCAGCACCAAAAGGTTCATAAATGCTACCATCAGGAAACGGCATGCATGAGATATATGACCGCCATTTAATTATAACAGAGAAGTTGTCCCATTTTGAGCAACATTCTCAGTAAGGTAACTCGTAGAAAAAGGGCTCTACTTGAAGGTCCTGGCATCATAAACATTACGTCCATCGAAGTCACCCTCCCACAGCCAATACTCTCTGATCTTCTTCTTTGTAGCTTCATCACTGTAGTCCAGTTTAGTCCATGTGTAAGAGGGATAGTCAATACCGAGATCAGGATCCACCTGCAATATGAAGACAATAATACGCACACAAGGGCTGGAAACTCGGGACAGAAACCTGTACTTTAGTAAAACACCTGCCCATTATCAAGAAAGAGAATCACTACATACGGTGAATGGCAGCTCGGGTCCGCGGCTAATCCACAAGCCAGAAATAGACTTTCTCTCTGGTCCATCAAATAGAAAGACGTTGCCAAAACCATGTTTTCTCAATTTATCCAGTCTCTGCATCATACCTAAAATAAGCCAAATAACGATTTTAAACCAATAATCTACGGAGGCCAAACAGCTCTCTGGTATTTTCTCAAAGTCGGATATAGGACCAAAATATTTTGCTCAGTAGGTCATGTTGTCTTCATTTGGCTGAATTGAACCAACAGGTGAAGAAATTCTTACATCACAGCAAACATATGAGGATGAACATCAACTGATCTTGATAACACTTACCTGTAATAAGGTTCATGTTTACAAAGTTCGGCGGACTCTGGATGGAATCAATGAAGATGTAATCACCATGCCAAATGGAGTAATGTTCTGGGTCAAAGTTTTCAAAGAACCACGGTAGAGCAATCTAAAAAACAGGGCGTATCAGTTCAAGCTGTCAAAAACTTCAGTGACAACACACACGAGCCAACTTAACTGATACACACAAATGGCAATAAATATAATAAGATTGAGAAAACCACAATTAGCCTTCAACCAGTGCTTACCTTTTCAGTGTCTTCGTTGCTGTATACTCTTTTCCACTCATCCATCACAAAGGTACCAGCAGGGAAGGCAAGGAAGAGGTCTTTCTCCTTCTTCACTGGGGCGGCCTGACCAAAATAATTAAGAACAGGTCCAACAAAGCGCATGGTTGACAGCAACGGTCATCGCTATGACATAGGAAAGATGCTCAGTGTCATAGTGTCCGCAGTCGATTTTAAATATCAACTCAGTTGAAGAAATTCAAACATCAAGGCAACTTTCGCAAATGAGGGTCATGGCCGGCGCCCTAGGGAATAAAAAGAGCATGTGAACTAAAGAGGGAGCTGCAACTTGTTGCAAAAGAACACCGGCTCAGAAAAGCTGCAGATGAGCACTTACAGGCTCCTCAGCAGCTGCAGGGGCCTCTTCCTTCTTCGTTTCCTTTTTGGCCTGTTCTTTCTTCGCTTCCTTTTTGGGCTGATCTTTTTTCTTGTTAGCCGCACCAGACATCTCCGCAAACTTTTTAGCTAAAATAAAATCAGTGGCACATTGATAAGGCCAGTTAATGGTTATTCAAAAGCAAAAACTATTTGACAATACCGTGATGAAATGATCGTGCATCGACTGCCCAAGATGCAAAGTATTTTAATACTTAGCCGGGAAAACAGGCAAAAATTTCATATGCACTCACCATCAAACTGGGCCATCTTGGTGCACAAATTCACGGACGGCACAACAGCCTTGTACTGGGACTGGTTGACGACGGTGGTGAACCATCGGTTGGTGTTTGGGAAAGCATCACGCACTGCCGGCTCTAACACAAGCTCATATGCTAGCTGCAGGGTGGTGGCAACAACAATATCGGCAAGGCTCACTCTCTCCCCGACCAGGAAAGTCTTAGTGGCCAGTGCATCGTTTAGTACCGCAAGAACTGCCTTCACCTCCTCCTGGGCCTTAGCCGTATTCTAAAAACAAAAAATGGTGTCAGTTGAACATTCCATGACTGCAATTTGGAATATGATAGCCGAGTGTTCAGTTCCCATATTCTCTGCCTGGGAACTGTCAACAGATATGTTGAGTATTTATGGATCACTACGCCATCATGCGCAGTGGAACGATTAAATAATCAGTTTAGTCTTCCCAATATGAATGACCAAATGAGCCAGAGTGTAAAAGCCCAATCGGCAAAGTTAGAGGGTTATGTCCCAATTGTGTTCCGTCAGTATAACAATACCCAAAAAAAGTACAAACCTGCTTGTTGTACTGCATGACACCCATGCAGGGGAACACCCAAGTACAGACGGCTGGTAGAATCTCGTTATCAGTGAAGTGAACCCACTGCGAGACTCGTGCAGCATCCTCCCTGCTTGGCCCACCGTGCAGCTGTGTATTAGCAACATAGTAGGCAATGGCATTGGCCTCGTTCAGGCAGAGCCCATCAGATGTTTCAAAGGCTGGTACCTGTGAATGAAGCATTGAGGTGAAACTTCTTTTTTTATTTTGATGCTATGATGACACCATATGCAGTTGAAAGTTCCGTTGTACGACACCTATGGACCCACTACGCTATAGAGAGTAGCGGAACGATTGATGCCAAACATTCTACCCAATCTGAATGACCCGGCATAATCTGTGGAAGATATGTTGCAGGCAAAGTGATTGGGAAACACTGTCAATGTCGTAATTTTCAAACTTCATCTGTTGTGTTCAGATAATCATAAAAATTAAAATGATAAACCAATCGTCAAACCATCCCTGTACTGTCTGGTGCATCTGCTTAGCAGTTTAGGATACAAAACGCGTAGAGCACTCAAGAGTGAGTTTGTGGCCGACAAAACATCGTTCGATTCATGTTTCAGTAATCAGTTTCAGTTTGACTTTGAGTTTCATTCATTTACTGATTTAGATTTACCGATTACGATCTTCTTTTAAACAAATGGTCACGCAATTTTCTCACCTTGCCGGTAGGGAACTTCTTCAAGAATGCCTCAGTCTTGTTGGTCTCTCCATATTTAAAGTCCTTATCAACAGTTAGTTTGAAGCCACTGTACTGGGCAGCAATAAGAGCCCGGTTGGCCTTGAAGCTCTCTGGGTAAGTGTACAGAGTCTACCAAGAAAATTTTGCAGTGAATCACTGTACTAGAAACGGTTCTTATCCTATTGCCATGTGTCGGTAATTCACCCAATACAAAGATTGGTCGTAAACCAACGTACATATGCCATTTGAGAAGCTAGGTCGTGACGGATGGCACTAAAATTTCAAGATAAACCCTGAATTGCCACATACTTACACCGGTTGCCATTTTCGCAGGAAGTAAAGGGAAGCTTTCACCGGAAGCTGCGCAGTCGGCAATTCTACAGATCAATCAACAAACACTACTATTCCAAAATGGTAAGGCCGTCACTATTTGACCGAGGTTTAACTTGCAATATTCGCTTTCCTAGGGATTCGTTGTGCCCTATTGACCAATATAAACATGGTTATGTATGGCGGCATACATTGGGCGGAAAGCATGTCTCGGTATTATTCCAGTTTGAGTAAGGTAGGGTCACTTTCAGTTTCACACTCACCCCACAGTCCACACCACAGTCCGCAGTCTCAAATCAATCAATGATCAATCATTATCCACACTCCCGAACCGTCTCTCACTCTGGGTGAGTCTCACCTCAGTCAGTTACTCAGGTATTTTTTACTCATATGAATTATTTCGCTAGACTAACTAGAGTTTGACTCACTGACTGGAGTGTGGGTGTGACTGTGAGTGTGAGTGTGACTCTGAGTCTGACTAGTGACTCTGACTGTGTCAGTATCACTATAATCAGTGTGTGGTACTTGCTAAGTTAGTACTAACTTAGAAGTTAGTTACATACTGTAACTGTTACTACTGGTAGTGTAATGTTTATCAAGACCGATGATGATGACAATTGATCGACCAGGCAACTGGACCGGAGTCAGAGCGCACGAGTGTGACAGTGACACTCGTTGAGGAATCGGTCATAACGATAGCCAGATGCAATGTCAATCAAATAAAATTCTATGCGGTTCCTCTGTGTGACTCCATTAATGTTAACTGTAATGAGTGTTTCAACGAATTACTAGCTCACTTGAGGTTGAAATCACTCGGAGTCAAAAACACCAGTTGTGAACTGCATGAACAGATAATGAATAGAACTAGTAGTAGAACTGACTTAGTCATCTCTGGATGGCTAGCAGACATAATTGCATTACCCTGGTTGTCATTGCGAGTTTCCCAAGTTTGAGTAGCTTGTCCGACTGTGATAGCCTTTTAAGGAAAAGCAACAATGCTGTACTTTCACATGTATATTTATCACACGGAGACTTAGTGAGTAGAATGTAACTCTGTCTGAATCATGTGCAACTCGCTTGTCTTTGGAGAGGATTAAACATCTGATGTTGATCAGGGTCGACATAGCAGAAGTCAACTATCCCCAGGACCAACCCCACTTCCCAGGGCACATACTGACTCAGTTAGACCGTGTGAGACATTGTGCTGCAAAACTGAACCTAATCTTAGACCATTATAGCTAGCTTTCAGACCAGTAGTAGCCCAGACATATTGCTTCTGGACCCTACTCAGGCACGATTGCTTCTCGACCTTGACTGACAAATCCCTTCGGTTTTAGGGTGCGGATGCCTCTCTACCAATGGAGCTTGTCTCCACATGTAAGTGTACTGCTTTGTACTCTCTAACACAAACAGCTCTCTGGGTGCAAGTTTGCGAAAAAATTACCTTGTGGATCTGCTGGATCCATCCCATCGCATACCAGAGTATATTACGCGTACTTACACTGTAAAACATTTGTTATGTAGCTTTCGAAGGTTGGCAATACATATGAGGGTTATTTTCTTACGCCACATTAAAACCCACATCAGACTAATATAGCCTGTAAAGAGTTTTTCTGCTCAACTGACACTCAGCACTCTAAATTCTCCGCCCCATCAATGTGTCGACAGGAATGCATCTAATCTATCCCTTTCCACCTCTAGCTCCTCAGGGAGATAACACTGTGCTTGTATTTCCGCTCACAATAGCACAGAAAACCGCTATGCTTTCGGACACAATCCTATATTCAAATTACATTGAAAGAAGAAAACACCTGGTGGGATTTTTTTTATCGACAACACTTTTAAATTCAAAATTTGAATTGTGGTCTATCCTCAGAGTTGATGGAATATTTCTCATGATGGCTGATATCGCACTCAAATATTCGGTTTGGACTGCCCTTTTCCATCCACTGATGGCCTTCCTCTGTCTCCTTGAAACTCAATCAGAGGAACTTGTAGGTCAGTCTGATTAGTAATCTCTCGTGTTTCAGTTGACGCTGATGAGATTCGGAGACTCGGCAAACGTTTCAAGAAGTTGGACTTAGATAACTCTGGGTCACTCAGTGTGGAGGAGTTCATGTCACTGCCAGAGCTACAACAGAATCCGCTAGTACAACGAGTTATAGATGTGTTTGATAGGGATGGAAATGGCGAAGTAGACTTTAAAGGTCAGATCTTCTGGGTCACATAGTCAAACACTCATTTTTCCCTGTTTGAGACCGAAAAATGATATGTTTCTGGCAACAAAAACATACTGAGGGGGCGAGTTACTGCGCATTCTGGTACAATGCAGTTTTTTTAGCACATTTTAGTATGGCTGGTTGATGAATTGTCGGCCAGTCAAACTATCCATACTCTGGTTCAGACCAGCCATGTGCAAGTGTGAAAGGAAATGACCAGAATTTGTACCGGGATACTGTATTGTTCAAGCAGTAACCAAAACACATGGAAAGCTCAGTTGTTTGTCGTGTGCACTTGAGGAATACCGAGCTGATGAAAGTACTATGACTCATTTGATTATTGATCCCACACACGAGCTACATGTAGAGCACATTCAATTCCCAGATGAGACAAAGGGGCAACAGTTACGGCCCTCAGGCCAGTTATTTCTACCTAGGATATCAGCAATTAACCTTGACGTTTGGAACCAGCAGGCCAGCTTGCCTAGATAGTCTTATCTTACTCATATCGTTATGCTCTTTTTCAGACCTGGGAAAAGATTTTCCTCTAGATTGTTCTGTCAGAGACTGTGACTGTTGATAAACTAGTTGACATTGGTGTGGCTTCCAGTTTTTATGCATAGCAGAATGTGGCCGGTCCCTTATTGGGTCATGTTCGGTAGTGGTTATCCCCCCACCCATTGGATAACACCATGTCGACATTAAGTGATCAATCACTGGATCTAACCCGGACGACAAACTTCGCATGTCTTGATACTAAAGTTCACAGATATAACGGACAGGAGTACCAGTCAAACTAGTTGGCCACGGCGGTATTCATAATTAGCATACGGCGCCCTCTTAACCCAATTGCTATATCCCGAGCTTTAAACTAATGCTTTCCAGTCCTTACTGGGGCCATTGAGGCTGTTTTCCATTTGAAGTTGTGTCCCGAATACTTACTATTTGCTTACAGAATTCATAGAAGGAGTATCACAATTCAGTGTGAAAGGAGACAAAGAATCTAAGCTAAGATGTGAGTTAATTGTTATTTAATGTTATTTTATTTAGTAATCTACACAGGCACTCAGCTATCCCATCTAACAGAGATCTGAAGTGTTGAGTGTCTGTTTGAGCAGGGAGACGCGTGAGGAGCTCCAACTCGCAGTGAAAGTCTGTTGTTGTTGTCCTTCAACTCTTAATCTCGCAATCCTAGTCCTCTAATCACCTCACTATTCTCTCACACGTTCCTGAAAATCACGCTTTATTCTCGGCAACTTTATGATTAGACACAGGCCTAACGCGTTTGCTGAACTGTTTTTAAAGCTGGTGCGATTGCGCAAAGTTTAGCCATTTTACATTTTCAGTTGCGTTTAGAATCTACGATATGGACAAAGATGGTTACATATCCAATGGAGAGCTCTTCCAGGTTCTCAAGATGATGGTAGGCACGAACCTCAAGGACACACAGCTGCAACAAATCGTGGACAAGACAATCATCTTCGCGGACAAAGATGGAGATGGTAAAATCTCCTTCCAGGAATTCTGCGAGGTTAGTCCCTAAAGTCACAACGCCTGTATATCATTTCTAAACGGGCCGACCGAACTCAGAAATATTCTTGCTCCTACTCATCTGCTCCTACACATGTATGTTAGCATACTCATATACTCAAATACGCGTATACTCATATCCGTATAGCCATATACTCGTATATATCCGCATACTCATATACTCAAATACGCGTATACTCATATCCGTATAACCATATACTCGTATATATCCGCATACTTGTATGCCCATTTACTCATATACAAATGCTTGGGCACTTCTACTCTGTACTCGTACTATTGTTTTTTTATCGGGGGTAAACTGGTGGAATTATAGTATATTTTATTGTAGGTGGTGGGTAGTATGGATATACACAAGAAAATGGTGGTTGATGTCTAACTCAATCTTATTAAGTAAACCATGCATGCATCTACCTTTCTTCGCGATAACCACAGCTACTATATCTCATGACTTTTTTTTGAGGCATATCTCTCAGCCTCTTTGATTGGATCAGCAGAGACAGTGGGTGATCCAAACACAGTCCTGTGATGTCTACTGAGTTGACTTATGCAACGTGAAATTGTTGAGTTTTTGCAAAAAAAACAGAACCCTTTTGTTTTTGTACCAAAGCCTAATTAGACACACTTATTGTATTTGAGACATGTAGACTGTCCGCTCTCTATCCATCGAGATTAACTACTTTTCATGATGAGTCAATTTGTGTACGGCCTGGTTGAATGTGATTTATTGCAATGTCTAGTCCAGAGTTTCACCATATCTAGAGCAGAGACTCATCTTTTCGAGTTGCTATCTTAACTTCCTATCCGTGGGTGCGCGCTTAGTGGGCCGCATGGTTCCGGACAGTGTCATGGTGTTGTAATACTTTTTGTTGACCATTAGATAGAGCGGCTGATGCCAACAGGAAATCTTGTTCTTTTAAAGGCTATTTATTTTTATTCGTATCAATAATAAGCTCCTGATGCCTTGACAAAGCTGGGCTATTTCTTATGCACATCTTGTCACTCTAAATCTGTTGATAGTAAGCAGAAAACAGAAAATCGTTGTACCAAACCCAATGAAGGTGACAACGGGGCACTCAGTCAATATTCTAGTCGCGCAGATAGGTCCGTAAAGTATGGACAGTCTGCAAAACAGGGCTTCGCAAATTTGTAAACCTCGAGGTTTAGTCGATGACCTATATGTCACCGTTGGGTATACACAAACAGTCGTTTTTTCGCACTCCATCAGTCGTTGAATAATCGCTGTACATGTTACATCTGAGATTGTGACTTATGTTGGAGTATGTGAGTTATGCTCTGTTTTAAGTACATCCCGCATTACAATGAATTGTAATCGGTAAAAGCAACACCTGCATGATCTAGCTTCTGCAGAGGTTTATAACTTTTCACTTGGACTCCATGGCCTTTCTTCATGCGGTATTGCTGATGCAACTAGTATGGGGATGTTTGGCCACTATAGAAGGTATGTACTCCGACATGCTCTCTGGTGTTATTGCCTATAACCTGGGTAGTATAGTGAAATAATAAACGGGTGACTGACCTGGCCTCCGACTTGCTCCTAGTAGTAGTACCTTACATGCAGTCATTCCTCCGATGGAGAACTTTTTGCTTAGTGCTGACTGATAAGGGGGCATTCATCATCCAGAGCACTTCGATCAAGATCAAAAGTTCATGCGGGGGGGGGGGGGGGGGGGGGGGAGGGTGGTCAACTGTGAGAATGAGGCCCTCACATAATTCCTAGCTCCTACAGCTCTAACAAAGTTACCAACAACCCTCAGGAGGCCCATTCACTACGATGGCCAAGTGCCTGAGTAGAGCAATACAAAAACCCGTATGAGGCGGTGGCTCGAGACTTGACTGTGATTGTTCGAGTCTGAGGTGGTTCAGACCCTGGTGAGGCTGGTTATGTTGGGCTCCATGATTTCTAGCTACTATATACCAGCTCTAAACCAACAAGCAGGTCTGACCTATACAATGGCCAACAGTCCCAGTAGGACAATTACATAGGTTGAGCAAGAAGCTGTGAAAAGAGGTGAAGCAGTTTGATCAAGATTTTCTCGCCCCAGAGCCCGACTGTCTGTTTGCACTGCGAATGTGGCCTTCTCGTGGAGTGCCCAGAGCTAGGAAAAGCATAGAGCAATCCTCTCCTCATATCTTTGAAAAAAGTTTTGATCATAATTATGACTTCTAATAAATCTAATGGCTGTATTGATGTGATATCATATTGGTTTCTTCAAATTTCAGTGGACTGAAGGATACGTTTTGTTTAGATTAATACACCAAAGTGACTACAGATGATTCTCTTGAGATTCACCTCTCGTTCAAATTTCTTCTCAGGAGCTTTGCCATCCTATTAAATGGACATACCTTCTATAAGCCTTTTTGAGCTCATAGGAGTTCCATCACCCCTCGTGGCGCTACACAACCTGTGGACATTGAGGAGGAAAGCCGTAGTCCAGCCCTGGCTACATAATGGTCGAAAACAATGAGCGCTTATTATAGGCTTGACCTGGATGTTAACCTATGTTTTCATGGTTGCAAGCCAGGTGCTCTTATCACTTAAGTATCCCGCTATCCCCTAATAGGTGATAGAACATTGTTTTTTACGCAATAAAATTGTCACCTCTCTAGCTTACTTATAAGTTACAGACTTATATTCTATATTATAACCTCTTTCAGGGACTGAATGCTCTATAATTGAGGTACAGTGGTTGGGCAGCACCATGCTATCACGGGTGTATTTGGTGACATTTGTCTGTGAAGTAATCCAACGAAGCTTTGTTGTCACACCAAACTCTATGTCTGATGAGAAAATGGTAGGTTGACTTCCTCATTTTGTTGTTATTCGTACTTCGGGCTCGAAGAAGATCAGGCACTTCACGAGGAAGCCTGACTTGTGCATGAATTGGTTCCAAGTGTGGGAGAGTTGCACAAGCATCAGCCTCATTAGCTCACCGGGGATGGCCTTGAATCAATGATGAGACATGAGACAAGACAGTTGGAGGTCAATCTCCTGCCTAGGGGATCGGGAGTTAGTCAATCTGCAAC